>Ga0157374_10001127_pt1 | contig 22941 bp, 20 predicted proteins | sample M25metaG_FD_115308 | JGI IMG/M metagenome (GOLD analysis project Ga0157374, IMG submission 115308) | Miscanthus rhizosphere microbial communities from Kellogg Biological Station, Michigan, USA - M2-5 metaG | ecosystem: Host-associated > Plants > Roots > Rhizosphere > Soil | place: USA: Michigan... | reverse complement strand
TTGGTGAGATCTTGCGTATGCGTGGCAATCGTCCACGAATACCCGAACGGATCCTTAATCATGCCGGTACGATCGCCCCAAAACATATCGGCCACTTGCATGGTTGCCTTACCGCCAGCCGCAACGGCTTGCTCAAATACTGAATCGATATTAGGCACATATACGTAAAGACTAATCGGAGATTTACCGATCGTTTCGGCGCTGCTGCCGCAATCTTCATTGCCGGGCATTTCATCACCCATCATGAGAATCGAATTTCCGATTTTCATAGTCGCATGCATGATGCCCTGCCCATTCGGGCTTGGAAACAGATCAATCACTTCAGCACCAAAAGCCTTTTTGTAAAATTCGATCGCCTTTTTGGAGTCCTTGAAGGTAAAGCTCGGTGTGACGGTGTTATAACCATCAGGAATGGGTTTAGTCATGAAGCTCTCCTATATATAGATTTGCAAGTGGACAGGTTGATTCAGCGTCTTGTCGCATTCAACTAAAAACCCCTCGTCTAATTTTGTGTAATTCTCTTTACCGCCGAAAATCATGGAGACGGTATGTTTGTCCGACTGTTTAGATTCTCGTGAAATAACAGCGATGACATAACCAGTATAGAACAGGCTTATGACAGGAAAACCATACCCCAACGCGCGTACACAGCAACGCTTCGTCGCGAACGCGCTTTCCGATTTGCCACAATTAAATAGCCGGAGATACCGGTCGGCACAATGCGTATGGTGCGTGTCGGAGGAAATTTGCAAACGAATAGCAGCGAGGTGATACGCGCCGCGGTACTGGCAGGTATGGGCATGGGATATTCACCGACTTGGCTTTTCGATAATGAAATTACCAAAGGCGAAGTTCAGCGGCTTCTGCCCGATTGGGAGACGCAGCCCATGCCCATCCACTTAGTCAGTCCGCCTGAGCGACAGCACTCTGCCAAGGTCAAGACTTTCGGGGACCATGTTGGCAAGGCAATGGGTAGAGGGTAAGGTGGTGAGGTTCAGACACTCTCATCTTCCAGTCGCATCGAATACATCGGCATCTACATAGCAAACCCCATTGAAACGAAACAGCGCTGCGCCTTGACTCCCATTCACCCGAGTATCGATTACCAGGTAATCCACATCGTAAATTGGCTGGCCTAAATACAGCGACTTACGCTGATCTTCCTCGCTGAAATAGGCTCCTACGTCGGGGTGAGAATGAACGATTGCAACTACCCGCTCCTGCTCAGACGGGGGCTGCCGGTTCAGCAACTTGAGATCATTCGGGCTTAGTGTGAAGCCGTTTTTTGCATCTCGTGCATAAATCTCCGGATGAGCTTTATGAAGTGCGTTCTGAATATTGTCGCCGCGATGATAATGGCCATTTGCAAAAATCAAACCACAACACTCTTCCGGATAACACATTTCCGCATGAGAATATGCTTCAAGCAAAGTTGCCGGTGATAGTTTAATCATCGGGGTACTCCATCAACTGAAATCCGCTTACGGCGGAATAGCTGCAGACCGCTGTCGCTACCGATTGACGCCGATACTTTAGTCAGACCGAAGCCGATCAAAATAAGCGCTAAATAAGCTACGAAACCTTGGCTCAAGACTTGCCCTTTCATCCATACATCGATTGCAATCGAAATAACTGGAAAGATCAAAAACACAAAAGAAGTTACAACCGGCGATAATCGTTTGAGTAAATAGAAATACACGAGAAATCCACCGACGGAAGCAACAACACCTAGATAGGCAAGCGCCCACCAGGATTGAGGAGTAACGTCACTCCACACCGGATGCTCGAATAGAGTGCCCGCTACCGTCATAGCTAGGCCGGCCACTCCGATCGGCAAAGTGTTGTAGGTGATCACACCGATTTCTTTTCCGAAACGTTTAGTAACGACATACGATAAGCCATGCATCAGAGCGGCGCTAAAAACGCAAGCTGTTCCAATCCATCCCTGGTATCCGATGACGACCCCTTGATGCATTAATATCGAAAGGAATCCGACAAACCCCAAGCCAATGCCAAAGAGCTGTATAACATTCACCGATTGCCCCAGGAACCAAACCGAGAAAACAAGGGAAAAAATCGGCATGGCACTGAATAGCAACGCGGATAAACCTGCCGATACATACTGTTCACCAAAGTTGATCAAGAAATAGGGAACGAGAAAATAGCCCACGACGACAAACGCGAAGAAACCTCGTCGCTCTTTCGGGAAAAAAATGGGCTGCCGATATATTTTTGCGATGATTAGCAGCAAGGGAAATGCCAACATGAATCGAAGGCCGGCAGCAGTTAATGGAGGGGTTGATTCAACGGCAAGCTTTATACCGATCCATGTAGTCCCCCAGGTAAGACAAACAACCAAAAACCAAAATACAGTTACAAGACGTCCTAACCACGTGGACCACGAACCTAAAGCAGGGTTATTTCTACAGGGCGAAGTCATATTTTGTAAGGACACTATTTAATTGTGTGAAAAGTCCACACTCGATCAAACAAGTGTGGCCGGATTAGGTCGAGATGTTCTCGGCATGGAAGTCATGCTTTTTAATTGACGGCTATGTTCTTGGTCCTAACGGCAAAGTCTTGCACTGAAAGCGCGTCTTTGAATTTTTCCGTCAATTCAAAACATTTTTTCTATGACGAGAAATAAAGTACATCTAGCGGTCAGCCACGGTGGATGCGTATGTTCCAGTAATTGCACTTGCAAAATATCCGCTTGAGCTCCCTTCTCCCGCAGGCGGGAGAAGGGAATGTGCAAATTCAACATGACTAACCACTAATAATATCTACCAACGATTTCCACATACCAGAATGGCATTAACCATTTGTTGCCCCAAACGCCACCACCACTCTCCGACAAAGTCGGCTTTTCTTCTCAATCTTTGCAATCAACACTGGCCCGATTTCCGTTGTGCTGCGCACGTGAGTCCCGCCGCAAGGCTGGCGGTCGATCCCGGCAACAGAAATTAGCCGAACCGTATCGCCTGTTACCGGCGGTGAAACGGATGCTGTTCGCACTAAATTGGGAGATGTTTTTAGTTCGTTTGCACTAATTGTATTTGCGATGATGGAAAGATCTTCGTCGACAAGATGATTTAATTGTGCCGAGAGATCTTCTTTGCTCAAGGTGTTTTCCGGAAGATCAAAGTCCAGACGTCCTTTATCCACGGCTATGCCACATCCGGTAACAGGCGCGGAGATCAAGCTGCATAGCAAATGCAAACAAGAATGCATGCGCATATGGGCGTAACGTCGTTCCCAGTCGATTGCTGCTGTGACCGAATCTCCTACTCGGAACGGCGCCGGGGCCGCACCAATATGCCAAATGTGATCGTAATTAGCCGGGTCTCTTACCGTATCGTTGACATGCCAGCTTGTGCCGCTTGCTAAGGATATATCGCCCCAATCTCCAGGCTGACCACCACCTGTTGGATAAAAAATCGTCTTATCAAGTAATACGCGGTTGTCTTCGACCGCAATGACTGTTGCAGTGGCCGTAGTAAGATATGCATCTTCAAGAAATAGTGGGTAGGAATGGTCCATGATCGATATTCTCGGTGGATGGATGTCCTGCTAGAGGACTAAAAGAAAACGACGGGCACTTTATCACATGAGCAAGTGCGGGCGGGTTAATGACAGAAATCTCATTCCCTTCGTCGACCAGTTGCAAGTGAAGACTATCTACATCAGATTGATTGAAATCGGCAGATATGCAAATAGCGATTTCGATGATTTTGCTGTTATAGCACTTCACATGCGCTTTCACACCACGAACAGCTTCAAAACAATCATTCACTATGTTTACAGTTGGCTGCACGAATTTGTCGCCGATGATTGTTAGCATATCGTCTCCTGCCGGAATCACTCCATATACTTTTGCACGATTGGTATCGTGGCACGACATTACCTGGAGCTGATTGACAATGGAGACTCGCATACCAGAGGGAATGTCCTTGGTGACAACTGCGTGAGGGCAAACGAATACATCGTCGCCCAGTATTACGGGGCCAAGGATGCGCGCGAATGCTCCCACTTGGACACGGTCGCCAAGTGTCGGATGGCGCTTGCCGGACGGATTTGCCGAAATACCCTGGGCACCTAATGTTACTCCACCGAGAATATAAACATCGTCGCCAATTTCAGTGGTTTCTCCAATCACTGTTCCGAAAGCGTGATCGAGAACAAAGCGTTTTCCAATCACCGCGCCGGGATGAATATCAGCGCCTGAATGTAACTTACCCCGTTCAGAAAGCCGACGCGCCAAAACTCTAAATGAATCGGAAGTCGCCTCTCCTTTCAACCATAAGGCATGAGCCAGCCGATAATGGACGACGGCAGAAAACGATGTATAAGCGGACACAATCACCATTGGATCCCCGCTACTAGCTGGATCTCGCGCAGCGTAAGTCTGCGCATCGGACAACAGTGTATCCACGATAAAATCAATGTCGATAGGCAAGGTGTTTAAGATCTGCGGAGCCTGGACACTTATCGAGGCATCCGTCAGCATCTCCACCAAGCAGTCACGCAACCGAAAGTGCATTTCGTTGCTCATTATTATCCACGGTGGAAGAAGGAGCTGGCTGGTCGAAGTAAGACAGGTATGATTCGATGCTGTCATAAACGACAGTCAGCACCGAGGACCCTCGAGAAAGTCTGCCGGCAAGAATAAGCTTCTCCACTGCAGCAAAATTCGCCGCAGAAGAAATGCCGATGCTGATCGCTTCCAGTGAAATGACCGTTCGTGCCATTCTCAAACAATCTTCTTCACTTACTTGAATCATCTCGTCCAGAACATCTATATCCAAAACCGCTGGACGCAATCCAATCGATAGCCCTTGTATACGATGAGGCCGATGAATGCCTTCCAATAGACGGCACCCTTGTGGTTCAACACCTATCACGCTGATATTGGGTATATGCTTGCGTAAGATTTGGCCTATGCCAGTGATATGGCCACCAGTACCGATACCACCGATAAAATAGTCAATTTGGCGACCGGCGAAATCTTGTAAAATCTCAAGCGCCGTCGATGTTCGGTGCGCTTCGGGATTAGCCGGATTACGCTGTTGGTTGAGCATTACCCATTCAGGATGCTCAAGCTGGAGAGCAAGCGCTTTTTCCCCATGAGAGTTATTGCCTAAACGACTATCGGAAAGAATAATCTCGGCACCATATAACTTGAGTAGCCTTTGTTTCTCGACACTGTAGTTATCAGGTATGACCAGCACAAGGCGATAACCGAAATGAGCTGCCGCCATGGCAAGGCCAATGCCGGTATTGCCGCCACTTGGTTCCACAATCGTCTGCCCACTATTTCGCCGCAGTATTCCTCGCGCTTCAGCATTGAGGACCATGCCAAGTGCAATACGCGCCTTGTGACTACCTCCTGGATTCATGCTTTCCAGTTTGGCGTAGATTTCGCACCCGAGTTTTGCGGAAAGCCGTTGCAGATGAACAATCGGCGTTTGTCCAATCAAGCCAAGAATCGAGTCGTAGATCATGATTTCACCACGGCTTAATATGATGGCATCGATGAATCGACATCTTTTGCCCAGCCGAGAATGCCCCCGGCCAATGTCACGGCTTGATCAAATCCCGCACCTCGCAAAAGATGCGTGGCGCGATCGGCCCGCACGCCTGATCGACATATCACAACAATTTCCTGGGTAGGATTGAGATCGGACAATTGGCGATGCAGCGAAGCAAGTGGAATGTGAAGGCTTTGCGGTAATTGGCATATCTCCAGCTCACCCTCGTCACGCACATCTAACAATCGAACGTCGCTATTTTCTGCGGCAAGTCTCTGCTGAAGCTGTTGTGGCGTAATACGCCATTCATCGGGAATCCGCTCATGTAATGGCATGGTACTGCAAACCGCGGAAGTTTCTTCATCAAGACTTGTCCCCTTCTTGCTTCCACAACCTGCACAATCATCACGCCGTTTAAACTTTAGTTCATTAAAACGCATGCTAAGGGCATCAAAGCGAAGCAATCGGCCAGCGAGGGGCTCTCCAATTCCGATCATTAATTTGATGGCCTCGGTAGCCTGCAGGAGTCCGACAACACCAGGCAATACACCAATGACACCCCCGCCTACGCAATTAGGCGCCAACTCCGCAGGTGGGGTATGGGGAAAGAGGCAGCGATAGCATGGGCTGGCCTTATGGTTAAAAACACTTACCTGCCCATCGAATTGAGAAATCGCACCATATACGAGTGGTTTACTTAATTGGACGCAAACGTCGTTAACTAAATAGCGCGTAGAAAAATTATCAGTACCGTCAACAACAAGATCATGAGCACCGATTATTGCTTCTGCATTATCTTTATTGAGCGCTTCATGATAAGCGTTGATGTTGATATGTGGATTCAAATCCAGCAGACGTCGCTTAGCCGATTCCACTTTAGGCATGCCGATGGTGCTGGTCCCATGGGCGATTTGGCGTTGAAGATTACTCTCTTCGACGATGTCGTGGTCAATCAGTCCGATCGTCCCTACTCCTGCTGCTGCTAAATACATTGCCACAGGAGAACCAAGTCCACCGGTGCCGATGATCAGAACGCGACTGTGTTTTATTTTAAGCTGCCCTTTGCGTCCAACATTCGGCAAAGTCAAATGCCTGGCATAGCGTTGAACTTCTTCTCTGGTCAACGCCCGCTCTTCATCCAATCCACCTGATGATGCCAAAAGCAACTCGACTTCCTGCTCTGCTTGCAATGGAGATTCCATGTGCCCTAATTCCCCACTTATGCTTAAAATAAAGTGGTCCTTAAAAGCACCTGATTCATAGAACAAGTGCGCGCTTAATTCCGGGAATTTTTGACACGCACTCGTCAAAAGTTCTTTCACTGTTTCCCCTTCGGAAGAAACAGATCTTTCAGGAAGTCCAGTAATACGCAAAAGTACGTCAGGCAACATCAAAGTTGGCATCTTAGTTTTCTCTCTCTTAATTAATGATGAAACGAAATCTCAGAGTCGCAATGAAGGGCTGCGCTTATGCCGCCCCTGCTACGTTGATTAAATCAATCGTGGTCATCGCCGAATTCGCTGCTGGTGCTCCTTAGTAAAAATGGTGTTTATATAAAACATGCAAGCAAATTCGAGTGCTGTTCGCACAGGACTTCTTCATATTTTCCAGACTATCGGCCAATGCAATAAGATCATTAAATACATTTGCCGCGTCACGCTTTGATTGAGGTCAAGCGTTCTATCCGCTAAAGAAAGCGCTGAATGACAATTGGGCTATCCAGACAAAGGCTAGCCTCGTGATAAGGTCACATGAAAAGAGTAAACGGTTAAAGATGTTTATATCTCTGCAATTTTGCAGCCCTACTCGAATATGTGTTTTATGTCCCTTCACTGTCTCAAGGTCGGTAGCGAACGTTACGAATACTAATTTCCTCTGCTCGATATGTACATGATGCAAAAGTCCTATGGACATCAGATCTAATACATAGTAAATCCTTAGACCACGACAACTTGTGCAGCGTTGTGATGAGCTTGGTCTCAAATCTCATATACCAACGGTAGCCGTAAACTGATTACTACTGAAGGTTTATAGAAATGAAACGACTACCAAAGAAGAGCTATCGGCCTGGCAATACAAACGCTGAATAACCGATATAAAGCGGCTAAAGCTTGACAAGTTAGGCTGCGAAGTTGGCAAGCCAATCTCAGTGGAACAAATAGAGTATCGATTGCGCGAGGAAGTGGCGCCACGGAAGGTGGAAGCCGAGATATTAAAAAAGCGGCGGCGTATTTCGCCAAGGAATCGCGATGAGATGCGCATGGGTAGCGAGACAGCGCGATTCCGATTTATTGCAAGTGCTATGTTAAGTACGCATACGTTTACGTTGGGCGCATATGCATTACATCATTCTCTTCATCACTCCTTGCAGTAAGGTTGTTTTTTTAATTCAAACATCGCCGCGTCGATAAAAAACGAATAATCCGCCTGAATGCAAAAATGTGATCTCGTTTCATCGGAGGCTGAATCGAGAAGACTGCGAATCGCGATTACTCGCTCTTGTGGCGTGCGCATACGTGCAATCCAGTCATCGAATACCATCTTCAATCGCCAGCGATCCATAGTCGCATGCCGAAAACCGGCCCCGGCAAACATCATGGCCCATTCAGACTCTCGATAATCGCGCACATGGGATGCATCGCGGAGTAACTCGACCGCCTGCAAAGTCGTGTCATATAACGCATCTTCCGATGCTGTGATGTCTATCACGATCGCCACTCCAGCCTGGCGCAATACGCGGTAAATTTCTTGTAGGGCAGTTGATACATCTCTCCAATGATGAGCCGAAAAGCGCGTGACGATAATGTCGAATGAATTGTCTTCGAATGGGAGATGTTCTGCTTCTCCGGCTCGAGTTTCGATATTGTGCAAATTCCGATTGGTAGCGGAAGTCTGCACAACATCGAGCATGCTTTGCGAAAGATCGTACGCGATAACGCTAGCGGAAAACGGTGCCATGACAAAGCTGACATGGCCTGCGCCGCAGCCCAGATCCAGCACATGAGGCCGTTGATACCGCTGTGCCATTTCCTTTAAGACATCGAGGTCCGCGCCACTCGCGTGAACCGTGCTTGTGAGGTATGCGGAAGCGACGCTTCCAAATTGTTGGTCGATCAATGTGGACTGTTTCATGACTATTTCCTCGTGACAGGTGTGTGCAGAATAGTCGCAGGTTTATCATGTAACAAGACCAGTAATCATACTGGTATATTTTTTACCACTATAACGCGACGGAGATATAAACATGGCTAGTAAACTTGGCGAGTTTATTCGCTTGCATCGTGAGCGGGTCAAACCGCAGGATGTCGGATTATCAGGCCAAGGACGGCGCCGCACGCCGGGACTACGAAGAGAAGAACTTGCTCAGTTATGTGGTGTAAGTCCAACATGGCTTACGTGGTTAGAACAAGGACGTTCGGTCTTACCATCGATCAAAGTCTTAGATAAATTAGCGGAGTTCATGCATCTCACCGCGGCAGAGCGGGCATACTTATTCAAATTGGCAGACAAGCTAGATCCGACTTCTTCCGATAAGTTCGATGAAGACACTAGCACTGTAGCGGCACGAAGCCGGTCGATTGTCGATGCAATAAAAACGCCGGCCTATGTCATGAATCAACGCTGGGATGTAATTGCATGGAATCGGCAAGCAAGCGGTTTGTTCGTCGGCTGGTTGGACCAATTCAAGGTTCGTGTGACTAGCGATTATCCTAATCTTTTAACTTATACGTTTCTCACGCCGCAGTCGCGCAAATTGATAGTCGATTGGCCTAACCGTGCACGACGCATCGTTGCCGAATTTCGCGCTGAGTGCGGCAAGCACGCCGATCAAGAACCTTTTCTCAGCTTCATTGAAGAACTGAAAAGCAATAGTTCTGAATTCCGCCGTGCTTGGAATGCACAGAATGTTATTAGCCGTGAAGGTGGCCTTCGTAAATTCACGCATCCGGACAAAGGAGCTCTGGCATACGAACAGATCACGCTAAATTTTTCTGCTCGTCGGGATATAAAGTTAGTAATGCTTTTACCGGTGTAATGTGTATTCAACGCACTTGGAAAACTCGAACGGCATACCATTACCCGCAAGGCGGATCCAAATAGAAAAACGGATGCGAAAGATTGTAGCGACCCTGCGTTCCTGCCAGACCAGCTTTTCGACTTAAGTACCGGTCAGCTATATAAAGCATGATGTGACGATGTCGACATTCTTTACATGACTTTTTGCTTCTTCCATAAATGACAACTTATATCAATAGCTTAATGCCATGGCTCGCCTCTTGCTTTCTCACACGTCACCTATATAAAGGTAATTAAATACTTAAGAGGAAAAGTATGACGAAATCATTGACGAAAATTGCTAAAAGCTCGCTTGCCGCAACATTAATTGGCGGGGGCGCATTATTGAGCAGCTCATCAGCAATGGCAAGCGTAGTACTGTCCTACCCTAGCTTTTCCGGTGCTTGCGGTACCACGTTAACTTGCGTTGGAAGCACGGCAGAATCAGGCTCCGCTTTACGCATAACACCAGCAACTACCGGACAAAGCGGCGCTGGCTATAGCACCACCGCAATAACTCTTGGTGCTAACGCAACATTTAGCACGACGTTCCAGTTCCAGTTTACAAATCCGGGCGGTATCAACCCTGCGGATGGCATTACGTTCGTATTAGCGGCAAATCCATCTGGTCTGGGTATTGGTGGTGGTGGTATTGGATATCAAGGTGTATCGAGCAGCGTCGCTATCGAATTCGACACATTCAATAACGGCGGTGCTGATCTCTCTAGCAATCATGTCGCAGTCGATGTAAACGGTGTGCTTACCAATACAGCATCTATCAATCCGTACGGCGTCGCCAACTGCGACTTTGGCGCCGGCTTTTCGCAAATAGGCTGTATGTCGAACGGCGATATTTGGACAGCGACAATTGGGTATGACGGCAGCAAATTAACCGTCGGTGTGCAAGACGCAGCAAATCCGGTGCAAACGCTCATCAGCAGCTTTTCAATTGATATCGCAGCAGCACTTGGCACCACCACCGCCTATGTCGGTTTTACCGGCGGCACCGGCGCTGGCTATGAAAACCAAGACATTCTGAATTGGCAACTTGCCAATGACACCTCGTTGGCTCCTTCTGCAATTCCTGATCCGGCAACTCTCGCATTATTCGGTCTAGGACTCACAGGGCTAGCACTGCGGAAGCGTCGTACCCGCTAATGTTTAGCGTGCGAATTGCTGAATTTATTCAGCAATTCGCAGTCATAAACATCGACCATCTTTATGTTGGGCCGCTTCTTCTTTCCGCTGCACTAGCATTATGCGTATTAGCTCCTAAGTTAAATCCGCTTGCTTCTGATAGCATCCGCTCGGAATAGTTTAGGCAGAGCAAACTCGGAATAGAACACTTCACGGCTGGAAGCCTTTCAGTTCGATTAGGGCGCGGACTGCATCGTTATCAATGGAGAGCGCATAAGCTTCAAATTGCGCAATTCAAGCTTTCTTATAGAAGCGCTTTTTTCCTGCGAGCTTATCCACTTCAAACGCATGGGATGCTGCTCGATGCGCACAATCATGTGTTTGTCTTCTTTGGTGGCGTTCACCTCTCACCGGTTGCTGCGTGCACTTTCTCTCACCATTGCGCCGCAAGCCAAAAATGTTAGAGAGAAATTTAACTTATCAGATTGCTGCATGAGCTAAGTCGAAACTATCAATAACGATTCGAGCCGTCGCAGCGATGATTTCATCGCGCCATTTTGCATCGGCCTCCTTCTGTGTGTGATAGATCGCGATGACGACAGGCTGACTATTCGGCGGCCATAGCACTGCAATGTCGTTCGCAGTGCCATAGTCTCCCGAACCCGTCTTGTCCCCTGCGTTCCATCCAACAGGCAAGGCGGCACGAATGCGCTTGGTACCTGTAGTGTTACCACGCAGCCACTCATCCAATTGTTTCTGCTGAGGCGACGGCAAGGCATTTCCGAGCACCAGCGATTGTAGGCTGCGCGCCATTGCGGCTGGCGTCGAGGTATCACGAATATCGCCGGGTAAGGCGGTGTTCAGTTCTGTTTCCCAGCGATCGAGACGGAACTCATTATCGCCAATTGATCTTGCATATGCGGTTACGGCAGACGGTCCCCCTAGAATTTTCATGAGCAGATTGGCCGATGTGTTATCACTGTATTGAAGCGCAGCAGCACAAAGTTCAGCAACGCTCATACCATCGCTGACATGCTTCGCGGAAATTGGTGAATATTGTACGAGGTCACGCTGTTCATAGTGAATGTGCTGCTGCATGAGGCCTTCGATCTGAGTGCTTCGAGCCAATACTGCTGAGACCAGAATCACCTTGAAGGTACTGCATAATGGAAAACGTTCACCCGCGCGATAGCCGATCTGCATGCCATTGGCCGTGTTTTCAGCATATACGCCGAGACGACCGCCCGAAGTTTTTTCGAGTATCTCGAGCTTGACTTGTGCAGAGTCCACTTGCTTTCCTTCGGCGGCCACCGCGGTGGCCGCAAATGAAAAAGGAATCGCTGCAATAGTCAGTAAGAATGTTCGGCGATCTAGTGAATTCATCATGAACAATTGTCTCGCTGTTACAGAAAGAACGAGTATCTTGAAGCTCAACGAGTAATTAAGCGGCGTTGCGTAATAACGTCCGGCAAAACGGAGTGGAAGGCAGCTGGACGGTGCAAATGTGCTGAATTCATCACGCTAGGCCAAGCTGCTCGCGAAGAGCGTTCACCGTATCCGGTGCGCCGCGAATTCGAAAGAACGTCCCCTCATCGTCTGTACGCTCCTCCAGAACCTCGCAGTTGGCGAAGATATCCCCGCGCAACTTTTGCGCCGACCAGGGAAGAAATATCTCGGCCTCAATGCGGTTTCTCTGGAAAAACGCCAGAATCGCCGCATGCAATTTCGCCACATCGCCCTCCCTGCGCGCACTCAATATTATGCAATCGGGATACTGCACACGCAGCACCGCCTCGCGTTCGGCTTGTGCTGCCGCATCGCCGAAGTTGTCGATCTTGTTGAAGACGAGGATGCGCGGCACGGCCTGTGCACCGATCTCGTCGAGCACTTTGTCTGTCACCGCAAGTTGTCCTTCAAACCCAGGATCGCTCGCATCAACAACGTGTATGAGCAATGACGCCTCCGCTGCTTCTTCGAGCGTCGACTTGAACGAGGCAACGAGGTCGTGCGGCAGATTCTTGATAAAACCGACCGTGTCACTGATCAACACTCTTGGCGTGCTCTCGGGATAGAGTGCACGCACGGTGGTATCAAGCGTCGCGAAGAGCTTGTCGGCGACCAGCACCTCACTGCCGGTTAGTGCACGCATCAGAGTGGACTTCCCCGCGTTCGTGTAACCCACGAGCGCCACACAGGCGAGTCCTTGGCGCTCTTGCCGGCGCGCACGTTGCGTTTTGCGCTCCACGTCCATTGCGGCGATTTCCTCCCGCAGCTCGCCGATGCGGTTACGGATCTTTTGCCGGTCCAATTCGCTATCCGCCTCGCCAGCGCCGCGGCCGCCAACGCCGCTGCGCTGGCGGCCCTTCGGTCCCGCTAATTTTGCCGCTTCGCGTAGCCGCGGCCCCATGTAACCAAGACGCGCAATCTCCACTTGTGCGCGTGCTGCAGGCGATCGCGCGTGGCGATGAAAGATCTCTAGTATGACCATGGTGCGGTCCATTACTTCGCAGCCGACCTCTATTTCAAGGTTGCGCGCCTGCGAAGGGGAGATTTCATGATCAACAAGAATTACGTCAGCGCGGCGGGTCTCGGGATCAGCAGCTGACTGCACCGCCTCTTTTGCCCTGGCTGCCCCGCTCTTCGCCGCCTTTTTTACGCTGACGGACGCTGAGGAAGCCTCCTCCTCGGGTTCGTCTTCCACGAAGCGGCGCATTTCCTGCCGCTTGCCGACCCCCACATAGGCTGCGGTGTCGAATTTGGCGCGCTTTTGTGTGAAAGTGCCCACGACCTCGAAACCCAGCGTTTTGCCGAGACCGCGTAGTTCATTAACTGACACATCAAACTCGATGTCGCTCACGCCGGGCAGTTGTACGGCAGCCACGATGGCTCGCTGGGGTTTTTCCCGGGTTTCTTTTCGCATGCAGAGATTCCTTCCTTTTTTGGTACAAGCGCAAACAATAGTCCCACTGTGCCCAATTAACTTTGAGCACAACAGGAACGTAATGGACGCCTAATTATATCGGCTGTCAAAGCGCTTTCCGACAAGTCACTCCGAACGGTTTGGGAGGTTGCTCAAGGGGCGGTTGTTTTCATTGTCATCTCCTGAGAAATTAATCATCTCAGAAAACTCCAATTACGCCTGTCTCAGTTTAGGGGATGTGGACAATACTTCCGTACCCAAAGCTAGCAAACGACTAAATGATCAGTCGTACCAAAGCGGTTGCTTGGGAGATTTAACGAAATGGCAAATAAAGAAAGCAAAGCCTGCAAAAAGTACCGAAAAGATTTTTTCTCAATACAAATTTCGCCATTCGTTGAGAAAGGACAGTGTTAACGAATTATCGTAGTCACCGTGATCGGATACTTTTGGTTCTGATGTCCTGGAGTTTGAGCATGGTCCAGTACTTCGCCGCTGGTCAACTTCATCCTCCAAATTGCTTCAATGGTCGCGTCAGGACTATGGAGAACTATTTCCATTTCGATTCTAGGGCGCCAAGTCACATTTTTTAAAGCGGCACCATGAAAATCGGCAGATCGCAAAATAGTCGCCGTCAGTGATAATCCTTTTGATGTACAAGTGCATTCTGTTTCCACTGCGTTTGAATCCATAGAACCAAGAATAGGCCCCATTGCTATTACAGTTAGTTTTTTCTCTCCAGAGTTGTTTGGGATTAATGGCATCTGCGCTGGCACAATGACTATTTTTGGGGACGACGAGTCCACGGAAATAATGGTTCCTGCTTTCTCAAACAAAGTTGAAGTAGCAATTGAGCGCACCTCCAACGTAGGACACTTTTTGATACCCTCATTCGCATTTGTTGGAAGCGCTAATAGCATCAGAGAAATAGCAACCATTACAGCAATGGATTTCCTTGCCATTGCATGAGCGCGAGCAATCGCGTTTAACCTAGCACTTGAGCAAGCAAGCATTATTGCTCCGGTCTATGTAAGACTGTAAGAGGCTATTTACGACCTAATTGCACATAAACTAAGAAGTTACAAATGTCTCTAAACATCCAACGTCTAGATCTGTCATGAACTATGGCTTCAACGCGTTGGGACGAAAAAGTGCAAAGTTCATGACAGGCTCTCCTGGCGCTTAGTTCGGTAAATATCGCCGTCGCAGCGCTGCCAAGGCGATGACTAAACCCGCGCTTACGAGACCTAGACTACCAGGTTCCGGCACAGCCGTTGTCTGCAGGCCAGAGGTTTGTAAAGAAAAGTTATTTACGGTTGTCGTGCCATCAAGGTTCACATTTACCGTAAACGCGAAGCCATCGGTTGTGTTGGTCGTCAACGCTGGTATGGTGCCTGCCGCATCGGAGAACATGCTAAATCCAAAGGTGCTACCAGAAGTTGATACGCCATCAGGTGAACTCAATGCAGGCCCGAATAAGCTTAAGTCGAACGAAAGGGTTGAGCCGAAAGTAAACGCCTCGAAGTAGTCGTTAAATCCGGTTCCATTATCGAAAGTGAGCGTTGCGGGCAAAGCACCGTTAACATCTCCGGTCAATGCAGGACTACCTGCCGGTGTGCCATTACTTGAAAAATTAAGGATCTGAAGCGAGGCCGCTTGGACCGTTAACGGCCCAGGATTAAAGTTAAAATCCAATGCCCCAGCCGTCCCGGCAATAGACGAGGTGTTGACTGTCACATTATAAGTAATGGGAGTCGCCAAAGCCTGCCCTGCTAATCCCAGACTCAACACACAAAATAAAAACGCTTTATATCGGCACATGATTAATTAAAGCTCCCGGAGTAAGGTACTGGCAAAAAATTGATCGCGACGTTGGAAGGATTCTGAAAGTTCACATTCACTGTAGCCGACTGACCTGGCGCAAGGCTGCCTGCGGACGGGACTGTAATGTACGACCATCCGCCGAAACTGCCCGATGCATTGGCCAATGTCACACCACCGGTAAGCGAATCAAGAACAATCTGAAACGGACCGGCAATCGTACCGTTGCTGACGTTGGTGATATTCACTGTTCCATTGAAGGTTCTAGTTACCCGGCTATAAGCCAAACCGGAGGCCTTCACAAGAACTTGCCCTCCGCCTAACAGCGTCGACGTTGCGCTTGATGCAGGGTTTGTAGCAACACCGTTTATCGCCATCACGCCCAGCCCTTTAGGATACTGGTAGCTCGTGTTTCCATTGAACGCCGTAATTGTGATGCTGCCCGTTCCGCTGCCAGGATCCACCGGCAAGCTGTTTTTTGTCACGGAAATACCGCCGGATGTTCCATTAAAGGTGCTTTTCCAACTGAAACCGATTCCAACGTCTGTAGCGGTGCCATCCGCATTAACACCAGCTAAGTGAGTTGTGAAGGCTATATAGCTACCCGCAGGCGCTCGCTTACCTTTTCCGCCGCAATTAGCGTCAGCCTTGGCGGCAACCGCCGCGCTTTGTGTACCGGGTAAACAAAAATCTGCCGGCGTATCGGAAAAAGAAAGCGTATTGCTTGTTTGTTGACCGGCTAACTCTCCATTACTGCGGTCCAAATAAAAGGGATAGCTATTATCGGGGGCTGGTGAATAAGTATATCCACCGCCCGCCGGCGGATCGTTAAATGGCGGTGGGGCGCTCAGCGGCGTTGTTGGATTGCTTCTGGCGCGGAAAACATTCGGGAGAGGGAGATTGGTAATTGTTTGTTGCCAGTTCCAATCGACAAAGCCGCAAATTTTCGCGGCTTGGGCAAGAGTGTAGCCAAGGTTCGGCGTGAAAACTGCGCTTATCGTTGTTCCGCCACCGGCAGGTTTAGGCACCGAACCATTGATAACCGACGAACATGCTGTAGCTTGGGTGAGAGATTCTTCGAGCGAAAAATATGCTGTCCCGCCTGGGGGAATTGGTGGACTGAAATTGACTGTGCCTGTCGTCGCATCTGGGCTGATGTTACTAAAACTGACACCCGGTCCCTCATAGCCAGTCGGACCAAAAGAGCATGCAGGAGGCGCTGGATTAAACGGTTGGTTCGTATTTGGATCCAGGCCGCAAATGCCATCGCCATCAAAGCCGAAAGCAGTCGTACTTGATTTCAGCACCAGCGATGAAATAGGCAAGTTGCCATTGTTGACGACGCCAACGAGAGTGTCTTCAATGCTGTCATAGGGACCTTGACCGGTAAAGGAAACAGAAGCGCATCCTTGGGAAGGGCAAGGGGAATTACTAGTTTTTGTGACCGTTATGATTACGCCGCAAGTGGTATCCGCCCCGACGGCTGGGCATACTTGTGCATACGCAGGCCCCTCTAAAATCGCCAGAACAGCTAGAACTCGGATAACTGTTTGTACTGCCTGAGCAAGCTTCATCATTCCTCACCTTCCCTAAAAAAAATGTATTCTTGATTTTGAATATCCACTAACTATTAACAAGCCAACCGGAACAGTTTGCATACAAGCATTCCCATGCATTTTTTTGAATGCATGCAGGATGGAAGAAACATTAATCTTTTATTATCTGAGCACTGACAACTTAAGCATTCCATTTAAAAAACTTAAGTTAACTCATGCTGTGGCATAGTGAGAGTTTTTATGAAGAGTCTGTATCATGGCTCTATAAAACAATCTGCCTTTAGCTGCAGCAAGAATGAGGCCACCTTCATTGCCTTTTTATATATCAGTTAGTTATAAAAATATTCAAAAACATTTTGAGTAAAGTTCTTTCCCCGTGTAAAAAAAATCGACGATGGAAAGATGCATCTTTCTTCAACATAAATATTCGATAGGCTGACTATGTTCCATGATGCTCAGTACCATGCTTTTACTGATGACTAACTATCAATACGATTGCCCAGACGCAATCAGTTTAAAAACTTTCCGCTCCAACTTATCAGCACTTGATACAAGCGCGACTAGTATGAAAATTACAAAGACGGTATGTAGATCTCACTTCCCCAAAGCGACCGGTGCCATGTGACTGATTGACTGGCTCGGTGACCACCAATCTGGTGGTACTTCACAAAATGATACTTTGGCATCTGGGTAATATCGCCTAATTGTCTCCTCCGCGCTAAATGGAGTCGCAACCTCAAGCACAGCGCAAATCCATAACTCCTCCCCGGCGTCGCTGACTCGTCGATTGCTTATCCACCAATAAAATGGATAAGCAACATCGCAGACCAATGGCACGACTTTACTTCTCCAACCAATCATTATGCGGGTCGACATATCGTTTATACCGACAAGGCGTAATTGGGTTAGATCCTGAATATCATTTCACCGTGTGGATTGCTGCTCACTCTGACGAGACATGTAAAGCACCAAGGTGGAACTTCCGTTTGGCTGATCAACACGATTGGCGATGATGTTAGGCAATGTTCCGGCAAGTTGTTGAGCGAGTATTGGTAGTGATTTGTCCAGCCGGCCGGAACCATCATCGCTTACTTCCACTCTACATGTTGCTGAATGACACTCGATACTATTGGCCTGTAGCCGTCCGGCGTCTTCACTGTTGAGGGCATACTGTACGGCGGAAGTTGCGGTCGTTGCCCATTTTTGATCAATGCTTTCTTTTCGAAACCCTGATTCCACGCCGGCTATTTGCATCTGACGTTCTCTATTAGCCTCCGCACGCGAGAGGACGTTCGACCGCACATCGGCTCCGGTCGGTGCATCAGTATTAGCGACTGCGCCTTGCGTTGTTATTTGTCGACGAAGTGAAAAAACATCTGCCCTGAGGGCGGCCACCTCTTCCCTCAGGGCCTCAACGCCATTATCTTTCGCTTCTGTGTTTTGCGCCGGCGAGGCAAATGATATAAGTGCCTGCTTGATGGCTCCCGGTGATGTCGTTTGGGACATGCTTGTCTTGCCCTGGGCTTCATTAGGCTGCTGAGTCCATTGGTAAGTCAGATATATTCCAAAGGTCAATATTGGGATAGCTATCAGCGCGGTTTGGCGGAGTTCCATGGCGATCTCCCCTATTAATTTATTAAATAGACACTTCTCTTATCGGCCTTACTGCACAACTTCAACGCCATAAATGATGCCACCTGCGTTGCCTGGAAGTAAGCAAAGGACACTAGCATTGCCCCAATAACTTCCCGCAACGGCAAGATGTTGATCAAACGTTCCTGTACGTGGCGTCGGGAAGGACTGGCTGCCAAGGAAAGTGCCGTTATAGTCGTAGCTATAGAGCGTGCAAGAGACTGTGTTTCCAGAAGACGCGAAGCCGTCTATATATACGCTTACTTGATTGGTGCTTGTAGGTGAACGAGTGATGGGACAAATAACGTAACGAGCGCTTGCATTCAGGTTACGCGTACCGTTAGGTAGATAATCGATATCTGTTACTTGCGATGCATTGTAGTTCTTACAGACCGTACCGGAATGATTGGCGTTGACGGCATACGCATTGCTGCATAGGCCAAACGAAGCAAAGGCACTGATAGCTACAAATACGCCGAATCCATATGCTGACTTCATGATGTACTCCCCTTTAGAGATACTGAGTAAGCTCATGACAAGGTTCGGAGTAGGATGTGCGCGCACAAAAAAAATGATGATGCTTAACGCATCCTATCTTCGCCTCCTTTTTGCCGCTTCGATGCTGGGAATGGTTTATTTGCGATCTGCCTCCTTTCCGATTAGTTTGGAAAAAATGGCTTGCTCGTCGACGATTTAAGAAATCGCCATCAATGCTGCAAACTAATGATAGAAAAAGAGAGAAAGCATTTGTATCAGCCTGAAGTCTTAGGCCGAAAGTCTTGGTAAAGGTAGCGGAGAGTAATGCTGTCGGTGATGTCAGAAATACTGTGTATAGAAGGTCCGATTTAAAAAATTTTCAATCTCTTCGGGTCTGATTCCCCGCCGCTTGCGGCGTAAGTAAAATGAGAGGATGAGTAAATATCTCCATAAGAGTCACAATGTAACGGTGCTGATCTACCACTTGGTGTTTCCGGCGAAATATCGCAAGGCTGTATTTGATGCACAAGTGGATGAGGTGTTGAAAGAAGTATGCCTTGGTATAGAAGAGCGTTACCACAGGATACAGCCCTATCGAAATTGGACGGCCTCCCTTCCCATTAACCCCACATTCGCCAACAACCGCAACCGCGCCGACCGCCATTCAGCCAGACTACGAATTCGCTCTTGCTGCGCATCGGACAAAGCCACTTGTGTGTTCAGAATTTCCAAAATATCTGCCGCCCCTTTTTCATATTTACGTTGCGAAGTTTGTAACGACTCTTGTGCAGCAGTAAGCAGTTTTTTCGAAGCATCCAGATTCGACAATGAAGCAATGGCATCGGCATGTGCTTTGACGACCTCCATTAAGATGTTTTGTTCGGTGTCCTGCAATTCCGCCGCGCGCTGCTCGGCCTGCGCTTGAGCGCCTCGTATCTTGTATGTGCGCGAGAATCCATCGAAGAAAGGAATTGATACAGAAACACCAACGGTACTTACACGGGATTGTGTTGGTGATATTCCCTGGCTCGGATAACCATTCTGGTAATAATTGGCGGAAAAATCCACCGTCGGTAAGCCTTCAGATCGCGTTGCCGTGATTTTCTGTTTTGCGGCTTTCCATCGTGCCTGCGCGGCCAGAATTGCCGGATGAGACTGCTGAGCGATATCCAACCACGCATTCAGGGTTTTGGCATCCAAGGTCTCTTTGTCATTTAAATCATCGGCCACGATAATTTGTGTTTGAGGATCTATCCCTAATACATAAACTAATACCGATAACGCTTTTCGATAATCACCCAGCGCACGATTTTTTTCGAGTGAGGCTTTCGCCAATGCCGTGGTAGATTGAAGTGTATCGCTACGTGATACCGCACCACGCATTTCGCGGCGCTGCGCGCTGTCGAAGGTGCTTTTGGCAAGCACTTCATTTTCCCCTTTGGCCGCTAGCGTCGCCTTAGCAGTTTGTGCATCGAAATAGGCTTGGATGACATTGATCAACGTCTTTTGCAAAGCTGCATCGTGACTCGCAATCGCCGCGACTAACAGATTGTTGGCGGCCTCCCGGTTTGCTTCCCGTCCACCGAAATCAAAGAGACGCCAGGCCAAGGTGCTTGAAATCGTTTTCCCGCGTGTCGTCGTCGCCGGCATATTCGAATCTGGATAACGAGTATTGGTTTCCAAACGACTCATGGTGGCCGACAAGGCCGGCAAATAAGCGGCACGCGCCTCCCCTACGGCACCTGCCTGTACTTTGATCCCTGCCCAAGCATTCTTAAGTTGCGGATTGTTGCACAAGGCTAAATCAACAGCTTGGTCTAATGCGAGTGGACTGATTACCGCTGAATTAGTTGGGCACTGTATGGGTTGATTATCACCGGGGAGTATCGTGCCCGCTTCAATCACCGTCGGCAGTGTTTGCAAAGGGTCGATAAAGGGAGCACCCAATTCCAGCGCGATAGCGGGTAACGCACCCAGCACAACCGCGACTCCTACTGAGATTCGCATTGCTGCATCGAGCATGGTGCCGATTCCATTTAGACATTTAGCGTTCATTCAAACTTTCCCGCTTGTGTCTTAGTACCGGACCCAGCACATATTCAATGATGCGGCGATCACCCGTCTTGATTTCCACATTCACCGACATGCCCGCCGACAAGGGCATATCTTTCCCTTCTACCGCGATGGTCGACTTTTCCAGGGCGATGGTGATGGAATAGATCAAGCCTTTTTTTTCATCGGCAATCGCATCTCGCGAAACCTGCGTGACCTTGCCGATTACTGTGCCATATTTGGTATATTCGAACGCATCGATCTTAACCTCTGCGGATTGTCCTTCCTGCACAAAACCAACGTCCTTGTTTTCCAAAAAGGCTTCCACCTCTACTTTGTTATCTTTGGGAACAATCTGCATCAAGGGTTTAGCAGCCGCCACCACACCACCAATCGTATGAACATCTAGCTGTTGGACCGTGCCGTCCACTGGCGCAGTAAGTTTTAACAGCTTGCTATGCGCGTCCGAACGCAGTGCATCCTGATGTGACGATGCGGCGATTCTATTGCCTTCAGTTAATTGGTCATAGGCGGTACGCCGAGTTTCGGCAATCAACGACGTGTGTTGATTTTCTGCATCGGCCAATTGACCGGCAAGATCTACTCTTGCTTGCTCTTTCTCTAGCCAGGCATGTTGTGAAACATCATGATCGCGCAGCAGTTCCTTAAAATCGGCGGCACGCTGCGTCACCAACGGCAACGCCTCGCGATAACGCTCTATGTCACCGTCAATACGTTTTAATTTGGCGCTGAAATCTCGATGCTGTCCTTCTAGATACAGCCTTGCGGCTTGCCACTTATCCGAAGGAATTTGATCGTTATAAGATATCAACTGCGGGGGCCGACCGGTATCAATTGCGGTAATCATTGCTTGGGCGCGTGCAACCTGGAGAAGCGCCGTGATACGGTCGCCGGCCGCTTTATCGCGTTCAGCATCAGAACCACTGGTATCGAGCTCAATCAGAGCGTCACCGGCCTTCACTCGCTGTCCCTCATCCACATACAAGGCACGAACGCTGGCGGTATCGACCGAGGCAATCGTCTTTGTATAGCCACTCGGAATGACTTTGCCAGTCGCATTGGCAACGATGTCAATCTTGCCAAGGATCGACCATACGATGAGCACGAGAATTAATGCCATCAGCGTTTTAGCAAGCAGCCGCGAAGCTGGTGACACCGGCTTTTCTTGTAAGGAAAGGGCAGCGGGTAAAAATGCGGCCTCATGTTCATTCAGTAATTTGCCGCTCAACTGATGGCGTTGCTGCCAGTAGTGAGAAAAAATCGTGATATAGCGACGCCACAATTCTGTGTAAGCTTGAGTCCGGTGTTTAATACTCATACGACGCTACCCGTTTGAGAGAACAGCGCGGGATCAATCATCGCATGTGCCTGATTCCCCAATTGCAACTGATACAAATGGTGGTAAATTCCATCCGCGTTGCGTAACAATTCAGTATGGCTGCCCTGTTCTACAATTTGGCCACGCTCCATTACGACAATGCGATCCGCATCGCGAACGGCCGACAGTCGATGCGCAATGATCAGAACGGTGCGGCCACGACAAATCTGGCGCATATTGTCTTGGATTATTTTTTCTGATTCGTAATCAAGCGCACTAGTGGCTTCATCAAAAATTAGAATTCGCGGATTACTAATCAAGGCACGGGCAATCGCAATGCGCTGACGCTGCCCACCCGACAAGCCAGTACCATGCTCACCTACCTGGGTATCGTAGCCCTCGGGTAATTCACAAATGAATTCGTGC
>Ga0157374_10001125_pt1 | contig 22982 bp, 14 predicted proteins | sample M25metaG_FD_115308 | JGI IMG/M metagenome (GOLD analysis project Ga0157374, IMG submission 115308) | Miscanthus rhizosphere microbial communities from Kellogg Biological Station, Michigan, USA - M2-5 metaG | ecosystem: Host-associated > Plants > Roots > Rhizosphere > Soil | place: USA: Michigan... | reverse complement strand
GACTTCACAAAGAAGAAGACCGCACCGCCTGCAAGCAGGAAAAACAGGAAGTACGAGAAGTAAACGCTGACGTAGGTTGCATCGCCCATGGTTATGCCTCACTTCTCGTAGTCGTTATCAGGACGCCAGTTCTTGGCGCGGCCCCGCGTTTGCAGATAGGCAACAAGATCGTCCAGTTCCTGAGGATTGTCTGCGATCCACGGGAAAGGCGGCATGATCGAGCCAGGAACCAGGTCGCGCGGATTGCGGAAATGGGCGGCATGCCACTGCTTGTTGTACTTGCCACCGACCCGCGCAAGATCTGGGCCAGTGCGCTTTGTCCCGAACGTTTGCCGATAGTCGTAGACGAATTCGTCAGGCGTGGATACGGGCGCTGGAACGCCTTTCCAGCCGGACCGCATCGTATCAGCCTGCAGTGTGCGTACCTGCTGCGTGTGGCAATACTTGCAGCCTTCGCGAACATAAATGCGATAGCCGCGCATCTCCTGATCCGTATAACCCACGAGCTTCCCTGTTGGACCCTTCTCCGCATCGCTGTTTTCGAATGGCTTGTTCCAACTCTTATCCAGCAGCGGAGGAGCGACCGTCGTCAGAAGCCCGCCGACAAAGAACAGGCCGAGGGCCGCCACCACGAACCATAAGGCGTTCGAATCAGTTTTTTGTAGCATACGATCTCCCTTCGTCTATGCCTTTGCCGTTACTGGCAGAGCAATGGTTCGCCTTTGTCCAGCTCCGATTGCCGTCGAGATGATGTTGAACAAGAAGAAGACAATCCCGCCGAAGATCATGATCCCGGAGAGGAACCGCACCATCCACACCGGCTTTAGTGCCACAACCGTGTCGATAAATGGGATGGACGGGTTGTTCCACTGCCAGCCTTGCCAGAACCCGCCCAGCCACAGGGAGGTGAACATGCCGAGACCGCCAATTAGGAACAGCCAGAAACTCCAGTTGGCCAGAGTTTCCGAATGTAAAGTCGTTTCGAAAACTCGCGGAATAACGTAGTACACACCCGCCATTGCCATGAACGAGAAGGTGCCCAGAACCGCCATGTGCGCGTGGCCGGGAATCCAATCCGTCTTCGACACAATCGCGTTTACCGAACGCAAACTGTGCATCGGTCCTTGGAAGCATGTGAGCAGATAGAACACGGTGCCCGACATCAGGAACTTGAGCGAGATGTTGTCACCGAGCTGATGCCACTGCCCTTTCATGGTGGCGATGAAGTTATAGACAACCGCCCAGACTGGGATCAGCAGCATGATCGAAAAGACAATGGAAATGGTCTGAAGCCACTGCGAAATCGGTCCATGAATCATGTGGTGCGCGCCGGTCCATACATAGACAAACGCCAGAGACCAGAAGCCGATCATCGAGAGCTTGTGGCTATATAGCGGCGTGTTTGATGCGCGCGGTATGAAGTAGTAGGACACCGCAAGTCCGGCCGGCGTAAAAATAAGCCCGACGGCATTGTGCGTGTACATCCATGTCAGGTTTGCCTGGTTCACGCCCGTAACGCCTGGCAGCAGTGTTGCAAAGTTGCCGGTCAGGTAGACAAAGGCCGTCCAGAGGATAGTCCCCATCAGATACCACGTCGAAACATACATCTGCTGGTATTTGCGCGTCGCAATTGTGGCGAAGATGTTGACGCCGAACATCACCCACGCAATCACGACCAGAACCGCTACGGGGGTAGGCAGGTCAGCGTACTCAAGGCCCTTCTGATATCCGCCGAGCAGCGAGAAGATCGCGCTGATGATGATGATGTTCCAGAGAATCGAAGTGGCGACTCCCAGTTTTTCGCTCCAAAGCTTTACTCCGCACAAGCGGGGAACGATGTAGTAGGCAAGTCCCATGTCCGCGGCAAGTAACCATCCGAAGAGCATTCCGTTCACGTGCAGAGGCCGCATGCGTCCGTATGTAAAGTAGGAAATCGTTCCCAGAAATTCAGGCCAGACGAACTTGGCCGCAATGATCAAGGCAATCACGCCCACGATCGCAAAATATCCAACCGCTCCCAGCAGGAACATCTTCACCGTCGTATCCTGGTGAAAGTCCTGCCCGGCGGCAACTGGGGCAGCTGCAATTGTTGGTTGTACTGCCATTCCATCCTCCCGGAGTGCTCATCACTCTCGCTGCTGATCACTTACCCGATTTGTTAAGACTGCGAATAAAATTCGCAATGTCGCCCACATCGTTTTGCGATAAACCGTAGTCAATCCACGAAGGCATCGCCGTGCCGTCGACGCCATACTCAATCGATTCGAAGAGGCGGCGATCGGACACGCTCTGCACAAACGCTGTACTGGTGAGGTTGCGCGGGCGCGGCGTGATGTCGACGGAGTTCGGACCATGTCCGTCCGCCTTGCGTCCATGACAGCCGGTGCAACGTTGAAGGAAAATCGTCTCGCCCCGATGCGCCGAATCAGCCGACATCGCAACCGGATTTATATCGGGCAACTTGCGTGCCTTGATCTGACGAGGCTTCTCCTTCACGTACTGCGCCCAGACGTATTCCAGTAACGCCTGAATCTGGGCATCAGTCAGCGTTTTCCCCCACGGCGGCATCGATGTTCCTGCAACGCCGTTGTGGATCGAAGAAATCAGTCGCAACTGCGGCTTGGTCGACATAAACTCTGCGCGAGTCAGATCCCGCGGAGCCGGATCGAGATAGGTAGCGTTCGGGCCTAAGCCGTTACCCTTCTCCCCGTGACAACGCGCGCAAAGAGTCCGGTATGTCTCCGCCGCAGACATGACAGGAGGCGCAGATGTCCGAGTCATCAGGTAGGCAGACATGTCGTCGAAGTCCTTCTCGGGAAGAGCCAAGGACGGCATGTTCGAATCGGTGACCTCTGAGCGCGGATTCTGAAAGTGACTCATGAGCCACGCACGATCGCGCATCAGCCCCTCGCGCGAAAGGTCCGGTGCGATGCCTCCATCCCGATCGTCGATCTTGTGGCAGGACAAGCAAGCATAGCCATCGATCAACTGACGACCGCGTTCGGCGGGTGTCTTGGCTGCAGTCAGCGCAGCCGCAACCTCCGCAACACTCTCGGGAACCGGTGCCACAGCACTCGCCTCGAGCTTGAAGTGATCAACAGAAGATTCAGAAGGATTCCCACCTCGGCGGCTCTTGAGAAAAACCACAAGCGCCTTCCTGTCCTCGTCGCTCAGCTTGAATTGCGGCATCACCGATGTTGGCGTATACGCCCGTGGATCAACGATGTGACCCCACAGATAATCAAGCTTCCGCTCCTTGCCGACTTCGGTAAGGTCAGGCCCGATCGTCCCGGACGAGACACCCTGGATGCGGTGGCACCCGAAACAGCCCTCCTTGAAGAAGAGCTCCCGCCCTCGGGCAACGAGGGCCGTCCCTGGAAACTTCTTGTCCGTGTGGCACTGCGCGCAGTTCGCCTGCAAAAACTCCGCTCCACGCAGATGCACGGCGCTGTCCTTTTTCCAATCTGCCTGCACCGTATAGCCGAGCATCGGATTCGGCCAGTACTCATCCTCACCGTGCGCATCCGCCTTGGTGAGGCCGCGCCCCTGACCGTCATGGCATGAAGTGCATCCGAATTCGGAAAACTTGTGCTTCCGCTCCCAGCGCCCGTCCTTGTAGACGTCACCCATCGCCGCCGAATAGGGGTGAGTTTTGAGCGGTTCCTTCGACAACTCAAAACGGGGATCGTCGGATGCGATATGACAGCTCTCGCAGCGCTCCACGCGCGCCTCACCGAAGGCACTCACGATAGTCTGCTCAATCTTGGGAGGTTTCCCCTCGAGTGACGTTCGCTCCGCGTCAGACTTCGCTTGCGCAATCGCCTGCGCAAAATAGGCTTTCTGATGATCCTGCCAGCTTGCCTTCGTCTCTTGAAACACCAAAGCGCCGGATCCTGCCAGTACTACAAGGCTCACAGCGGCCAATGCCAGTCGCATACCCCAATCTCCTCAGAACGGAGACACGAACTGCCAGTTCGCGCCGCGGAAGAAAGTGCCAATCACAATCAGATAGATATTCACAATGACGAAAAGCAAAAAGACCGAATTCGCGAAGATCCGCTGCCGCGCAAACCAGCGGCCCACTCCCTCTTTGCCGCGATCGATATACGGCACCAGCAGCAGAAGGAGAAGCTCGATGCCCGGTATACCGATACCGCCCCAGAATGCCGAGTAGCTCACCTGCTCCTGCAAACCGAGGAAATACCAGGGTGCCTTGGCGGGGTTCGGCGGATGCATTACATTGACGGGTTGTTCGAGCGGAGCATTGAAGAAGAACGAGACCAGCATCACGCCGGCAATCGTCAAAAGCAACACGAAGAGTTCAGCAACGAGAAGGTTTGGCCAGCTGAAGGCCGTGTCGTCCTCAAGCTTGCCTACTTTGATGAGCGGACCGCGCACCAGCCCCTGTATCGTAAATTTCCGGACCGGGGCCGCCACCGCAACACTTCCGGTTGAAACGATGGGCTCCGATTCGTCCTCGATCTCCACCTGCACCGGCACCCGTTTCGCAGCCGCTTCCGTTTCGGGCTTCGCCAGGCCACCGTCTTTGCGAATGCGCCAGAAATGGATCGCAACAAACACCGTAAGCACCAGCGGCAGCACCACCACATGCAGAACGTAGAACCTGAGGAGCGCCTCCTGGCCAACTGTCGCATCGCCAAGCAGAATGAATTTGATCGCCTTGCCGACAACCGGCGCATACCCCGCAATTGAAGTGCCGACCGTGATCGCCCAGAACGCCAGCTGATCCCACGGCAGCAGGTATCCGGTAAAGCTCGACAGCAGTGTTAGACCGAATAGGCAAACGCCGATCACCCAGTTGAACTCGCGGGGCTGCTTGTACGAGCCGGTGAAAAACACGCGGCACATGTGCAGAAAAACGCAAGCTACCATGCCGTGCGCCGACCATCGATGCATGTTCCGCAGGATGACGCCGAACGCGACTGAACTGCGCAGATCGAGCATCCGGTCATACGCCTGCGTAGTCGAGGGTACGTAGTAGAACATCAACAGAAGGCCCGTCGCCGTGAGAATTGCGAACAGGAAAAAGCTGATCAGGCCGAGGCCCATCGTGTAAGAAGGCCGCAACGCCTGCCTGCTCACCCGCACCGGCTGGATATGAAGGAAGAAGTTGGTAAAGCTGGTTGCTGCGCGCCCGCGATCGGAAGATGGCAGCGGGTTCCGGAAAATGGAACGAGCCACATTCGCCGGCAGGTCGGCCACGCTCCTACCCATAGAATTCCGTTCTTTGCTCATACGCTCAGATAGGTTCCCGTCTGTATTTCGTTATCCTTGTCTACCTCGAGCTCGCCGCTCGGCGTTAGCGTCACCGCATACCATGCAAGCGCCTTCGGAGCAGGGCCGCCCGTCACATTCCCGTCCACATCAAAGCGCGAACCGTGGCATGGGCATTGAAAACCCGTTGCCGAGGGCGCAATGATGCAGCCCAGATGCGTGCAGGTGGTTGAGATGGCAGCCACCCTGTTTCCCTCGCGCACAATGCAAACCCGCTTGGGGTCGATGGCGATCCGAGAACCCGATGGGAATTCTTCCGGCCTCCCGATTTTGAATCGGTTTGGCTGTCCGTAAGTGGTGCGCGGGCGAATGAAGAAGAACGTCGCAAACGAGCCAAGCGCGGCAGACCCCGCAATTCCCACACCGCTCAGCCATGCCAGAAACCGCCTGCGACCTACCTGCGGCTCACTTAACTTGGTTTCCGTTGATGTTGCCCCCATCCTTCTGCTCCTGTTGTGGCCTTTCCTGCTCCAACACCGGAATCTCCTGGTCTGACCAGAAAACTTGATACTTCACATCCTCAAAGCTGTGAAATTGGTGATCTCGCACCGCCCAGATGAAGATGAGAAGAGCTCCTCCGCCCATCAGCAAACTTGCCGCGATTGCAATCCACGTCAATTCCATTTGCAGCCTGCCGAATCGTGTTGCCGAAACCACGGTCGCGCACACGCTCGCCGATTGCCGCGCGAACATGCACCTCGACCAGCCTCAAAAGCTTGATCTCTGAGTTTTGGACTATTTCAATCCAAATTCACACGAACGTGGCAACAGTAGTTGTTGCCGTGAACGAGGGTCTGTGATGGGGATTACAAACGCATGTGATGGGCTCCCGTTGATCTGGCGCGACGAGAGATGCCGCAGACAACCTCGAAATCGGAAAGAGTTCCAAGGAAATAGTCGAACCGCAGAGTGCCGTCCGGGGATCCTGCTTCCCGGTTCAGGTTCCATATACCTTGCGAGGTGCCTTATTCAGATCTCAGAGCCACAACCGGATCAACCTGCGTGGCCCGCCGGGCCGGTACAAGGATCGATATCGACGCCACCATCAACAGAAATAGCGGTACGCAGATGAACGCGATGGGATCGCGCGTACCTAGCCCGAACATCATGCTGGAAAGCACTCCCGAAATCGCTCCACTCAAAGCAATTCCAACAACGGCGCCAATAAGGACCGGGCGCAGCGCCTGCCAGAGCACGTGCCGCATTACGCTAACCCCGCTCGCACCCAGCGCCATGCGGATCCCAATCTCGCGGACAGAACGGCTGACGCTGTACGACACCATCCCGAATACGCCAATCGAACAGAGCAGCAGCGCCAGCAGTCCCAACGCTCCGGAAAGCGCCGCGACAATCCGCGATGGCGCACGCCACACTTCCAGATAATCTTCAAGCCGAGTCACATTTATGGCAATGTTCGGATCAATCGCGCGCGCCTCGTCGCGAATCCTTCCCTGTATGCCATTGAAGCTGCTCTCGTACCGCACAAGAACGTAGCTTCGTGAGTCGTCTTCAGTTCCAGATGGAAAGTACAGATAGTTCGTGTTCGCGCGGCCAAGATGGGCAACCTGTGCATCCTTCGCTACACCGATTACGGTGTATTGGCGTCCGGAAAGCTCACGCAACTCTTTCCCCAGCGGGTCTTGGCCGGGCCAGATCTTCCGCGCGGTTGATTCTGTCACGATGACTCCAGGTGCGTCGTGTCTTTCTTCCGGCAAGAACCCTCGCCCCCGCACGATCGGAATTCCCAGAAGCGAGAAATAGTCAGACGACACGTGATTGTATTCAATCCCGAAGGTTCCAGTCTGACCCGGCAGTGTGAATTCACCTGCGCTGAAGTCATGGCTCAACGGCGCGCATTCAGCCTGTCCTACTTGCGTCACCCCAGGGATGTTACGAAGCCGCTCACGAAAACGGTTCATAAAGACAGCCGCTTGCTGCTGGTTGTAGCCTTGCCGCCCGAGATTGAGGAACATCGTGGACACGCCCTTAATCTCGAATCCGGGATCCACGGTTTGTGCATAGTAGAGTCCGCGGAGAAGCAAGCCAGTCGCCAGCAGAAGGACGGTGCACAACGCCACCTGAAAACCCGCCAGAGTATTCAGCACAAACTTTCCACCCCGGTTGCCCGAGCCGGATAGTCCGCCATCTCTACACATGCTGCTGTGCAGATCCGCCCGCGAGCTACGCAGTGCCGGAATCAGCCCGAAAACTACGCCAGTGATGAGTGTCAACACGAATGCGTAGAGGAGCACGTTCATATTCGGCGCGACATTCAAGGCCAGAGGCGGAAAATCCGAGGGAAGATGGGCTGTTACGAACTGCATCAGTCGAGTGAAGCTCCAGCATGCAATTGCCGATCCGAGTGCTCCACCCGCAAGCGCAAGCAACAGACTCTCCGTCAACAACTGCCGGACCAGCCGCCACCTGCCCGCGCCGATCGATAATCTGAGCGCGATCTCTCTTTGCCGCACCGAGGCCCGAGCCAGCAGCAGGTTGCTGACGTTCGCACACGCAATCAGCAGCACCAGCGCGAACGCGCCGAGCACAACCGACGCGACCGGGATTACAAATTGCCGCTCCTCGGGGCTCGACAGGAATCGAGCCGTGTTGATGGCTAGAGAGGTGGTGCGTCCCGGATGACGTTGATCGATTCTCCCAGCAATAACGCTGAGGTCCGCCCGCACCTCTTCGAAAGCCACATCCGAGCGCTTGCGGCCCATCATCGCAAGCCAGCTCATGTTGTCGTCTGCAATCCGGTTACTCCCCGGCTCCAGGGCTTCCTGCATGGTCACCGGTACCCAGAATGCGCTGGGGATCGGCTCTGTCCCTGCGAATCCCGGTCGGGCGATTCCGATCACCGTGTAGGCTGTGCGATTCAAAACAATCTTCTTCCCAAGGATCGAAGGGTCTGCAGCGAATCTGTTCCGCCACAATTCGTCGCTTAGCACTATGACCGCGCTTCCGCCGCGGCTTGCGCAGTCGGAGTCGATCAGACCCCGTCCGTGGGTCGGAAATTCGGCGAGAACATCAAAGTAGTTGCACGAAGCGGCAGTGCCGATCAGCGGGTTGGGGTTGCCGCCCGCCAGAGTCGCATCCACGTAGGGCTCGTAAGCGACCAGGCCTGCAAACACATGATTGTGGTCTCGATAGTCGAGGTATTCAGAGTAGGAAAACCAGCCGGAATTGTTATGAATCGATCGATCGCCCCGCCCCGGATAGTGCAGAATCTGGTTGACGCTTAGCATGTCTCCCGCATGCGGTACAGGAAGTAGACGAAGCACCATTCCATTCAAAACTGAAAAGATTCCGACATTGACGCCAATTCCCAGAGCGATTGCAAGGATCGCCGCAACCGTGAGTCCCGGGCTTCGCACCAGCGTGCGCACGCCAAAACGAACGTCCTGCACAAGCTGCTCGAGCCACGCGATGCTCCACACCTCGCGTGTCTGCTCCTTCACCTGAAGCAAATTACCAAATTTGCGAAGCGCCGCATATCGAGCCTCCTCGGGGGACATCCCGCGATCGATGTTATCTTGTGTTTCAAAATCGATGTGTTCGCGGATATCCGCATCCAGCGCTTCCAGCATGCGTTTGCGGCGTCTCATTGTTCCTCCGGGCTCGCCGGCTGAAGAATCTGTGCAATCGCTCCTGCCAGCTTTTCCCATTTGCCGGTTTCGACCAGCAACTGCCGCCTGCCCTTTGCAGTCAGCCCGTAAAACTTCGCGCGGCGATTGTTTTCCGAGGTTCCCGCTTCTACAGAGATCCATCCTCGCTTTATAAGGCGATGCAATGCCGGATACAGGGATCCCTGCTCCACTTGAAGCACCTCGTCGGACCTGAACTCGATTGCCTTCGCAATGGCGTGCCCGTGCATCGGGCCGAGTTGGAGAGTGCGCAAAATCAGCAGATCAAGAGTCCCCTGCAAAAGCTCGATTCGTTCTTTCTGTTCTTTAGTAGACATCCTAGGTGAAAATACTGCCCTTCCCGTAGAATGTCAAGGTGAGAGTGACGATGGGGTTTCGCCGCCCTATGCAGATTTTTCTCCGCATGGACTCTCCTCCCCCTTCCTGTGTCCTGCCCTGTCGATGGGAACCAAATGCGTAGAGATAGCTCGCATAAAAATCGGCGCTCCGAGGATCTCGTGAGCGCCGAACCATAGCGAACAGATATTCGAAGCTATTTCTTGCTGACCTCGGTCAATACCGTCGTCGCGGCCTGCTGTATCAGCGGCGTGAGCACATCTTCCCCGTCCGACTTGGATTTGCCCTTCAGGGTGTTATCGAGCTTCGGCTGGCTCTGCCCAGTGGGAACGAGCTGATATTCAACCGTGACTTCATCCTTCGACTTGATTTGGCCGTTGAACCCCGACAGCTGACTCATCGCCTGCTGCTGGGTGGTCATCGCAGCTGTTTGCATCACGGCCTGCGCGGCCAATGCGCCGTTCATGCCGGACATGGTGTGCGCCATCATGCCCATGGGTGTGAAGTTCGCTGCCATACTGCCGGCTTTCATAAATTTTCCCAGGCCAGTTGACGCGTTGCGCTTCACCGCGACATTCGAAAGCAGAATAAAGTCGCAGTCCTTCTGTTGAGCCTCGGCCTGCAGCTGTATAGGAATTCGCGCATCCAGAGCGGCAACCTCGATGGCCGGGCCGTTCATCATGAAGATGATGGCATTCCGAACCGGCGTTCCATAGTCCTCCTGAGAAGTGCTTCCCTGGCCCATTTGCGCCTGGGCCGGAGCAACGCCGATGCGGATCTTCCCCGGCGCTTTGGGCCCCAGCGCTTGAGGCAGCGGCACCGGAGCACCCGATGTTCCGCCTGGCATACCCATGTTGCCTCCGGCCTTGCCACCCATGCCTTGCAGCATCGACATCGGCGAAGGCATGCCGCCATGTCCATTCATCCCGGCTGCTGCCTGCGCCATCATCTGCGCGTTGCCGGAGACAGGAGGAGCAAGCGAGTTTCCAGCCTGCTGTTGAGACATACTCGAGGGGGGCACCTGGGGGAGGGCTGCAACGTAGAGTTCCGCTTCGCTATGAACTTCGTGATAGGCGGAAGGCACATCAAAAAGCTCAGCCTTGGCCGGCTCCTTCGAGATTTCAGACGTGACCACCTCGATCTTCGTCGGGCTGGCGCCTTCATTCTGCAGCGTTATCGTCTCGCGAAGCGCGTAGCCAGGCTTGCCCGTGCCCTTGTGGCGAACGACGATCCGATCCGTGCAATTTGCGCTCTGCTTCACGGGCGGCAAACTCTGCGCGCAGCTCAGCCCCTCTTTCGAGATATCGGCATACCATCCATCAATCTCGTAAGTCTGATTGGACTTCGTGCACGCATCGGCTGAAGACTCGAGCACGACCTTCGTCTTCAAATGCCGTGCGGCATACCCCGACAACTGCTTTCGCTCTCCCGTGTCGGTCGTCGTTACAGTCTGGGTGATCGATCCGCCAGAAGCCGTCGATGGGCCGCCACTCATCATCAATGCAGCCGCTTTACTCACGGATTCGTCTTCTGCATCTTTCCGCACCAGATAAGACTGACTCTGCTCGTTGAGAGTCACCGTGCGTTTGAGATCGCATTGATGGAGCGTAACCACATTTCCAACGGGCGATGCCGTGACCGTGCGTTCCCGTGCCCCTTTAACCCAGGTCTCCGAGCTTGAAACAGCGTTGCCTTCAACTGAAATGCTCTTTTTGAAGTGCACATCATCCGCCGCCGCTGTCATCGCAATTGCGACGATGGCGGAAACGCAGTAGGAGAGTCTTGCGAAACCCATGGACATAGGAACTCCTTTGCCGATTGCAGGGAGATCGAAAGCGCAGGCCGGCGGGAAAGTTGGCTCAAGCGGGGGAGGGCCGTGAACCCGTCAGTTTCTGAGGGACCTCTACTTTGGAAAACGCAGAATGGCGCCGAACTGGCTCATCCTTTCTACACAAATCTCGCGCAAGATCAGCCGCTCCTGTCGGACAATCCCTCGCAATGTTTGATTGACTTCTGTTTTTTTGAAAGATAAGATTTGTCAACCTCTGTCAGATCAGGAGGTTCCGTTGGCATCCCCGCCCCAGCCTGTAACCGAATTGCTCGCACGGTGGAGCAAAGGGGACGCCTCTGCCCGGGATACTCTCATCCCCTTGGTCTACGACGAACTCCGAAAAATCGCGCGCCGGTCGCTCTCAAATCAATCCGCCGCGAACACGCTTCAGCCCACTGCTCTGGTACACGAGGCATATCTACGCCTCGCCCGCCACGACTCCATCGCTTGGGAGAACCGTGCGCATTTTTTCGCGCTGGCAGCACGCATGATGCGCCAGATCCTGGTGGATCACGCTCGCAAGCAATCTGCAGAGAAGCGTGGCGCCAGTGCAACAACTGTTCTGGTTGATGACCTGCCCGGAGCTTCCGGTGTTCCAAGCGTCGACATTCTCGCTCTTGATAACGCCATGGAGCGCCTGGCATCCCTTGATCCCCGCCAGTGCCGGATCGTTGAATTGCGTTTTTTCGGTGGACTCTCAATCGAGGAGACAGCCGAAACCGAAAACATATCTACCGCCACAACAAAACGAGAGTGGGCCACGGCGCGTTTGTGGCTGCACCACGCCGTCACCAGCGGTCGCCAGCAATGAACCCGCAAGCATGGGAACAGATCAAGGGCATCCTCGGCGAGGCTCTGGAATTGCCCGACAGTCAACGCGCGGCTTTTATTCACGGGCGCTGCGGCGACGATCACGCACTCCGCAGCGACGTGGAGAAGTTTCTCCGCAGCAAAGCAGATGTCGATGCCGGCTTTTTGGGTGAAGCCTCTTTCGCCCGGGCGGCATCTTCCGTGCTCGCCATTGAGGACCGCTCGCTCATTGGCAGCCGTATCGGCGCCTATCAGATCGTGGAGCAGATCGGCGCGGGTGGAATGGGCGAGGTCTACCGCGCATTCCGCGCTGACGACCAGTATCGAAAAGAGGTGGCGCTCAAGGTCATCCGGGCTGGCGAGGGCTCCGGCGTCGTCATAAAACGGTTCAAGAACGAGCGCCAGATTCTCGCGGGTCTGGAACACCCGAATATCGCGCGCCTCCTCGACGGAGGAACCACGGACGACGGCCTTCCATTCTTTGCCATGGAGTTGATCGAGGGTGAACCGATCACAAGTTATTGCGATCACCACCTGCTGTCGCTCGAGGACCGGCTGAAGCTGTTCCTCGAGGTAGGCAGCGCGGTGGAGTTCGCCCATCAGCACCTTGTCATTCACCGTGACATCAAGCCAGGAAACATTCTCGTAACAGCCGATGGTGTCCCAAAGCTGCTCGATTTCGGGATTGCCAAGATGCTCGAGCCCGACATCTCCAGTCAGAACGTCGACCTGACGATGACGGCGTTTCGCGTGTTGACTCCACGCTATGGGAGCCCTGAGCAGATGCAGGGCGGCGCAATGACCACTGCAAGTGATGTCTATTCGCTAGGAGTTGTCCTCTACGAATTGCTTACCGGCTGCAGCCCATATCGATGGAGCACCGGAACCCCGCAGGAGATCATGATGGCGGTGTGCTCGTCCGAACCGCTGAAGCCGAGCCTTGCCGCCCGGCGGGGCAATGACGCAAAAGAGGTGGCCGTCGCCAACCAGAATGCGGTGAGTGCTCTGCGTTCGTCATCGCCCGATCGGCTGCGGAAACGACTCCGTGGAGATCTCGACAACATCATCCTGAAAGCCCTGGAAAAGGATCCGAGGCGTCGCTATCGCACCGTCGAGCAGCTTCAGGAGGATCTTCGACGTCATCTTGAAAACCTTCCGGTCTCCGCCAGACCCGGCACTGCCTGGTATCGCGCGTCGCGCTTCGTCTATCGCCACAAAGCCGGAGTAGCCTTCTCGACAGCACTCTCTGTGGCGCTGGTTGCAGGACTCGCGGTCACTCTCTACGAAGCGCGGATCGCCCGGATGCAGCGAGCACGCGCTGAACAACGCTTCAATGACGTTCGCAAACTCGCAAACTCTCTGCTCTTTGAGGTGCACGATTCCATCCGGGACCTTTCAGGAGCTACCCCAGCCCGGAAGCTCCTCGTAAACCGAGCCCTCGAGTATCTCGACAGCCTCTCCACTGAATCGGCCGGCGACCTCTCTCTGCAGCGTGAATTAGCCGCCGCTTATGACCGGGTCGGCGATCTCATGGGGTACAGCGGCGCCGCAAATCTCGGTGATTTCACAGGAGCGATGCAGAGCTATAACAAGGCGCTGGCGATTCGAGAAGCAGCCGTCCAATCGAATCCGAAAGACGCCTCCCTGCAATTGGACCTTCTCAGCGACTACTTCCGCGTTAGCTATGCACTATTCAATGCGGGCGACTACTCGAGGGCGCTGACGTATCTCCGATCTGGGCTTCCGATCGCGCAGAAACTTGCTGATGCGCAGCATGACTCGAGAAACATTGATTTTCTCGCGGGCATCTATTGGCAAACCGGCACGGTGCAGAACAGTGCGGGTGATTTTGCGGGCGCTGCAAAGAGTTTCAGGCAGGCGGTATCAGTCCGGGAACCGGCGGCAACCGCGCCCGACGCAAACGTTATGCTTCGTACACACCTCGCGGGAGACTATCTGGGACTGGCCACAGCCTTGCGCGGCGTCTCTGACCCGAAATCGGCTCTGGAAGCTTCCAGCAAAGGCGTAAATATTCTCGTCGAACTAACTCGTTCGGATCCCAATAACGCCACGCTTCGCGAGTACCTGGGTGAAGCAAACCAACTCACCGCCCACGTATTCGAGGCAAGCGGCGACACGCCTCACGCGTTGCAGAGCTACCATGCGGCAAATTCCATCTTCCATGGACTCTACGAAGCCGACAAAGCAAATTCTCTAGCCAGAAACAATTTGGGATTTAGCGACCTTGGAATCGCACGTGCACTTTTATCGCAACACAATGTTTCTGAAGCAATCTCGAAGGCGCACCAGGCATTGTCTCTGTTTGAACCCACCGATCACAAAAGCCGCTACGATGTGGACGGGCACGCAGAGTCATATCATGTCATCGGTTTAGCTTATGAGGCGCTAGCGGATCAGGCGGCATCGAAGTCTCTGAAACGCAAAAACCTCGTGGAAGCAGAGAACTGGTTTGAGAAGAGTGTAAAGACTTGGGAGCATGCGCCCTTTCAAGGAACAAAGGCACCCGAATTCAAAGAAGAGTCGCAGCGAGTCCAGAAGGAACTTGCAAAATGCACTGCCAAGGTTGAGGCATTGTCTAATTCAGGAGCCAGCAAATCCCGGCCAAATGTCGGTCACCACTGAATTCGAAACAACGACGAACGACTCTCACTTGGAAACATCCGTCTCGTTGTCGTCGCCATTTCTGTCGATCAGCTTGTTCAAGGGGTCAACTCCCGCCCGGGAAGGCATTTGATCCACAATGACCTCGATGGTCTGCTTACCCTCGTGCAGCCAATGCTTCTGAAGGTAGAGCGGCTTCTCGTCGTCTTTGGTTCCGGTGAAAACGCCGATATCGATCAGGTCATTCACGTTCATCGGTGTCTCATTGCCGCTGCCATCCGATTTCACCTTGTGCGATTCAACCACCATCGCCACCTTGTATCTATGGTCAGCGATTGGCGTCACTTTGGCAGACTCGACCCGGTTATCGTAGAGCACAATGTTCTCAAACGAGTCATCAATAAAATAACGAAGATTCTCCGGCGTCTGCTCTCTCAGAGCAGTGACCAGTTGCCGCGTGTCCGGATATGGCGTTGACTGCGTCGTGCCCGCATTCGCGTAGCGGTACTGCATGAGGAAGTTGCGAAGCGCCAAATTCAGCTTGTCTTCGCCAATGTAATCAGAGAGCGCATACATTATCTGGCCGCCTTTCTGGTACCAGACATAGGCTTCCTGCTGAACCTGCGCCAATGGCTCCTCGCGCCGAACCTCCGTTCCACGTCCGCGAAGGTAGCGATCGAGTTCATATTTCAGGAACTTGTGCATGTGCTCGTCGCCGTAGCGATGACGCATGGTCATGAGCGCTGAATACTCCGCAAGTGTCTCCGACATCATGTTTGAACCGGCCACTCGCCCGCCAATCAATTGGTGCCCCCACCATTGATGCGCTAGTTCGTGGGCGGTAACAAAATATGTGAAGTCGATATCGCTCGGCTTCTCCATCCTCTCGATGAAACCGATCCCCTCGGAATATGGAACAGTGTTGGGAAAGGATTGGGCGAACCCGCGATAACGCGGAAACTCGAGGATCCGGAACTGGCGGAATTGGAACGCGCTGAAAGCCTTCTCATAAAACGCAAGGCCGGCCTTCGATGCGTCAATCATGTCCTGCACATCAAACCGGTGCGCTGGGTCGTGGTAAACCTCAATGGCAACCGGCCCATTCGCGCCCTGGTAGGTATCGTGTGTGACTTCGTACGCTCCGGAGATATATGCAAAGAAATCGGCCATCTGCACTTCGCCCATGTCGTAGGTGAAATAGTGACGGCCGTTCTCTTTCCAGTCCTTTACCAGATATCCGGGTGAAAGAGCGATCTGATCATCGCTTGTACTTACCGTAGTTCGATAGTGAATCCAGTCAGCCTGCGGAGAAAACAAATTGATAAGGCTCGCCTTTTTATCTCCCCGGACAGGCAGCAATTCCAACTCTCCCAGGTGTTCTTCGCGGCGTCTGCGGGGATCGGTGAGCTCAATGTTTGCATCGTAGCCAATCGTAGGAAAGTAGCCCGAGTCGACGAAGGTGCCGTTGTATGCGAGCTCGGCCCGCTCGTGGCCATCGTTGAACCCGCGGCTAATCTTGCTCACCTTGAACGTCATGTTGATCGTTTCACCGGGAGCGAGCGGCTTTTCAAGGTCGTAGATGACATACAGCCCGCGGGTGCTCGCCGACTGAACGTGGAATGGCCGATCGAAATTGACGTCGCTGACGGATTGCTGCTGATTCGTGATGTGAATCTGGCTAATAGGCCCCGACGTTTTGTTCTCCAGCTGGTAATGCCCGGTGCCCGTGAAGGAACGGCTGTCTGGAAGTATGTCAATCTGCGAATCGACTTGCAGCACCTTAGGCTGCGGCAAGTGCTCGTACCGCTTGAAGTTCTTTTCGTAGTCAGCTTGGATGTCGCGGCGCTGCTTGTTATTCAAGTACTCGTTCACAACGTGGGTGTTGTAGTAATACCACCATCCGCTCCCGATCGCGAGCAGAAGAAAAATGGCGGCAGCCGGGGCGATTCCCAGGGCATTCTGCCGCAACAGGTTCAGACGAGCCTTGAGCGAAGTCTCGGCGCCTCGGCGGGCGAGGCCGATCGAGAGCACGCCAAGAAATGCAGAAACACTCACCCAGTAGGTGATGGACCAGAAAAGCGGCTTTACAAAATGGCCGTAGCCATTCATATCCGAATACGTATACGGCGGGATCGCCCCAAACAGGTAGAGCGTGTTCTCCCAGCCATAGTTGAACAGCAAAATCTGCATCAGGAACGCGCCGATTACGATGGCGTGCCCGACGAATTTGTTATGGACGATCGTCTGCACAAAGAGCGCAAAGAGAATGAAGATTAGCACCTGCGGGAAAGTGACAATGTAGAGCTCTTCAAAATATTGCAACAGCTCATAATGGAAATATCCCGCGATGGTCTGCATCACGATCCCGCACAGGCCTGCGACCGTGAGCAGCGCTAATTCGACCATGCAGAGTGCCGTGAGCTTCGAGAGCCAGTCTGCGGCCTCTCCCATCGGCAGCGCGTCGTGGATGCCTTCGAATCGTGTGTCGCGCTCTCTCCAGATCAGTTCGCCCGCATAGAATGTGGCGACGATGAAGAAGAACAGGATGGCGCCGCCTTCAACCGCCTGCAACATCAGATACGTAACGGGCCAGACGTTCACTCCTTCAACACGGCCGGCGAAGTGTCCGTTGTTGAGAGAGACTGCGGCCATCAAAAACGCGAGCACCCAGAACGGAACATCGCGGACGACATTTCGAATCCTCATGCGAGTCAGGCTGAGATATTGGGCGAACGACGTCTTGAAGCCGAAGAACTGGTGTACAAGCGGAATTCGTGCCACTGCGCGGCTTCGTTGCGGCCGGAGCTCATCCTCTTCTTCCTTCAGCTTCTGCGCTCGTTTGCTGCTAGCCCGGGCCGTAAGAGTCTCAAGCGACATCGGGAAAAACGTCCAGAGCAGACCAAGACAAGCTACCGTGACGCCCATCCAAAGCAATCGGTTGTAGAGAAAGACGCCCCCGGCAGCCTGTAGCGACCATGTGAACATCTGCGAGTTCTTCTCAACGACGGTCCAGTAGCGGGTAATCGAGTCGTTGAGAATTACGCCCATGGGGTCGAGTACCCCCGGCCAGAACAGATGAACAGCGCGTGTCGTGCTGAACGCCGCCAGGCCCATCAAATAAACAATGAAGAGAGCCGCCCCCTGAAGATAGACGATGAAAATGCGACGGGTCAGCGCTGCAACGGCAAAGAACAGCGTGCCAGCGAAGAATATCTGCACGAGAACGATCGAGAGAAACGGCTGGAGATACCACCACAGGTGGATGGGCGCCAATCGACTCTGGTCGGCAGTGGGCGCCAGCGTTCCCGCCATTCCGCCAAAAATCAGGCCAGAGAAAGCAAAGGCAGTCGTTAAGAATGAACCTACCCATCGTCCGCCGAGGTAGGCGATCTTCGTTATGGGCTTCGTGAAAAGTATCTGGGTGGTATCGCGTTGAAAATCGCGCAGGATCGATGTTCCGAAAATGGCGGCGATCACGATCAGCCCGAAGAGACAAGCAAACGTATCGTTATAGACGTTTGCGAACGGGCCATTCAGCAGAACCTTTCCATTGCCGGAGGCAATGGGACCGAAGCTCTCTGACGCGATGCACAGAAAGCTGAAAAAGAACCAGATCGCAAAGTAAACATACGTGGAGATACTTTTGAGGCGGAACTTGATTTCGAATCGGAAGAATTCCAGGAACAATCGCATCGCAGTCTCCCGAACTTAGTTGTTCGCGCTTCGCGCCAGGCTAAGGAAATACACGTCCTCAAGTTCTGAATCGACGGGCTTGAACCCGTCGCCCGGATTGGAATCCGAGTAGATGCGGACCTCGTGCTGCCCCGCAATCAGATGCGTTGAAACCACCTGCATCTCTGACTCAAGAGCCTTCAACTCGTCGTCGCTGGCTGCTACCTTCGACCAGATCTTCCCGCTCAGAGCGGTCAAGGCCTCCGAAGGAGATCCTTCCAGAAGGACTCTACCCTTCGCGATAATCGCCATCCGGGGACACAGTTCGCGAACGTCGTCCACGATGTGAGTAGAGAGAATTACGATGACATCGCGGCCGATGGAGCTAAGCAGGTTCAGGAACCGGTTGCGCTCTGCGGGATCGAGTCCGGCCGTGGGCTCATCGACAATGATCAACTTCGGATTGCCGAGCAGCGCCTGCGCGATGCCAAAACGCTGCTTCATACCGCCGGAATATGTGCCCAGTGACTTCTTCCGCGCGTCCCACAGATTTGTCTGCTGTAGAAGAGCGTCCACAACCTCACTGCGCTCCTTCTTGTCGGTGATCCCTTTCATCACCGCAAGATGATGGAGCATGTCCAGCGCAGAAACCTTCGGATAAACGCCGAACTCCTGCGGCAGGTAGCCGAGAATTCTCCGAACTTCCTTCTTGTTGGCAAGAACATCCAGTCCGTCGAGGCTGACACTGCCAGCATCTGGCGCCTGCAAGGTCGCGATGGTTCGCATCAGGGTGCTTTTGCCGGCCCCGTTAGGACCCAGCAGCCCAAACATGTTGTTCCCGATGCTGAGCGAAATGTTTTGAAGCGCTTTAACCCCGTTTGGATACGTCTTCGAAAGACCAGAGATGGTCAGGGCCAAGGATGGATTCTCCTGGTTCTTATCTGAGCGGAAAAGCAGATAGGGGATGACTGCACGAAATCCTATCACAGGGTCACTTTCCATTCGTCACAGGAGAATTGGCTACTCGCTTTTGAGAAGAACTCCCACGATCGCTTCCCGAAGTCCCGTGATCACACCGAAATCCTCACCGCCCATCACCACTATTTGATATCCGACCAAATGTGTCGTATATATTCTAGAAGACGGACCAAATTGGTCGCAGTTTGGATATTTGAGGAAGTGAAAGGGACCAGGGCCCTGCGGATTGACTCTTGGCGGAGAACCGCAGAACCCTGGCAACTGCCGCCCACTGGGGCCGCAGACTGTCTGCATTATAGGTCGGTCTGCCTCTCTCAACAGCAGTTCTCTGCACCACTCTGCTTGCAATCTATTCCGCCTTCCGCTTGTGTCTGCCTTGCGCGGATTGCGCGGAGATTCATCGCGATTTGCCGACAGATCTTGTTCTTGGGAGGAGACCAGTGAAGCTGAAGCTCTGCAATAAGAAACTGAAGAAACGTACCCCATTAAGTTCGATGCATCGCGGTTGGATCGCAGCGGGAACCTTGGCAGCATACGCAGCGTGCGGCGGAGCCCGACCCGCGCGCGCTGCCGAGAAAACTCCTCCCTCCGTGGATGGCTCGGCACCCGCCACGCTGCCTCTCAAGCGATTCGACATTCCTGCCGGGCCGCTCGAGCAGGCGATCACCGCGTTTGAAGAAACCACTGGGCTGAAAGTAAAGCTGGCGATTCCCGACGGGACTGTCGCAGGTTTCAATTCGCCGGGAGTCACGGGCCTTTATCGAGAAGAGGATGCGCTCCAGCTTCTGCTCAAGGGCACCGGTTTGAATTTCCGCATCGACGACCGGAACGGCGCAGTCATTGGCGTGCAGGCGCGCGATAGCGTCTCGGTCAACGCTTCCATTGCTGACTTCGTATCCATGCAGAAGTTCGCAGAGCCGCTTCTGAATACTCCTCAGAGCGTCACTGTGGTCCCACAGTTCGTAATGCAGGATCAGGGACTTTCCACCCTTCGCGACACGCTACGAAACGTGCCGGGCATCAGTCTCGCCGCCGGCGAAGCTGGCGCGCAGGGCGACAACCTCACCATTCGCGGCTTTACCGCGCGTAACGACATTTTTCTGGATGGAATTCGCGATTTTGGCAGCTATTATCGCGACTCTTTCAACTTCGAACAAGTCGAGGCTCTCGAAGGCCCCGCTGGAATTCAGTTCGGACGCGGCTCCACCGGCGGAGTCGTCAATCAGGAGAGCAAGGTTCCCGGCGCAGAGAAGTTCGCAAATATGCAAACCCAGTTCGGTACCGATCTCACCCGACGGCTCACCGCTGATCTGAACAGCCCCGTCTACGAAAAGCTCGGTGGCACTGCACTTCGACTGAATGTCATGGCGGAAGAAGCCGGCATCGCCGGTCGCGACGTCGCCGAAGTGCGCCGCTTCGGAGTGGCTCCTTCAGTCTCGATCGGCCTGGGATCAAAAACTCCGGCGACCTTGAACTACGAACATCTCTCAGAAAGCGACACGCCGGACTATGGACTGCCCTGGCTCTTCAACGGAGTGGCACCCGCCAATCGGCACAGCTACTTTGGCTTTGCCGACAAAAACCACCTGGAGACCAGCGACGACATTCTCACCTTCAAGGTCGAGCACGACTTCACTTCCAGCCTCAACGTGCACATGATTGCCCGGGCGGCAAACTATCTGCGCGAAGCGCAAATCACCGAGCCGCAAATCTGTTCAAATGCATCGCTCAGCGTTCCAGTCGGAGGTGTTGTCTCCTCATTGCCGACTCTCTCCTATAACACTGCGCTCCCCTGCCCTTACACGCCATCAACACCTGCGGACCAGATCACGCAGTTGAACCGAAATCAGATCCAGGTGAAGAGCGTCGAAGGAATTCTCTGGGATCAGGTCGAAGTCAGCTCCCACTTCAAAACTGTCGGCATTCGTCACGACCTTGTCGCAGGCGCTGAAGGCGGCCAGGAAATCTCAAACCCCATCCGATATAGCTACACGATCAACAAGATCAACACAGTTCCCAGCACAACTCTGCTTGACCCAAATAAGCACCAGCCCTTCGCCGGAACCGGCTATGTCAGCTCGATCGTTCACACCAAATCGAAGAGCATGGGCCTGTACTTCATTGACACGATGAAGCTAGGCCGTCTCTTTGAGCTGACCGGCGGCTTGCGTTGGGATCACTTCGACACGGGCTACAATCTCTATCAGCCAACGCCACCTGCGGGCGGAACGGTCACCGCAAAGGTACCTCCGATCAGCAGGCTCGACGAACAGCCCAGTTATCGCGCCGCGCTCGTCTACAAGCCTTCTTCCCACGGCAGCCTCTACTTCGACTACGGAACGAGCTGGAACCCCGACGCAGAATCGCTCAGCCTCAGCGTCGGGCTGGTCAACGGCAACGTTGCGCCGGAAGAGAATCAGACTTATGAGGCAGGCGCAAAATGGAGTTTTCTCAAAGACCGCCTGCTGGCCGAGGGTGCGTGGTTCCGCACCGAGAAAGACAACGCCCACGAAACCAGCCCCACGAACTCAAACCAGATTGTGGCCGCAGGCAATCAGCTGGTCAAAGGCGTGCAACTCAGCGCCGTCGGCCGTCTACCCGATGGGATGGACCTCGTTGTCGGATATGCGTATCTCGACAGCGCAGTCATCTCGTCGCAATTCTTCCCCACCGCCATCGGCTACCCGCTCGCAAATGTCCCCAGACAGACCTTCAATCTCTTCGTAACGCACCGACTTCCCTGGCAGTTGAATGCCGGCCTTGGAGGCAACTATGTCGGTAGCCGGACGGCAAGCTCCACAGTGCCATTTATTCCAACCGCCTTCGCCCCGAATCCTGACGGGTCTGGCTACGTGGTCACCAGTGTGGCCGTGAAGCAGGTACCTAGCTATTGGGTTTTCAGCGCGATGGTGAGGCGACCCATCGGCGAGAAGCTTGAGTTCCAAGCCAACTTCAACAACATCCTCGATCGCTTCTACATCGATTTGCCGCATCCCAGTCATCTCGTTCCCAGCGCCGGAGCCAGTGCGCTGTTCGGCATAAACTTTCGCTTCAAATAACGCACCACGTCCACGCTGCAACACTGCGACCGTCAATCTGAAGACCCGGAGCATTCTGATGTTGATTACGATTCCCAATATTTTGACCGCCGAAGAACTCGGCCTTGCGCAATCGCTTCTCGACTCTGCCGATTGGGTCGACGGTAAAGTAACCGCCGGTTATCAAGCTCAGCCTGTCAAAGAAAACCTTCAGCTTCCCGAGGGACATCCGGCAGCGGTCAAGCTGGGCGAGATAATCCTGGCTGCGCTGGCTCGGTCGTCGCTATTCATGTCGGCAGCACTTCCTCTCAAGGTCTTCCCGCCTATGTTCAATCGCTATACGGGCGGCGGGCACTTCGGAACGCATGTCGACACTGCCATCCGCGCCTTCTCCTCTACGGGCCAGCGCATCCGAACAGATGTTTCAGCCACTCTCTTCCTCACTCCACCACACAAATACGATGGCGGCGAGTTGCTCGTCGAAGACACCTACGGTCTGCACAATGTGAAACTTCCCGCTGGCCAATTGGTCCTCTACCCGGCGACCAGTCTTCATCGAGTAACGCCGGTTACACGCGGCGCGCGCGTTTCCTCGGTCTTCTGGATTCAAAGCATGATCCGCACCGACGGCGACCGCACTCTTCTTTACGATCTGGATACTGCGATTCAGCGATTGGCGAAAGAGGCTCCGGGCAATCCCACCGGAGTGCAGCTCACTGGTGTCTATCACAACCTGCTTCGCCGCTGGGCTGAGAT
>Ga0157374_10001124_pt1 | contig 22993 bp, 20 predicted proteins | sample M25metaG_FD_115308 | JGI IMG/M metagenome (GOLD analysis project Ga0157374, IMG submission 115308) | Miscanthus rhizosphere microbial communities from Kellogg Biological Station, Michigan, USA - M2-5 metaG | ecosystem: Host-associated > Plants > Roots > Rhizosphere > Soil | place: USA: Michigan... | reverse complement strand
TGGGTTGTTGCGAGTCAGACGTTCGGCCACTCATCCCGGCTCTACTTTGAGCGTTCCAGCTTGTGCCTTTTACGTATGTCAATTCGCGAGAGCCTCAACGACGCGGGCTCGCCCTGCTCTATCGCTTGCTGAAAAAAACGCGCGGTCGCCAGCCCCATCGCCAATGCGCCTGTAACGAAGGCACACGACGCTGACGCCTGCAAAGCTTCGACCATCTGCCCGTGATTGAACAGCACAATCATCTCGAACGCATAGACGCCTGGCATCATGATAACGACCGGCGCCACCGTCATCGCTACACGCGGCACGTTGTAGCGCTGGTCGGCCAGGACCGCTACGACCCCGATAACGAGGGCCGAAAAAAATGCGGCCGGCGCCAGCATCATACCTGCGTCGGTCAACGCCAGCCGAAAACTGTTCGCGCACAACGCCAACAAACCGGCTGCCAGCGTCGTACGCGCCGAACTGTTGAACAACAGTGCAAAAGCACCGCCTGCAACAAAGCTGGCGATCGCTCGTAGCAAAAGTGTCAGTGAGTATGCGAGTTCCGGCGGCGACTGTCGCGACAGATCGATACCGGCGATCGCGATGACAATGCTGAGGCCTAGCGCAACCGCCAACAGAGTCATCGTACCGTGTGCCAAGCGGCTGACCCCGGAGACGGTCTTGTACTGCAACAAGTCGAAGAGCCCGCCGACCAAAGGGAAACCAGGCACCAGGAACAGCACCGACGCCATAAACCCGGCCGGAAAGTTCGCGATTTCGAGGCCGACATTTCGCATCAGCGCCGCTAACAGCACATAAATTCCCGATGCGGTCAGTGCGGTCAGGGCAGCGGCACCGTACTGATTGTAGCGATTGCGCGACAGCCACATACGAAACCGCTGGCCGATCGCTCCGGCAAATCCCGCGGCGACCAGTTCGAATGCTGCGGCACCGCTAATAAACGCAAACCCACTGCTGGCCGCGCCGACTGCCACCGTGATCAGCCACGCTGAATATTTGGGTGGCTCCGATTCTATTTTCGCAAGCTTTTCGGAAATATCGCGCGGCGCAGACCCTGATTCCATGGTCCTCGCAAGCCGTTCCAGCTCGCCGATACGCGAAACATTGACTGCCGGTGGCCCGATCTCGCGCATGACCGTAATCCATTCGCCTGATTGGCGAGCAGTCACAATGATGCTGTCGAGTGACTGGCTTACGGACACGGACTCGAGGGCCAGCTTCCGGGAGATGACCTCAATCCATTCATGGGTGCGGGCCGCGGTATTCCCAGCACGCAACATGGCGACGCCGAACCGCAGCAATGCCTCCACAGCATCGTCTGCCGGCGAGAAATGCACACTAGTCCTGGTACCGCGATGCGAGGTCACGCTGGATTGTGACGTACCAAGCGACGTCCGGCCAGTTCATTGACAAAGGTCAACAGCCCGGCCGGGACCTGGGGCTCAGTTGCTGCCCCGGTACACCTGAATATCGAGATCGCGAATTTTCTTACGCAAGGTGTTGCGGTTCACTCCGAGGAGGTCGGCAGCACGGATCTGATTGCCGCGCGTAGCGGCGAGAGCGGCCGTCAGGAGCGGAAATTCAATTTCCCGCAGAATCCGATGGTAGAGCCCTGCCGGCGGCAGACTGTCCTCGAACTCAGCAAAATACGCAGCAAGGTGCCGCTCGACCGCGCCGCTGAGGCTATCACCCGCGCGGGGCTCGCTCCCTCCGACCGGCGCCGTCGGCTGCGACAATTCCTGCTCGATGACCGCGGCCGTGATGGTTTCCTGCGGGTAGAGCGCCGCGAGCCGCCGCGCGAGGTTCTCCAGTTCGCGCACATTGCCCGGCCACCGATGATGCTTGAGTTGCTCGAGAGCGGCATGGTCGATCTGTTTCGGCGGCAGGCCCTCACGCTGCGCCTGCGCAAAAAAGTGCCGAATCAAATCTGCAATGTCCTCGGCGCGTTCGCGCAAAGGCGGCAGGCGCAACGGCACGACGTTCAGGCGGAAGAACAGGTCCTCCCGGAACAGGCCCTGCTGGATCAGGATCCGCAGATCCTTGTTGGTCGCGGCAATGATACGCACGTCGCTCTTGATCGGCGTGCGCCCGCCGACCGTCGTGTATTCGCCTTGCTGAAGGACGCGAAGCAGCCGGGTTTGCGCCTCCATCGGCATGTCGCCAATTTCATCGAGGAACAGCGTGCCGCCCTCCGCCTGCTCAAACCGGCCCGCGCTGCGGCTGTTGGCGCCCGTGAAGGCGCCCTTCTCGTGACCGAACAGTTCCGACTCGATGAGATCGCGCGGGATTGCCGCCATATTGATGGCGACAAATGTCCCGGCGCGGCGCTTGCCGTAGTCGTGCAACGCCCGCGCGACCAGTTCTTTTCCTGTACCTGATTCACCCGAGATCATGACGGTTAGGTCGGTTTGCATCAGGCGCGCCAGCACACGGTAGATTTCCTGCATGGCCGGCGAACGGCCTACCAAGGGAATTCCCTCGAGGTCTTCGTTTTTCGGAGGGGCGGTCCGCGGTTCTTTCGGCTCGGCCAAAGCACGTCCGACGATCGAGATCAGTTCCTTGAGATCGAAAGGTTTCGGCAGATATTCATAGGCGCCGCGCTCCGACGCGCGGATCGCCGTCATGAACGTGTTCTGGGCGCTCATCACCACGATCGGAAGATCGGGACGGGCCTTTCTGATCCGGGGAATGAGGTCGAATGCATTTTCATCCGGCATGACGACGTCGGTAATCACCAGGTCGCCGTCCCCTTGCGTGATCCAGCGCCACAGCGTGGCGGCAGTCCCGGTCGAGCGAACCTCATAACCGGCCCGTGAGAGGGCCTGGTTGAGCACAGTTCGGATCGCTGCGTCGTCGTCGGCTACTAAGATGCTTCCCGTTGGCATGGTTGGTCTCACGGGTGGGCCGGCAAAGCGTTCTCGGCGACGTCGCCATCGCCACTGTAGATCGGCATCAGGACGCGGAAGATTGTTCGTCGCGGCTGCGATTCACATTCGATAATGCCGCCGTGGTCGCCGACAATTTTCGCAACCAGCGCAAGGCCAAGTCCGCTCCCGCTCGGTTTCGTGGTGACAAACGGATCAAACAAATGCGGCATCAGGTCTTCGGGCACGCCGGAACCGTTGTCCTTCACGCAAAATTCAAGCGGCAGCGACACGCGCGCCTTGCTGCCGGGGACGGCAAGCCGTACGCCCGGGCGAAACGCCGTGGTCAACTGAATTTCACCTTCGACCGTCTCGGAGCCGATCGCTTCGGCGGCATTCTTGATGAGATTTAGGAAGACCTGCACCAGCTGGTCGCGATTGGCGAGAACCGGCGGCAACGACGGATCGTATTCCTCAATGAACTTGATCTGCCTGCCAAAACCAGATTGCGCGAGTCTTTTAACGTGGTCGAGAACGATGTGAATGTTCACCGGCTCCCGGTCAATGGGCCGTTCATCCGCAAAGACTTCCATGCGATCGACGAGCTTCACGATCCGGTCCGTCTCATCGCAGATCAGCTTGGTGAGCGGCCGGTCCTCGTCACCAGCTGACTGCTCGAGAAGCTGCGCCGCGCCGCGAATGCCCGACAAAGGATTCTTGATTTCGTGCGCTAGCATGGCCGCCAGCGCAATCACCGAGCGGGCGGCGCCGCGATGCGTGAGTTGGCGATCCATCTTGTCTGCAATGGTCCGCTCCTGGAGCATGACGACAACGTGCTCGGTATATTCAGGCAGCGGCGCTACATAAAGGTCGACCAGGCGCTCGCCGGGATTGCGTGGCGTTGCCAGATCGACCTTGTATTCGTTGACTGCCGCTCCGCGCTGTCTCACCTGCTCGATCAAGGTCAGGAGCGGCGAGCCGAATGGCACGAGCTCGCGCAGCAGGTGCCGGCGCAGCATGGCTGTCGAGGCCTCGAAGAATTGCTCGGCCGCGACGTTTGCATCGGCAATCTTCCCGTCGGCGGATACCATGATCACCGGATGCGGCAATGCGTGCAGCATCGCGTCAGCCGGCGTGTTGACCATCGCAGCAACTGCCTGCGCGCGCGTCATGCCGCCGCTCGCCAGGCAAAATCATCGAAGGCTTCCGCGAGATAGCGGCGCGCATGGGCCGGCTCATCAGCCGTGAGCACGCGTGCGCGATGGTTCTTGAGAACCTCTGGCGGAGCCGCCGCTGTCGCCGCCGCATGATCAAGCGCCCAACTAAGGTGCTTGCGCGCATGCCGGCGTCCGATCGCCAGGCCGTGATGGTCCAGCATCTCGTCGTAGAGGCCATCGATCAGCCGATGTTGATCCACCAATGACGGCGCTTGCTCGCGCGCCCCCGTAGTCAGGTAGCGCGCGATCTGGCCCGGCAGCCACGGGCGGCCCTGTGCGCCGCGCCCGATCATGATGGCGTCGGCGCCGGAGACCGCGAGAGCTTCGACTGCATCGTCGCAAGATTCGATATCTCCGTTGACGACCACGGGAACCGACACCGCCTGCTTGACAGCACGAACCGCGACCCAGTCCGCGCCGCCTTTGTAGAACTGGCAACGGGTGCGCCCGTGGACGGTGATGAGCTTAACCCCCGCAGCCTCGGCGCGGCGCGCGAGATCGGGCGCATTCATGGTCGAGGCGTCCCAGCCAAGCCGCATTTTCAATGTCACCGGAACCTGAACCGCGGAGACCGTCGCCTCAATCAAACCGAGCGCATGATCAAGATCGCGCATGAGCGCCGAGCCGGACGCCCCATTGGTGACCTGCTTGGAGGGGCAACCCATGTTGATATCGACGATGTCGGCGCCCTGCGCCTCGGCGATCCGGGCGCCCTCAGCCATCCAATTCGCCTCGCATCCCGCAAGCTGGACGACGTGGATATCGACGCCCCGTCCGTCGCTGCGTACCGCCGCCTCCCGTTCGCCGCGAACAAGGCCGGCACATGCGGTCATTTCGGACACGACCAGGCCGGCACCCAGTTCCTCGGCCAGCCGACGAAACGGCGCGTCGGTAATTCCGGACATGGGCGCCAAAATTACCCGGTTCGGCGCCTGTGTAGGGCCGATGTCCAGCTTCTCGGTCCGGAACTTGTTATATATCAATTGTTTATCTTGCATGCCTACCATTTAGGCGTCTCTTTTCGATGCACACACTTTAGCCTATCACTATGGCAAAGCAAGTGCTGCACTGCAAAAAACTGTTCATGCACGGTCACCGAAAATCGCTGCGTTTGCGGAATGGAAATAACGCGGTAAAGGCAACGGTCTTTGGAGACGCAAATGCCGCAAGTCGCAGCTGTTGTGGTGGCCGCCGGTCAGGGCCTGCGTGCAGGCGGCGACATGCCCAAACAGTTCCGCGAAATCGGAGGAGCGTCCCTGCTCCGCCGCTCGTTATTGGGCTTTGCCAGCGTCCCGGCGGTCAGCGCGCTGCAACCTGTTGTCCGCAAAGACGACATCGATGTCGTGCGCGAGCATATCCGTGACATCCGAATTCTGCCTCCGGTCTTCGGCGGCGCGACGCGACAGGCGTCGGTGCGCGCAGGCCTCGAGGCCCTTTCTTCGCGCTCGCCCGATATCGTCCTCGTCCACGACGCCGCCCGGCCATTCGCCAGCGCTGACCTGATCGCCCGAGCGATTGCAGCGGCAGAAAAGACCGGCGCGGCCATCCCGGTGCTGCCAGTGACCGACACGGTCAAGCGCGTTGGGCCCGACGGCACCATCGAAAAAACCATAGACCGGGGACCCCTCCGCCTGGTGCAGACGCCGCAAGCCTTCGCTTTCGACGCGCTGCTCGACGCTCACCGCCGTGCAGCCGAGAAAGGCCGCGAGGACTTTACCGACGACGCCGCGCTGGCCGAATGGGCCGGCATGACCGTCAGTGTGTTCGCCGGCGAGCCCGGCAACATCAAGCTCACCACGCCAGAAGATTTCGCACGCGCCGAGGCGACGCAATCCGCCATGCTCGGTGACGTACGGACCGGCTCCGGCCTCGACGTTCACGCTTTCGGTCCAGGCGATCATGTGATGCTCGGGGGCGTCCGCATCGCGCACACGCGGGCCCTTACCGGCCATTCGGATGCCGACGTCGCCTTGCACGCGCTTACAGATGCAATTCTCGGTGCACTCGCCGACGGCGATATCGGAGCCCATTTTCCGCCCAGCGACCCGCAATGGCGCGGCGCCTCATCCGACCGCTTCCTTGCCTTTGCCGTCGAACGTGTACGGGCCAGGAAAGGCCGCATAGCGCACCTCGATCTCACAATTGTATGCGAGGCCCCCCGCATCGGCACGCACCGGGACGCGATGCGGGCAAACATCGCCAGACTTGCCGGGATCGGTGCCGAGCGCGTCGGCGTGAAAGCGACCACGAGCGAAAAGCTTGGCTTCACCGGCCGAGGCGAAGGCATCGCGGCCTACGCGACGGCAACGATCCGTCTGCCCTGGGAATAGTATGCCCGGTCAATCCGCAATCGACGCTGCCAAGGCGCTGCTTGATATCTGCTCACGGAAAAAGTTGACGCTCGCAACAGCGGAATCCTGCACCGGCGGCCTGGTCGCGGCGACAATCAGCGAAATTGCGGGCTCGTCGGCGGTACTTGACCGCGGCTTTGTTACCTATTCGAACGAGGCCAAGCAGCAGATGCTGGGGGTCACACCGGCCACCATCGACGTCTATGGTGCGGTCAGCACGGAATGCGCGGAAGAAATGGCTAAAGGCGCCCTGGCCCACGCATCGGTCGATCTGGCCGTTTCGATTACAGGCATTGCGGGGCCAACCGGCGCTGTGCCCGGCAAGCCAATCGGTCTGGTCTATTTCTGCGCGGCCTCCCGCAACGGCCGCGTTATTGCGCATGATCGGAAATATGGTGACATTGGCCGGGCCAAAGTGCGCGAGGAGTCCGTGCTTGAGGCACTGAGGATGTTGCAAGAGCTTGCGGAAAAGGAAGAGCCGCAACCCCCGGCGGGAAAAAGTTAGTCCAGGCTCGGCCTTTTTCTTTGCGCGGATTGGCGTAAGATCGCGCTATCGGCCGCCGGTAAGGGGCGAGCTTCGGGCATTCATGAGAAATCTCCTCCGGTCGGCGCGCCGAAATTAACGAGGGGAAACGTCATGAAACGTCGTCAATTCCTGCAAGCCGCAGGCATGGGGCTTGCGGCGTCAGCCGTTGCTGCACCTGCAATCGCCCAATCATCGCCGGAAGTGAAATGGCGCCTGACGGCAAGTTGGCCGAAGTCGCTCGATACCCTCTACGGAGGGTGCGAATATTTCTCCAAGCGCGTCGCTGAAATCACCGACAACAAATTCCAGATACAGGTCTTTGCCGCCGGCGAAATCGTCCCTGGTCTCCAGGTGCTCGACGCGGTGCAAAACGGCACCGTCGAGATGGGCAACACTGCGATGTATTATTACTTCGGCAAGAACGCAGCTTTTACGTTTGGGACAGCGCTGCCGTTCGGAGTAAATGCCCGTCAAATGATTTCCTGGGTCCGGCACAGCGGCGGCGAGGAGCTGCTCAATGCTTTGCTCAAGGACTTCAACTGCATCGGCTTTGCCGCAGCAAACACCGGCGCCCAGATGGGCGGCTGGTTCCGCAAGGAGATCAATACAGTTGATGACCTCAAGGGGCTCAAATTTCGCGTCGGTGGATTTGCTGGCACGATTTTGAGCAAGGTGGGCACTGTGCCGCAGCAGCTCGCGGCCGGCGATATCTATCCAGCGCTTGAGAAGGGCGCGCTCGATGCCGCCGAGTGGGTTGGTCCGTATGATGACGAGAAGCTCGGCTTCGTCAAAGTGGCCAAGTACTATTACTATCCAGGCTGGTGGGAGGGTTGCGGCCAGGCCCACAACATCATGAACATCGCCAAATGGAACGAGCTCCCCAAGACATATCAATCGGCGATTATCACCGCGTCCAACGACGCATGGGTTTGGACCCTCTCGAAGTACGACGCTGTTAATCCTCCTGCGCTAAGGCGGCTGGTATCAAGCGGCGCGCAGTTGCGTGCGTTCCCGCAGCCCGTCCTGGAAGCCTGCTACAAAGCTGCGCTTGAAGTCTATGATGGCCACGCAAATTCAAATCCGCACTTCAAGAAACTGTACGACAGCCTCGTAGCCTATCGTGCGGATTCCTATGCATGGATGCAGGTCGCCGAGCTTGGTTTCGACAGCTTCATGATGCGGATGCGTACGCGCACCTGACCGGCGTCGCTTCTTATGGTCCGGCGGGCATCGTCCGCCGGATCATTTTTCATGTCACGCCGCGTCCATAAACGGCATCGGCGCGCTGCTCGAAAGCTGCGGCGAAGCGCCGGAACGCGGCGTCGAACATGGCCCCCATTAGCATCGCGAGCACCCGGCTTTTGAATTCATACGTAATGAAAAACTCAACATCGCAGGCGCTTTCGCCTGCTGGATGAAAGGTCCAGCGGTTGTGCATTCGCTTGAACGGCCCGCTGAGATATTCGACAAAAATCCTGAGATTGGGCCGGTCAAGTGTGACGCGGCTGGTGAATGTCTCGTGAATGATCTTGTAGGCAGCCGTCATGTCGGCAACCAGAACAATGGTGCCGTCGTCCTTCTCGTTGCGGCTCTTGACCGTCAAGGCGCTGCACAGTGGCACGAATTCCGGATATTTTTTGACGTCCGCGACCAGGTCGAACATGTCTGCTGCGGCGTGGCGAACACGGCGCTTCGTTGAAAACTCAGGCATGGACCATCAGGGCGCGGCGCTGCGCGCGGCCTTCAGGCGCGCGAAATCTTCCCCAGCATGATGCGATGACCGCGTCAGCGGCGAAGAGGCCACCATCAGGAACCCTTTCGTATAGGCGATTGTTTCAAGCGATTTGAACTCATCCGGCGGCACAAAGCGCTTGACCTCGTGATGCTTCCGGGTTGGCTGAAGGTATTGCCCGACGGTCAAGAAATCCACCTGGGCGGACCGCATGTCGTCCATCACCTGCAACACCTCGTTCCGCTCTTCGCCGAGACCCACCATAACTCCAGACTTCGTGAACATGGCCGGATCGAGCTCCTTCACCCGTTGCAGCAGGCGCAGCGAATGAAAGTAGCGCGCGCCGGGGCGCACGGTGAGATAGAGCGACGGGACCGTCTCAAGATTATGGTTGAAGACGTCTGGCTTTGCCTCGACGACGATCTCCAGTGCGCCGTCCTTGCGCAGAAAGTCCGGCGTCAGCACTTCGATGGTGGTTTGCGGGCAGCGTTTGCGAATGGCCCGGATCGTCTCGGCAAAATGCCGTGCGCCGCCATCGGGCAGGTCGTCGCGATCGACCGAGGTTACCACGATGTGGGCGAGACCAAGTTTCGCGGTCGCATCGGCGACATGGCTCGGTTCGTTTGGATCGAGGGCGCCCGGCAGGCCGGTCTTCACATTGCAGAAAGCGCAGGCACGGGTGCAGGTGTCACCCATGATCATGAAAGTTGCGTGCTTCTTCTCCCAGCACTCGCCGATATTCGGGCAACCGGCTTCCTCGCACACCGTATGCAGACCGTTGTCACGCATGATCTTCTGGGTGGCGAAATAACCCTCCGAGACCGGAGCCTTCACACGAATCCAGTCGGGCTTTTTCTGGACCGGCGAATCCGGCCTATGCGCCTTCTCCGGGTGACGCGGGCGCGGATTGTTTACCAGGTCGAGAACGACTGCCATGGCTCCTACTTACGGCCGCGCTGTGACCGCCGCAAGGCCGCTTGGGTTGCCTAAATTCGTCTGTTTTCCCGATTCTGGGTGCGGCTCGGCGCCTGACTCGGATACAACTATTCGCGTTCGACGAGCCCGCCTCCGCCCCGCCTTCAGGATTGCAATGGCCAGCCGATCAACGCGACGCTCGAAGACGCGGACGCACGCTCTCACCCTCGCCACTTACACCGCTGCGGTTTTCCTGAGCGCACTGCTGCTGTTCGGCGTGCAGCCGATGTTCACGCGCATGGTGCTGCCGCGCCTGGGCGGCTCGCCATCGGTGTGGTCCGTTGCAATGGTCTTTTTTCAGTCGATGCTGCTCGCCGGCTATGCCTACGCTCACGTACTGACAACCTTGCGGCGGCGCTATACGCCGGTCGTAATTCATCTTGCGCTTCTGCTCTTGGCCACGCTGACGCTCCCGCTGGGAATCGCACAAGGCTGGGGGGCGCCACCCGTGACAGACATCGCCGCTCTTTGGCTTCTCGGTCTCTTTGCGGTTTCGATCGGCCTACCGTTCTTCGCATTGTCCGCCAGCAATCCGCTGTTGCAGGCCTGGTTCGTGCGCACCGGCCATCCCGATGGCCATGATCCGTATTTTCTTTATGCGGCATCGAACGTCGGGAGCTTCCTTGCGCTGCTCGCGTATCCCGCGCTGTTCGAGCCGGTATTCACGTTACAGATGCAAAATCGAATGTGGAGCTTCGGCTTTGTGCTGCTCATCCTGCTGGTCGCCGGGTGTGCAGTTTTGATGGTGAAGGCTCCGCGCCGCCGTATCATCGAGCCCAAGCGCAGCAAGGTCGCCCCCAAGCCGACATGGCCGGCGATCGGACGCTGGGTTTTCATTTCGGCCGTTCCATCCGGATTGCTCATCGCGGTGACGGCTCATGTTTCGACTGATGTCGCCGCCGCGCCACTCATGTGGGTTATTCCGCTTTCGCTCTATCTCCTGACCTGGGTGCTGGTCTTTCAGCGCCGGCCTCTGATCCCGCATCGGATTGTGCTGTTAATGCAACCTTTCGCGATCGCTGCGATCGTGGTGCTGCTTTTCTATACGACGTGGATCCCGATATTTTTCAACCTCGGTGGCCATCTGCTGGCGTTCTTTATCATCGCTCTTGCATGTCATGGTGAACTCGCCCGGACTCGGCCGCCAGCACGCGATCTGACAGCGTTTTATGTTTCGTTGTCTTTCGGCGGCATGGTTGGCGGCCTATTTGCCGGTTTGATCGCGCCTTACGCGTTCTCATGGGTCGCGGAATATCCGATCCTTGCCGTGCTGGCAGTGTTCTGCCGCTCCCTCTCTCAGGACATATGGAAGCCGTTCAATAGCTGGCTCTGGCCGCTTGCGCCGTCGCAGTGGCCGCAGTTCGACAGCTGGTTCTGGCCTGTGGCGACCGTTACTGCGATCTTTCTGCTGGGCCCCGGCTTTGGCGGCGCGACCCTCGACGATGGTGATACTCTCCTCACAGCTGCCGTGCTTGCGCTCGCCGGAATTTCGATTGTTCTTTTCCGCGATCCGCCCAAGTCCGCTCTTGTTGTCGCAATCGCGCTCATCGCGATCCGGATCTATCCAACCGGCGAATATCACATCGTGACCCTGCGCAGCTTTTTCGGAGTGCACAAGATCTACGACACTGATGATGGGCGCTTTCGCATACTTAAGCACGGCTCCACGATTCATGGTGCGCAGATAATCGCTGACGAAGCTGGCGAGCCGGTCAGCGGTCCGCCGAAGCCGATCACCTACTATCATGATAGATCGGCGGTGAACCAGGTGATCTCGTCAGTTCGTGCCCGGAAAGAAGGCGCTCTGCGCGTCGCGGTGATTGGCCTTGGCTCTGGTACGCTGGCCTGCCGCATCGCGCCTGGCGAGAGATGGCGGTTTTTTGAAATCGACCCGACGGTGGTCGAGATTGCGCGCAACCCCACGCATTTTACGTTCTTGTCGTCCTGCGCGCCAAACCTCCCGATTGTGCTTGGCGATGCCCGCCTTACATTTGCGCACGAACCTGACCGCGTTTACGACCTCATCATTGTCGATGCGTATTCGTCTGACGCCGTTCCGGTGCATCTTGCGACCGCCGAAGCAATGGCTCTTTATAAATCAAAGCTCGCTCCGCACGGCGTCGTGCTGATGCACATCTCGAACAGGCACCTTGAGCTTAAAAGTGTTGTCGAAGGAATTGCCGATGCCAACGGGCTCAAGACCTGGATCTGGAGCAGCGCCATCGAAGAAACGGACGATGGCAATTTTGTTTTTTCGTCGGACGTTGCGATCGCAGCGAAGGACGCGGAAGACATCGGCGAACTGAAATGGAGCAAGCTCTGGGTGCTTACCCCACCCGACCCGGCCGTGCGCGTCTGGACCGATGACTATTCCAACATTGCCGGCGCGCTGTGGCGCAGATACACCAATTAAATGCGCTACATGTTGAGCACGCGGCCATAGGCGTCGAGCACCGCTTCCTTCATCATTTCCGACAAAGTCGGATGCGGGAAGACGGTGTGCATCAGCTCTTCTTCCGTCGTCTCAAGGTTCATCGCAACGACGTAACCCTGAATGAGCTCGGTCACTTCAGCGCCGACCATGTGAGCGCCGAGCAGCTGACCCGTTTTCTTGTCGAAAATGACTTTCACCAGGCCCTGATCCTCGCCGAGCGCGATGGCCTTGCCGTTGCCCATGAAAGGAAAGCGGCCCACCCGAATTTCAAGTTTCTTTTCTTTCGCTGCCTGCTCGGTGAGCCCCACCGACGCAATTTGCGGCGAACAGTAAGTGCAACCGGGGATCATCAGCTTGTTCATCGGGTGCGGGTTAAGGCCTTTGATCGCCTCAATACAAACCACCCCTTCATGCTCGGCTTTGTGTGCGAGCATCGGCGGGCCGGCGACGTCCCCGATGGCGTAAATACCGGGGACACTCGTCCTGTTGAGCTTGTCGACGACGACGGTTCCCCGATCGGTTTTCACGCCGACTTTCTCAAGGCCAAGATTTTCAATGTTGCCGACAACGCCGACGGCGGAGATGACGCGCTCGGTGGTCAACGTCTGTGATTTGCCGCCCTCTTCAATTGTCGCGGTGACGCCGTCGCCTTTCCTATCAAGCTTGGTGACTTTTGCGTTGGTATGAATCTTTATGCCCTGCTTCTCAAAGCTTTTGCGGGCGAATGCCTGAATCTCCTGGTCTTCGACCGGAAGTATTTGCGGCAGTACCTCCACGACCGTTACATCGGAACCGAGGGTTCTGAAAAAAGAGGCGAATTCGATTCCAATCGCGCCCGAGCCGATGACCAGCAAAGATTTCGGCACGCGATCCGGCACCATCGCCTCGAAATAAGTCCAAACCAGCTTCTTGTCCGGCTCGATGCCCGGCAACACGCGCGGGCGTGCGCCGGTCGCAATAATGATGTGCTTTGCCTGATAGGTGCCGGCGCCAAGCGCTCCCTTCGGAGCTTCACTCTTCGAGGCCTTCACAGTCACTTTGCCGGGCGCGTCGATCGAGGCTTCGCCCCAGATGACCGAGACCTTGTTTTTCTTCATGAGAAAGCCGACGCCGTCGTTAAGCCGCTTCGACACGGCGCGTGAACGCGCGACGACGGCTTTCGGATCGTAGCCGACATTGTCGGCCTTCAGCCCGTAGTCCTTGGCATGCTGGAAATAGTGAAAGATCTCCGCCGAACGCAGCAAGGCCTTGGTCGGGATACAGCCCCAGTTCAGGCAGATACCGCCGAGGTAGTCGCGTTCGACGATTGCGGTCTTGAAGCCAAGTTGCGACGACCGGATAGCCGTAACATAACCGCCCGGCCCGGAGCCGATGATGAGAACGTCAAAATTCGTGTCAGCCATTCGCTTGCTCGTCTCCCGGACCCGATTGAATGTAACCCGGATTGGGCATGTAATGCTTGCCTATATCATTGGGGGAAACGACATGACCAGAACCGTTGGCGCACTCGTCACCCTAGCGATCTGTTTGTCGGCGCAAGTCGCCTCCGGCGCCGAGATCAAGGTCTACAGCACGATCGGGGTCAAGAGCGCGCTGGAGGAATTGGGATCAAAATTTGAGAAGGAATCCGGCAACAAACTCAACATCACCTGGGGCCTGATTTCAGCATTTACGAAAAGGGCCCAGGAGGGTGACGTGCCGGACGTTCTGGTCGTGTCGCGCGCCAGCATCGATAGTCTGACTAAAGACGGCAAGATCGCAGCGGGCTCTGATGCGACTCTTGCGAAATCAGTGTTCGCAATTGGCGTGAAACGCGGCGCGCCCAAGCCGGACATTTCTTCCGCGGAATCGCTCAAGAGCGCATTGCTCGCGGCGCGCGCCGTCGGCTACAGCGACCCTGCTGCCGGCGGAGCGAGCGGCGTGCATTTTGCCAAGGTGATCGAGCGTTTGGGGATTGCCGCCGACGTCAAGGCCAAAAGCAAATTTCCACCACCCGCAGGTTTCGTGGGCACACTTTTGGTCAGCGGCGAGGTCGACATTGCCGTGCAAAGCAAACCGGAGCTGAGTTCCACCGAAGGCGTCGACGTCGTCGGCCCCTTGCCTGGCGATCTCGGCAGCGCAACTGTATACGCGGCAGGTGTCGGCACATCGTCACCGAACAGCGAGACTGGCAAGGCGCTGATCAAGTTCCTGATCTCGCCGGAAGCGCAGACGGTGTTCACAGCGCACGGCTTCGATCCGCCCTGACAGTCAGACCACCATCATCACCGGATTTTCGATCAACGTCCTGAACGCACCGATCAGCTCGGCACCAAGTGCGCCGTCAACCGAACGGTGATCGCAGGACAGTGTTACGCTCATAATGTGCGCGGCCTCGATCTTGCCGTGGCGTATAACTGCACGCTCCTCGGCGGTACCGACCGCGAGAATGGTCGATTGCGGCGGATTGATCACCGCCGTGAAATCCTTAATCTCATACATTCCGAGATTGGACACCGACGACGTGCCACCCTGGTATTCCTGTGGCTTGAGCTTGCGGGCACGGGCGCGCGCCGCGAGATCCCGCATTTCGTTCGAGATTGCAGACAACGATTTGCTTTCCGCACTACGGACGATCGGTGTGATTAGCCCGCCGGGCAACGCTACGGCAACGCCGATATCGGAATGCTTGTGCTTGAGCATGCCGCCTTCGGTCCAACTCACGTTCGCATCAGAAATTCGCTGGAGTGCGAGCGCGAGAGCCTTGATGACGAAGTCGTTGACCGAAAGCTTATAAGAGGGCTTGCCATCCTTATCCTTGGGGGCAGCCGCGTTGATCTCCTCACGCGCCGCCAGCAGCTTGCCGATATGGCAATCTATCGTCAGGTAAAAATGCGGAACCGTTTGAACCGAAGCCGTCAAGCGCTGGGCGATCGTTCGTCGCATACCATCGTGCGGCACGAGCTCGTACGAGCTTGGCTCATAAAGCGACAGAATTTGTTGGTCGGACATGGCAGGCGTCACGGCCACCCCTTGCGGTCCTCCGACAGCGGGCGCGCGTAATCCTTTGCCCGACTTCGCGACATCGATGTCACGCGCAATCACGCGGCCGTGCGGACCCGATCCCTGCACGCGGCCGAGATCGATGCCGGCTTCCTTCGCGAGGCGGCGTGCCAGTGGTGACGAAAAGACGCGATTGCCGTGAGCGGCTTGCGGTGACCTCTCGCCTGCGGCGGGTGCCGGTTTTTGGGCCGGCTGCGTTGGAGCGCGTGCCGTTTCTTGTCGCGGCGACGATACCGGCGCGGCTTCAACCTTTTTCTCAGATGCTTTGGCCGGCGCCGTCTTCACCGCACTTGCCGCCGCCTTCACGTCCTCTCCTTCGCCGGCCAGCACGGCGATTACCGAATTGACTGCGACGTCCTGCGTTCCCTCCGGCACCACGATCTTGGCGAGCGTGCCTTCGTCGACCGCCTCGTATTCCATCGTGGCCTTGTCGGTCTCGATCTCCGCGATCACGTCGCCGGACTTGATCTTGTCGCCTTCCTTCTTCAGCCAGCGCGCAAGATTGCCCTTCTCCATCGTAGGCGACAGCGCCGGCATGAGGATGTTGGTGGGCATCTGTTGTCCGCCGGCCTAGCCGACCCCCACTTGCGCTCGCTGGACAATCCGGCTCGGGGTCCAGCTTGTGAGCCGGCGTGCGCGCCGACCCTCGACGTTTTCGCGATCGTAATCGACCGGTTCCGCCCGCCGGTCCGCAAGCTCGGCGATTGCAGTCGCAGCCACATTCAGCGTGGCCCGCTCCTCGCCATTTCCCGAAATGACAGCTGCGACATAGGCCCCGCAGCTCCGGCAAATCAGGTAGTCGGCGGTGCGCATACCGAACCGGTAACGATTAAGTCCGTTGGCCGGAGCAGAAATTGTCAGCCTGCCGTTCGGATCCGCCACGGCCTTGGTGCCATGACGGCGGCAAAATGAGCAGCCGCAGGCGCGCAGCGGCAGGTCCGCGATAGACATCGCGGTCTCGAACACCACCTCGATCTGTCCGCAATGGCATGCGCCGCGCAAGATCATTGTCTGCCTCAGCGATAGCAAACGGCTTTCGCCGCCTCGACAATTTCGGTAACCGACGGCAGCGCAAGCTTCTCGAGGTTCGCGGCATAGGGCATCGGCACATCTTTGCCCGATACGCGTGCGACCGGTGCATCGAGATAATCGAAGGCATGCTCCATGATGCGTGCCGCGATTTCCGCGCCGACACCGCTTTGCTGCCAACCCTCTTCCACCGTTACTGCCCGGCCGGTCTTTTGCACCGACGCAATGATAGTCTCGTTGTCCATCGGCTTGAGCGTGCGCAGGTCGATGACCTCGGCGTCGATGCCGGCGCCGGCCAGCTCCTCGGCGGCCTTGAGCGCGTAGGTTATGCCCATAGACCAGGATACGATTGTCACGTCGTTGCCTGGGCGCGCGATCTTTGCCTTGCCGATCGGCAGCACGAAATCGTTGAGCTTCGGCACCGGCGAGGAATGGCCGTAGAGAATTTCGTTCTCGAGGAAAATCACCGGATTTGGATCGCGGATCGCCGCTTTCAGCAGCCCCTTCGCATCCGCGGCTGTCGACGGCGCAATCACCTTCAAGCCTGGGATGTGCGAGTACCACGCCGAATAGTCCTGGCTGTGCTGGGCAGCAACGCGCGCCGCTGCGCCATTCGGCCCCCGAAAAACGATCTGGCAGCCCATCTGACCGCCCGACATATAGAGAGTTTTCGCTGCCGAATTGATGAGCTGATCCATCGCCTGCATGGCGAAATTGAAGGTCATGAACTCGACGACTGGCTTAAGGCCTGCAAGAGCGGCGCCGATGCCAAGGCCGGCGAATCCATGTTCGGTAATCGGGGTATCGATCACACGCTTGGCGCCAAACTCCTGCAGCAACCCCTGGGTCACCTTGTACGCACCTTGATACTCGGCGACTTCTTCACCCATCACGAAGACATCTTTGTCGCGGCGCATTTCCTCCGCCATTGCGTCGCGCAGCGCCTCGCGCATGGTCATGGAGACCATCTCGGTGCCTTCCGGGATATCGGGATCATTCGCCGCTTGTGGCGCGGGTGCTTCGGGCGCCTTCGTTGATTTTGGCGCGGGCGCATCCTGTGTCTTTGCTTGTGGTTTCTGGACTTTTGCCGACGGTGCCGACTCCGCGGCTTTCTGCTGCGGGGCCGGCTTTGACGACTTGATCGCCGCCTTGTCCTCGCCTTCGCCGAGGATCACGGCAATGGGGGTGTTCACCGCGACGTCAGCCGTCCCCTCTGGGACCAGAATTTTTCCAAGAGTGCCTTCGTCCGTCGCCTCGACTTCCATCGTGGCCTTGTCGGTCTCGATCTCGGCGATGACATCGCCGGACTTCACTTCATCGCCCTCTTTTTTGAGCCACTTGGCCAGATTGCCCTTCTCCATCGTGGGGGAGAGCGCGGGCATGAGCACTTCGATCGGCATGGCTTATTGTTTTCCAGGCAACAGATCAGCGGTACACATCGGTATAAAGTTCAGAAACGTCTGGCTCCGGATCGTGCGTGGCAAATTCCGCCGCCTGATTGATCAGATCGCGAACTTCGCCGTCAATTTTTTTCAGTGCATCTTCGGAGGCGAATTTCTTTTCCAGAATTCTGTGACGTGCCATGTCGATCGGGTCGTGATGGCTGCGTACTTCATCCACTTCTTCGCGCGTTCGGTATTTCGCGGGGTCCGACATCGAATGCCCGCGATATCTGTAGGTCAGCATTTCCAGAATATAGGGGCCCTTGCCGGCCCTGCACCATTCGGCAGCCTTTTCTCCAGCTGCTTTCACCGCACGTACATCCATGCCGTCGACTTGATCACCGGGAATGTTGAAAGACAATCCGCGGCGCGACAGGTTGACCTCGGCCGAAGAGCGCGTGATCGCCGTCCCCATCGCATAGCGATTGTTCTCGATCACATAGATCGCGGGCAGCTTCCACAGCTCCGCCATGTTGAAGCTTTCGTAGACCTGGCCCTGATTGGCGGCACCATCGCCGAAATACGTGATGCTGATGTTGCCGTTGCTGCGGTAGTTGTTGGCGAAAGCGAGACCGGTACCGAGCGGCACCTGCGCACCCACAATTCCGTGCCCGCCGTAGAAACCTTTCTCCACGCTGAACATGTGCATGGAGCCGCCCTTGCCTTTGGAATAGCCGTGCGCGCGCCCGGTGAGCTCGGCCATGACTCCCTTGGGGTCCATGCCGGTTGCGATCATGTGACCGTGGTCGCGATAGCCCGTAATGACCTGGTCGCCGGGCTTGAGCACCATCTGCATCCCGACGACGACGGCTTCCTGGCCGATATAGAGATGGCAGAACCCGCCAATCAGCCCCATGCCGTACATCTGCCCCGCCTTCTCTTCGAAGCGACGGATGGTCAGCATGGTGCGGTAGGCGGAAAGCTCCTGTTCCTTGCTGAAATCGGCGACCGGTTTGGCGTCGGTGCTGGGACTCTTCTGGGCGACCGCCATTAGCACTCCCTGCGAAAGCGTCCGGCAGTTGTGACGGGTGTCGGTAGGCTTTCCCGATCCCCAATAGCTTAAATCTCCCGGCGGCGAAAGCGCGAGACTGCCGCGGGGAATTGCGCAAAACGCCCGGAATTTGGCTGAAAATTTCAAGGCGAGCGGTGGATAACGCCACCGGCCTTCCGCGGTTGCTAACGGGGATTGAGCAGCAGGGTAAGATCGCGCGGATCGGCGTAGCCAATCAGGGCACGCGTCCGCTCATCCAGCATGTCGGGGTCGATCCGGTCGGCGCGCAAAAGCGATACCCGGCGTTCCCACACCGCGCGTTCCGCCTTGAGCTGCATCAGATCGCCCTTCATCGCCGTGAGTTGCTGCTCGAGATCCTGTTGGGCGCGCAGTCCGTGATTGCCGGTGAAGGCGTTGGCCGCAAAATAGCCGATAAACAACGCCGCAAAGGTGTAGAGACCGAGGACGGTCAGGAATGTGCGGCGGCGGCGATGCGTAACCATGGCCCGCAACATGGGCCAAGGCCGTTAAGGCGCCTTTAATGGCGTCAGATCCTGTGCCGGATCTCGTTGAGGAAGAAGTTTCCGACGCGCTTGCCGCGGTTGCGAAGCACCTTGAGCACGCCCTGGTCGACAAAATATGTGAGCAGGATCGAATCGCGAGTTTTCACGCGGTTATGGACCGGGTCGGCCGAATGCCAGGTGTCAGTCCCGACAGCAAATGCATAGCCGCTATTCCGCGCAAAACGCATCTGCGTCCGCTTCGGCAAGGATCCATCAGGTAGTTTTTCATGGAAGATCGTGCCGATATCAGTGTTGGCATCGTCCTTCGGCAGATAGAGTTGGACCGTGATGCCCTTCCAACGCGTATCCGTGTGCGGCGTGATCAGGTAGCCCGGGATGTCACGGGTCAAAATCGGGATCGGATACATTCCGATCTTCGCAAAATTTTTGCCGAAGCGTTTCGACAACCCGGGCGCCAGACGCCGAATGAAGGCCAGCTTGACAGGTTCCGAGCAGAGCGCGCGGCCGACAATATCCCACAGCGCGCGCTTTTCCGCCGGCAAATTGCGGATGTACTCGGGGAACAGATCGATCTTGACGCGCGTATGTGTGCCATCCGCAAGATCGTGACCTTTGCTGCGGCCATGCATCGGCCGGTAATCGGATGACTCCGGCATCAGCGCGAGAAGCTGCGCGTAGATGTCGTCGGGAAACACCCTGTCAAATTCGAGATGAAAAAATGGCTTCTCGACGGCGCGTGCTCCGTCAATCGACGGCACAATAAATGCCGCCAAGCGATCCGCCGCTCGGCGGCGATCATAGGTCGACAGGTTGGTCGTCTGATCCATCGTGCGTACCCACAGCTGATTCTGGAAGCAATTTGCGTCGAATTCACCGTCGAAGGCAAGACACCGAATGCCGCAACATCAGGCCTTCAGAACATCGCGCCCCGCGAATTTTGCCTGCGGACCGAGTTCCCCTTCGATACGTAGCAGCTGATTGTACTTTGCAGTTCGATCTGACCGCGCAAGTGAGCCAGTCTTGATCTGTCCGCAATTGGTCGCGACGGCGAGATCAGCGATGGTCGAGTCTTCGGTCTCGCCCGAACGGTGCGACATCACCGCCGTATAACCGGCCTTATGAGCCATCTCGACCGCAGCCAGCGTTTCCGTGAGCGTGCCGATCTGATTGACCTTCACCAAAATCGAGTTTGCGACGCCGTCCTTGATGCCCTTCGACAAGCGTTTCACATTCGTTACGAACAGATCGTCACCCACGAGCTGGCACTTGTTTCCGATCAGCGCGGTAAGAGTCTTCCAGCCTTCCCAGTCATCTTCCGCCATGCCGTCCTCGATGGAGATGATCGGATATTTTGCGACAAGATCGGCCAGATATTTTGCCTGATCCTGCCTCGAGCGTTTCTTTCCCTCACCCTCGTAAACATACGTGCCATCTTTGTAAAACTCGGTGGCCGCGCAATCGAGAGCAAGCATTACGTCGCCACCCGGCTTGTATCCAGACTTGGTGATCGCCTGCATGACAAAATCGAGCGTGGCTTCCGCCGACTTCAGGTTCGGCGCGAAACCACCCTCATCACCGACATTGGTGTTCAAGTTCGCCGATTTGAGCGCCCCGCGCAGCGTATGGAAAATTTCTGCGCCGGCCCGCAGCGCTTCGGCGAACGTCGACGCGCCGACCGGCATGATCATGAATTCCTGAAAATCGATCGGATTGTCGGCGTGCGCGCCACCGTTGATGATATTCATCATCGGCACGGGCAGCACGCGCGCGGCCGTGCCTCCGACATAGCGATAGAGCGGCGCGCTCGTCGCGCTAGCCGCCGCCTTGGCGGTCGCGAGCGATACACCGAGGATCGCGTTGGCACCAAGCCGGCCCTTGTTCGGCGTTCCGTCGAGTGCAATCAGCGTCTCGTCGATCTTGGTTTGAGCTTCGGCGTCCATGCCGCCGAGCGCATCGAATATCTCCCCGTTGACCGCGTCGATTGCCTTACGGACCCCCTTGCCGCCAAAACGGGCCTTATCGCCGTCGCGCAATTCGACCGCTTCGTGCGCGCCGGTCGAGGCCCCCGAAGGAACGGCGGCGCGGCCGCGCGAGCCGTTCTCCAGAACGACGTCGACTTCGACGGTCGGATTGCCGCGGCTGTCTAGGATTTCGCGGCCAATAATGTCGGTAATTGCGGTCATGGGGTGTCCGAAATTGATACGGGGCTTCTACAGGATCGACAACCCTCTTGTCATGCCCCGTCCAGAACGTGCATCCACTGGTGCACAAACCATGCAGTAAATGGCAATGGCACGGAAACGGTTGCAACTCGGCCAGCGGAGCCCGATCCCGGCCTCACCCGACAAGGCTGTCCTTGATCGCGTGGCAAACCCGCATGCCGGAACGAATTATGTGGCGCGATTTACCTCGCCGGAATTCACCACTTTGTGTCCGATCACCGGGCAACCTGATTTTGCCCATCTGGTCATTGACTACGTACCTGCTCGTTTCCTTGTCGAATCGAAGTCGCTGAAACTCTATTTCAACAGCTTCCGCAATCACGGCGCTTTCCACGAAGATTGCACGGTCGCGATCGGCAAGCGACTGTTTGCGCTGCTCAAGCCGAAATGGCTGCGCATCGGCGGCTACTGGTATCCGCGTGGCGGAATGCCGATTGATGTGTTTTGGCAGGCCGGAAAACTTCCGAAAGACGTGTGGGTGCCTGATCAAGGCGTCGCGCCCTATCGTGGACGTGGCTAACCTTTCGAGGCGCTCCGCCGAAGATACAGCGCGCAGGTCCATCCGGTTGCCGCCAATGCGGCCGCTCCGGCCACGAGCACGGGCGTGATTCCGACAGTGACCAGACCGGCACCGTAGACTACGGGGCCGGCGGCCTGACCAAGAAAGAAAAACATAGAGTGCGCCGCGGTGGCCGACCCACGCGCCGATGGCGCCAGCTCCGTGACATAAACCTGGATGCATCCATGAAGCAGGTAGAAACCAAAACCCATCAGCATGAAGTTCATGAATTCGACTGGCCAGGGCATACCAAGCGTAATCACCAGAAGACAGGCACCCATCACCATGCCGCCCGTCGCCATCAATCTTCTCTCGCTTATGTGCGCGACAAGCCATGCGACCATCATTGTGTAGATCACGCCCCCGATTCCGAAGCCGGCGATCACGACGCCAGCGATTGACGCGCGGGGTTCACCGGCGTCTTGCAACAAGAGCGCCATGTAAGGAAAAACGCCGAAGAGAAACAGCGCTTCTATAAACACTGCGCCAAAACAATACTTGGCCAACGGATTGCTGAAGACAGCACGATAATTTGGAATGAATGTCGACAGGTCGAAACGCCCTGGCGATTCATTCATGCTGCGAAAGCCGGGCATCGCGACCGCAAGCGCCACAAGATCGATCGCTCCGGTCACGAAGAACACGCCCCGCCAGCCGACGGCGTCACCGATCACGCCTGCGCCGGAGGCGCCCAGTAGATTGCCCGTCATAGCCGCGAACAGCAGTCGGCCGATCGCGACCTGCCGCTGCTGCACCGGCACGCGGTCGCCGGCGACCGCCAGCGCAATCGGGAAAACGCCGCCTGCTGCGATACCCGCGATTACGCGCAGGGTCATCAGCATTTCAAAGTTCGTGGCCAGACCGCAGGCAATCGTGGCTATGCCGACGATGAGCATGCACACCGCAATGAGCCGTGTCCTGCTGAACATGTCTGCCAGCGCGCCAAGCACCGGGTGGACGAGGGCGTAAGGCAGAGTGAACCCGGTCGAGAGCAGCGCCGCCGTGGTCGGCGTGACGTTCAATCCCGCGGCGATCTGCGGAATGACGGGGTCGACAGACCGCATGAAAAGCGTCGTCGC
>Ga0157374_10001121_pt1 | contig 23043 bp, 29 predicted proteins | sample M25metaG_FD_115308 | JGI IMG/M metagenome (GOLD analysis project Ga0157374, IMG submission 115308) | Miscanthus rhizosphere microbial communities from Kellogg Biological Station, Michigan, USA - M2-5 metaG | ecosystem: Host-associated > Plants > Roots > Rhizosphere > Soil | place: USA: Michigan... | reverse complement strand
AGCTAGAATAGCTAAATTAAACTCACCTACCGTTAAGTTGCACGTCTCGCTATCGGACGCTGAGCTGACACCATTCATCACGGTCAGTGGCACCGGCGGCGCTGGGCGTGGCGCGTTCGACTTCATCTGTCTTAATCAGTACAACGACATTACCACTTACAAGGCTAATGTGAATCAACTAACAGCTGCCTATGGTACTGCAACACGTATCACTGAGTTCAACACTGGACGTGGATTTGATCCTGCATTTCCTCCATATAATGAGGCTGGTTGGAAGGCAGATATTAAAGAGCGTTCTGATCACAATCAAGCTTCTCAAGTACAAGCTTTCCTCTTCTATACTTACGACTATAACCCTGAAGGAAGTGGAAAGTGGAACATGCGTACTGGTCAGAATCCAGAAACACAGCATGAAGCATTTGATCTATTCAAAAAACCTTAATTGTTAAGTAAAGAAGTAGAAAATGGTTAATATACATATTCCTCCGATGGGAGGGAATACTGCTATAGTTGTCCAATGGAGAGTTATATTTAAACTTGGTAAGTGGACATTATATGATGTAACTGGTACAAGGAAAAAATATAAACTACTCTTAAATTATCCTATAAAAACTGAACTTAATAACCTCTATCGTATTACGGATAATCTCTTCTACGGAGTTTCTAAAGATGAGGCATAATTATTGCTTGTGTTTTAAGTAAAATAGGCGCATAATTCATAATATGTTTAAGAAAGACCATATTATGAATTATCATGAATGCTCGTCAGAGCTAGAACCCTGTTCAATGAAAGTAGAATATTATGCAAATAGGTGATACTTTGTGGTTCCATGATGCTATTGATTTATGTGGAGAAATAAGGTCAATTAGACCAACTCTATTAGGTAAGCGTTATACTATTCGTGTATCGTGGGATGATAATACGTATACCGGCTTTACACGTATGTGGTGGAGAGTATGGCTATGAATAGCACATATATAGCACAGCAATTTTCTAGATATATAAGTAACTTAGAGTCAATATAGGTTTTGGGATATGGGTGGTGAATTATATCCTGAACCAACACCAGAAGAAGTCATAACTGATGCCTTTACTGATGTGTTACAAGAGCAACAAGCCTGGCAAAATGCAGGTAATGAAACATTATGTCCTCAGTTTTACCAACATGTTGCCGAACTAGCAGCATATTTCAAAAAAGAACAATAAAATGCTTGTGTTTTGGTACATTTAAGAGCATAATTTAACTTATAAATGAAAGGGTAACATGGAAGTAAAAAAGAATCTTAATAACACTCAGCGGAAGATGCTAGACCAAATTTACGTTGAGCAGTTTGACAAGCGAGCAAGGATGATTCGTGAAAGTCGTCGTGCTGGTCGTGAAAAGCTAATGGTTCAGTTATTAGAGAAGGAATCAGAAGACGAAAAGATTCAAGAAATGCTTGATGCAGGTAGAAAGTTCTATCTATTATATGAAGAGCTGAAACCTAAGCTAGCAGTAAATGGTGTCAGTGTTGACAACAATCTTAATAAAATTCCTAAACTGTACATTAATCAATACTCACGTGCAAACAAGTATGTTGATTTGCAAGACTATGATGATGAGACAGATAAAATTGAGCTTTCCCTTTCTGAAAAGAAGAAGGAAATGCGAGCTAAAATCTATGGTGTTGCCGCCAGCTACGAAGATGTAGATAAGGAGATCAAAGAATTACTTAAAGATATCTAATATGAATGATGCAGAAGAAGAAATGCACATAATACAACAACAAGAAAGGGATAAGGTACTAGAAGAACAAGAAGAAGATAGTTAGTATTTGACCTGGGATGTCATTAAACTCGTACTGGTCGGTGCCAGTCCTAGGCAAGACACAAAACTGCCTAGACTTTTCACAAAGGATAAGTCGTACAATAATATTTATAGTAAGGGAAATATATGTTAGTAGTTTGGGTATTAACCGCAATCATGCAATCACTTAACTTTGCTCCAGCAGTAGAGCTTTGGCACTGGTTTGGAAGCCATGTAATATTAACTATCTTAATGTTAATCTTTTTGGCCTAGTTGATATTTTTATATGATAAATATCTTGCTCTTATTGCTTGCTTTAGCTATATGTATTTTAGCTGGTTTAAGTATCGCCTATATAGAAAATAGAAACTTGAAACGTAATAGATAGTTAAGCTTGGAGGTACTATGACCGATAGAGAATACACAGATTTACGTGCCCGTATTGACGTTGCTGACGAAATATTCGGTGATCTACCTGATGGCGCTTATTGGGCTGCCTGCGAAGAACAAGGTGTTGGTACGGATGTACAGATTGCAGTTGATGAATACGAGGAAAAGCATGGCTTGGGCGTCCATGCTAGTAACTACCCACGCAATAATAACAAAGGGCCGTTCGCGCCTTTCTAATCTTGGAGGATGATATGGCTAAGTATTTTTACAGTGTAGCCTGTGAGAATGATGATATAAAAGAGTTTGAGCATGAACGTGGCAAGGCTATCAATTATGCTAAGGCTCAAGTTCGCAAAGGTAGAAAGCATGTTATTGTTAGTATCAAGAATGAAGCAGGTGATCTTATTAATGTGCTGAAGTTTATTGGTGATTTCTAAGTTTAGGAGTAGTATGAATATCTGTAAAGTTAGCAATATGGAGAGTAAGCGTTCGGGAAGACCAGTAGCCAATCAGTTTATTATAGAGAGTGCTCATCATACAATCTTTCAGAGTTATAGCACCATCATTGGTGCTAAAGACAAAGAGAGTGGTGAAGTGTGTCTTGATGAAGATTCTTGGAACTATAGTCCAACCACCAGTAAATACCGTAATCAGTGGTTGGGTATTACAACCAAAGAAACAAAAGATCGTATTGCTAGTGGCAAGATTAAGCTTTATAAATTGAATTAAAATACTTTTAAAAAGTACTTGTGTTTTTTGTAATATAAGCGCATAATTCAAATTGTTAAGTTATTAAGAAAGGCTTTAACAATGAAAATGTCAGACTTTCTCGTTTACATCTTAGGAATCACTACTATAGCTTTCTGCGGTTTTTTAATCGCTATAGAGTTGACTGTATAATACAATGCGTGTTTGGGATATACCAGTAGAACAGTTATGTCGTAAGCATCTTTTAGGACAGCATAATGAGATACATATTATGTACAAGACGATTCAAACTGGCAGGAAGGCTTGGGCCAACCATCCCGAGACAAAGCGTTGGCGCGGCAAAGAACATGCACTCAAGGCTACACATGATGCTACAGCGGCAGAGATGTTGCGCCGAGGATATAACCATAAAACCCCTTTGCCTGATGCTCACGGTATAAACGTCACCCAAGATACATTTATTCATACTATACCAGAACAATACCAAATACTTAAGAATAAGGGCTGTGAATGTGATCTGTCTGTTATTCCTTGGGTACATAGAGATTGGACAGAGGATGATTTACGGAATAAGTTCCCAGACATAATAATATTATAAAATTGGGCTTGTGTTTTTCTTAGATTAAGAGCATACTTAAATTATAAGTTTAAGAAAGGCTTACAAAATGTCAAACTCAATCGTACTCAACACTCATGAAGCAACGGAAGATACTGCTAACAATGTAGAACGTCGTCATTACACAGTGGCTCAATTAATAGCAGAGTTAAAAAAATATGATGGTGATAGCGAAGTTGTAATCAAAAACCTAAACACTGGCAAGTTTGGTAGCATTGATTTTCAGGGTATTGCAACAGCCTAAATAGTCCTCTCTATAACGAATAGACGTCCTCAAGGGGCGTCTTTTTTATACATAAGAGCATTGTTGTATAATAAGAGTAAACAGTAAATATCTGTATTATACAAGTATATTATATAAGAGAGCGTACAACAATGCCAATATCACCAGACCCGGAACAAAGAGCAAAACAAATAGCTGCCCTAAACCCCAACAATGGCAAGCAAGGTCGTCCCAAGGGAAGTCGTAACTGGTCTACTGTTACCAGAGAGCTGTTAGATAACGAGGAGTTATTCAAGAAGCTTCTTAACAGTATGGAACGCAAACCTGCCTGGCTCAAAGATGCAGACCCCAAGACACTGATGGATGCCATTACCATAGCTCAATCACTTAAGGCGCTGGGAGGTTCCCACTTCTCCGCTGAATGGGTTCGTAAGACAGGCTTTGGTGACAAGATAGACATCACATCTAATGGAGAAACTCTAAAGACAGAACCAATTGTCGTATCAGCTATCCGCTCTCGGAATGCTATTGAAGGCGAAGTTGTACAAACACCAAAAATAGAAGAAACAAACACTGATGCTCCAACTAGCCCAGAAACAAGCTGAAGTAATACGAATCATTAATGAGTGTCCAGAGATCGACGAGATTGTTCTTATCGGTCCTACGGGTGTGGGTAAGTCAGCCCTAGCGGCTCATGTGTTTATCTCGATATGTGAGGCTTTCCCCTATTCTCAAATCTTTGTATGGCGTAAGAACTTTAGTACTGCCCGTAAGACAATCTGGCGTACTTACAAGAAGATGCTTGCGGACATGAACATGATAGAAGAACAGCACTATCATTTAAATGAAGGCTCTCTTCTTATAGAGTTCCCCAATAAGAGTGTTATCACATTCGCTGAAGCCGATGCCACAAAAGACCGTGACCAAAACAAGATCAAAGGTCTAGACATTACTGCTAACCAGATTGAAGAAAGCAATGAGTTTGTGGAAGATGCTGTGGATATGGTTATGTCTCGTAAGGGTCGTGCTAACCAACAAGGTCAACCAAGTATTAATATCTTAACGATGAACCCAAATAATGGTTGGTGTAAAACGAGATACTATGATAAGTGGAAAAAGGAACAGTTACCTAGCAATGTTATGGTTATTGAGTTCACACTTGAGGACTCGTGGCAAGCTGAAGGAGATATCCAATCTCTGTTACGTTCAAAGCCTAAGTGGTGGATTGAACGCTATCTACATAACAACTGGAATTACTTGGATGAAGACCGCTCTCTTATTACTGGGTATCTATGGGAGAAGTGTTCTATTTATCGTGTACCAGATACTGAACCAGATCCCCGTTATAGATTAGACAAAGTCATCGGTGTGGATGTCTCTGACAATGGTGGCGATGCAACGGTCGTTTCGCTTATAGAAAACGGTGTCCTGACGATACAGAAAGAACTGACAATACCTGAGCGTACATATGGTTTAAACCCTGAGATTGATTCAAGACCCACGGGTTATTTATTCGCTCAACAGTTAATAGCTTTTGCGGAGGCACATGGTTTCACTAAAGCCTTTGCTCATCAGATTAGTATTGAGTGTAATGGTATTGGTACCTCTCTACGTGACTCTATGAAGGTGCAGGGTTGGCAGATTGACGAATATGTGGCAACTGCTAAATCACGTAATGAAACCATGTTAAATATGCGTCGGGCTATGGATGAAGGAGAGATACAAATACTGCATAAAGATCGTTATCGTGGAAATGACAACGAACTATACCGTGAACTCGCCGCCCATGAGACTGATATTATAGATGGTGTAGAGAAAGTAACTCCAAAGGCTAAGATCAAAGAACAGCTAGGAAGAAGCCCAGACTATGCTGATTCATTTTCTATTGCAGTTCGTAAACATTCAACCCTTCACGGGAAGATTAAAGACCATAGACACAATATGAACCGAATAGGTTTTTAACCTTGCAGACAGGCTCAACGGTCTGTTATAATTAACAGTAGAAGAATACCTCAGAGTATAATATAATAAAAAAGACTCTTATACAATTCATGGATATAAAAACTCGCGTAAACAACGCGGTCAGAGCTTTCATTAAGCCAAGTGCCGATAAGATAAACAACAGCGGCTCTGAATTAGCCAACGCTTTCTTGCGTTTTGGTGGCCGTAACAAAATGACCTTAGATATAGATGATCCCATTTTAACAGATGAGGATATGTATACGGGGTATGGCTATGCTATTATTGAACGTCGTGCTTATAGAGCTTCAATACTAGGTACAGAATATACTTACACAAAAAGTACAAAGAAGGATGGTTCTTCTAGTGAGCATCCCTACCTTAAGCTTATTAACGATTCGTTAGAATTTACTGCTGAAGATTTTTGGTATGAATACTCCCGTTACATGGACTTAGAGGGTGTTTTCTATATTCTTGCCGTTCGTGCTGTGACTGAATCTAAGATGAGCAATGGTTACACAAAGGTGAGTAAAGTAAAGAACTTTGAACTACTTAATCCTTACCAAGTTAAGCGTGTATTTGACCGTAAGGGAGAATTAGGTGGGTATGTAGAGGTTCGTGATGGTATGCAACGTGAAATACCTAAAGAGATGATTATTGAAGTCATCAAAAAGAATCCAACTGATCGTAAGAAGCCCTACTCACTTGGTGATGCAGCTGGAGATGCACAGTTTGTGCTTAAACAAGCTGCCGACTATTCTCGTAAATCTATTCGCAACAATATCAATGCTCCTGGTCTTATTACATCAGACATCATTATGGATGACTACGAGTTTGAGAACTTTAAGCAACGTGTTAAGGAGCACACTCAGGGTGAACCTCTCTTTGGTAATGGTCCATCAGCTATTTCTTATCAGGACACCTCTATTGACCTGAACAAGTCTGCTCTTACAGACGTTAACAATAATAACCGTGACCAATTAATCAGTGTTGGTGGTACATCAAAGAACCAGTTGGGTCTAGATCAGTCTGGAACAGGTCGTGAAACTGCCTCAGTTCAGAAGGATGACTTTACTGAGAACGCTATTATGCCAATGGTCAAGAAGATGATTGGTGCACTTAACTTAGACTACAAGCGTTACTACCCAGATGAATTTGCACAGAATGGTTATGAGATAGCTTTAAACAACCCACTATCTAGTGACTTTGCTAACAAGCTCCTAGAGATACAAGTTAATGAAGGACAGTTAGCTTTTAAGAATACTCTCATGGCTGCGGGATATGAAGAAGAAATTGCCACTCAGTTTGTTACTGGAGAGATTGATCTTGGAGCATTAGGTATGCCTACCCTTGAACCTGAACTATCAGACCAGGATGCTCTTACAGCTGCATTGGTAGATGCCGGTGCTACACCAGAAGAGATCGCTCAAATCGTAAGCCCTCAAACAACAATAGATACATCATTACAGGTAAGTTAGATGCAAGATACAGCTAAGACTGACACTGCTCAAGTACAGCAACCAGTTGACAAGACGAAGACTTCTCTGGTTGCATTGAAGGCTGCACTTGATCTAGCCTCTAAGACTAAGCTTGTATCCCATGAAGACAATCACAAGAAGGTCAAGGCTATGCTTGAAGAAGCAAAAGCCTTACTTAAGGAGTTACGTGGACCAGCAGTAGAAGAAAATGCTGCTGCTAAAGTCAATAATGCACTCAACCCAGATCAACAGCGCCAGATAGATTTAGCTACTGAACAGTTCAAACAATCCGTTGTAAGAGTAGATAACCAAATATTAGCTCAGTATATCCAAGCTATCCAAAATGGAAGTTACGCAGAGGCTGAGGCTATTCTTAATAATGCAATCTCTTCTCAACAAGTACAAACTCTCATGTTTGCATTATTAACCATTGGAACAATTCTGCTACCTATTTATGCAAGACAGCGTATCCAGAATCTCTTAGTTCAATTTGGGTTGCACACTGTCTTTGCTCAGACACCTAGCAGTAAGCAAGCACTCCAGGAACAGGCTAGTAAGGGAGCTGAATCCCATGTCCATACAATTGCTAAAGACTTAAAGAATGGTCTTGATGATGCTATTGAAGAAGAACTGCCTACAGTTCGTGCTGGTATGGAAGAACGCTTTCCTCAACTTAAAGGTAAAGATCAAAAGGATTATCTGGATGATGTTCGTGTTAATGCTGAAATGTATAAGTATGCTCGTCAGCTTGTATTGTCGGGTGCAAGTCGTGATACAGTTATTAAAAAGCTTCAAGAAAAGTTCTCAGATGTCTCGAAAAGAAGAGCTGAAGTTATTGCCGGGAATGAAAGTAACAGAGTATTCACACTCTCTCAATTTGAAGCAGATGAGCAGTTCCTCGCCCAGAACAAACTGACTGATAAAGCATATAAGAGGTTAGTAAGTAATACAGGACATCCTGAAGCAATATGTAAAGCTATCATTGATGCCACTCATGCACGCCCTATTCCATTTAAACAGGACTTTCTACCTCTCAACAAAGAGTTTAAGGTCAAAGTGGATGGTAAGATGTATAAGTTTACACCTACTTATGAGAATCTACGTTCTGGACACATACATGTTAACTGCCATTGTCGCTATGAGCTTCTCATAAAAAGAGAAGATGGTACTTGGATCAATTCTTATACAGGGAAGATAGAAAATGAGGTGGACTTTGTTGAATTGTTGCATCCAAGAGATAGAACAGGCAAGTTTGCCAAAAAGGGTGACTCTCACTTGGTTGATGTCTCAGAGTTAAACACACTTGCTAAGTTCAATGACTTTATAGAGACTAACTATTGGGAAGGTACATTTGGGGATCACCGTCCTGAAGTTGAGGATGCTGTTCGTGCATACCAAGGGCATTACTATGATGCCATCAATTTACATGCACGAGCTGCTAACTTAGGACAACCATTGAATGTATATGGTCAGAAGACTACATATAAGAAGACTGTTGATAATATCAATGCCGCTGCCAATATCTCCCTGAGCAAAGATACAACTCTTTATAGAGGAACAGAAATACCCTTCCACAGAACCAATGATGTTGGTGATACGATCAACTCTCGTTCTTTCCTCTCAACTACAGCAGTTAAGGAAGTAAGTGATAACTTTAAGCATGAAGGTGGTAGCACCTTAGTCATTACAGCTAAGAAGGGTAAGAAAGTCATACTTCCAGACTTAGTAACCTTTGGTAAGCGTGGCAGAACATTAGGTGAGGCAGAAGTGTTAATGCCAACAGGTTCTTCACTGACAATCACTCGTATTGATGGTGACATTGTGTATGCTTCATTAAATTAGACTTGTGTTTTTAAACAAAAAGGCGCATAATATAGACTAAATAGGAGTTATGATGACAAAGCAATACATGGTTGGAACAGTAGATGATAAACCTCTCTTGATGGTTACATTTGATGGTAACAAGTATCTTGTAGATATGGACAAAAAAGAGGTATTCTCTGATATAACAGGTATTCCTCAAGTTACTGATAAAGACACTGTGGAAGCTGTATTGAAGGCGGTAGAATAATGTCTGAAGATTCTGTAACTATTCTTAAATATAGAGTTGGACGTGGGGTGTTAGCTGAGTACCGATTCTATGTTATGGATAAGTTCGATGAACCGGATGAGCCAGCTCGTCTTGATAAGATGATGCAATACTCAGATCGTCTTAAGGCTATGTACAAAGAATACGAACAGCTTTGGATTAAGACCTGCCCCATATTTCCTACTAAGTAGAACGATAGACCATGAAACCTAGCAATGATTATGCACAGGGACAGATGATGGGTATGCTCTGTATAATACGTCTGATGCGTCGTGCAGAGGAAAGCAAACAAGTTGTACCTGATATAGTTCTCACTAACATACAACATATAGCAACACAATCCCTATCTGAATACTTACAAAAACCTGAAGAAGATATAATATTATTAGTAGATACAGAATTGGAGAAAATATGAAGACAATAGCACAACTTCTACAACTTAAAAAGAATCCTCACTACAAGTTCACACCAGAGGAACAAGAGGTGCTTGACACTTTTTTATCAACACAATCGGAACACCCTGGCCCAACAGAAGACAACTTGAACAGATCATCAAAGAAAACCCCTGCGAATGTGCTTAACAAGAATATAGTTAAGAAAGAGACTGGTGTTCTTCCCACAGCTGAGCAAATTGCCACTGGTGAAGAGCTTGCAGAGAAACCTGCTAAGAGTAACGAACTAGAATAGGCTCTCAGACCTTCATACAGCCGTTCTGACGGGTTTTTATACAAAAGAGCTACCATTTCCCATTCCCCACAGTAAACTACGCTGTGGGGCTTCTTTTTTGCTATTCTTATAATGCTATAATTGGAATAGATATAAAAACAAAAATCCGAGCGAGATTATGCTACCAAAAAATGAACTCTTGGAAGTCAGATGTCCTTATGAACGAATTAGCAAATCTGACCAAAAACTTTATAAATGTAACTCACTATGTGTTAAGGTGACTCCTGGTTCTGCTGGAGAAGCTCGTTGCCGCAAGTGTGGATTGAACTTCCTATTCTTCATAGATGAGAATGCACAGGTTCAAACGGGCGTAAGAGTCAAACCCATAGAGTGATATAATAAAGTTAGACAAGAAATCCTGAGAGATTAAGCGACGTTTCTTTGTATGTAACGAGACATACATGAAAGATGTCTAAGATGCCTAGTGGTGGTATCAATATCGCATACACTTATTCTCGTAAGGACAAATATGGACTCAATAGCTATTAGATATGGAGAGGATGTAACTCTTCCAATAGACACAGGTGATACAACAGATGTATCAGCTGATATTTACATTGGTAAGCCTGGTGAAACTTATATTCTCACTGGGCATGCTGCTCTTACAAATGGTGTAGGAACCTTTTCTTTCACCGCTTTACAAACAGCTATACCTCTTGATACTTATTACTATCAGATAAACACAACAGATAATCTTGGAAAAGTGGAAAAGTATCCTTCTCCAAAACCTGGTTGTGATGATTGTGGAACAGATTTTCCAGAATTTATTGTATGTGAGGCTCTAGACCAGATAGAGGTTTCATAATGCAGAACATTCGTCTTAATAAACAGACAAAGACAATAAAGATCATCAATCGTGTGGAGAACATTCGTCTTCAGCATACAGGTAAGCCAGGTCCTCCTGGTGTTGGTGTGCCTAGAGGGGGTGTTCTAGGAGATGTGCTAGCAAAAGCATCTTCAACCGACTTTGATACAGAGTGGGTTGACTTAATATCAACAATAGATCAGAATCTGTTCCGCAGTGCCACATTTACAGTCACTGTAGGGACTGGTGGTGACTATAGCACAATTAACGCAGCTATTACTGCACTATCTCGCATGAAGCCTTTATACACTAAGGGTGGTTTCCTAGCAAATATTAGATTGCTATCCGGCTTTACTATGTCTGAACAGATTTTGGTTAAGAGTGTTGATCTTTCTTGGATAACTATTACAAGTGTTGATGCAGAGGTGCCAGTTAATACAGCATCAATAACTATTGAATTTATAGATGAAGATAATGTAACTCCTATTATTGGTGGTACTGATAACGCTAAGTTACCTATCATCGCAACTCTATTCGCATATCCAGATCAAGGTGATGGATATGCAACTTCACCTATGGATGGTGTTGTGGTTAGCCAGAATTCTCAGGTGCTATTTAAGCCAGGAGCGGGCGTTAAACGTCCACGTAATGGGTTAAAAGTTCTTTATGGTTCTTCCGCTATATGTTACATGCCTGGTCTTACTCAAGGTGGCGGAGGTAGTGGTGCTGGTACGGTTACTGGTGTCAACTTCTCATATGCAACAGGCCGTGCAATTATGGTTTCGTATGGTTCAAAAGCTAACTTAGCTCGTTCTATAGTTCACCATAGTAATGGTGATTATGCAATTTATGTTATATGGGGTTCTCATGGTGACTTTTATCAGAGTCAGGCGTATGATTCGGTTGGAAATGCCATTACATGTAGAGATGGTTCATTCGCTAACATGCGGGAAACACAAGTAGCTCGCTCGAAGCGTGGTTATCATGCGTTGCACAATGGACGTATTGATGCACGTTCACATAACTCTCCAACTGACCCTGCCGCAATATGGCGTGGTGATAGTGCTAAAAATTGTGTTGAATATGGTGTATTGGCTTCTTATAATAGTCACATTGATGCCACAGAAGTAGATGTATCTGGTTCTGCAACGGGTGTGAATGCCAGTAATGCTTCAAGTATTAGTTTTACAGATAATAGTCTTGCTGAAAACTGTTCAGGAACTGGTGTTAGTGCTCTAACGGGTTCTACCATTGACGCCACTGGTGCATCAACTAATGGTAGTGGAACAGGATTTGCTGCTACCTATGGTTCAACAATTAGTGCAGATACTTCAACCGCGAATAACTGTACTATAGATGGTTATCGTGCTGATGAGACATCTACAATCCAAGCTCGTAACTCATCAGCCAACAACTGTGCTAACTATGGGTTTAACTCTAATCGTAGTTCTAACATAAATGCTCGTGGTAGTAGTGCTACTGGATGTTTGATTGGGTTTATCGCTTTTGAAGGTTCTAAGATGAATGCTCAATCTACCGTGGCAACTGGTGCAAGCTCTTTCGGATATTCAGTAGATAGAGGTAGCCAGATAGCTGGTGGTTCTATAAGTGGTACAACTAATCAGCCTGTTAACTCTCTTACTGGTAAGGGTTTGATTAGTGATAGCTCTCTCCCAATGGCAGCTGATAGCACAGTTGTTCATATTGCTGGTTCAGAGACAATTACAGGTACTAAGAAATTTGCTCCTGCAAATGGGGCTGCATCATTCCAGATTACTCGGGCAGATGGTACAACAAATGTTGTTTATATTGACACTACTAGTTCAACCCCTAAGATGTTGATAGGTGTTGGATCTACACCTGGTTCTGTGCTTAATGTCAATGGACCTTCGTACTTTGGTGGTGGCGCTGGTGTAGCCACTTCGTTTGCAGACTTTGCTGCTTCAACAGTTGCATCTGCTTCAGCACGTTTTAGAGCTGGAGTTGACCCCACTTCTCCAAACACTGGAGAAATGTGGTTTGATGGTACTGATCTTAAGTTTCGCAATGGCTCTACGACTCAACTTCTTGCCCCAAAGAGTTATGTAGATGCTGGTGATGCTACAAAGCAACCACTAGATAGCACATTGACAGCCCTAGCTGCATACAACACGAATGGCCTTCTTACCCAAACTGCTTCTGATACATTTACGGGTCGCACAATTACAGGAACCGCTAACCAGGTAATAGTTACAAATGGTAATGGTGTATCTGGCAACCCCACACTTTCATTGCCACAAGACATTGCAACTACATCTACACCAACTCTAGCAGGACTTATTGTTCCTATTACTGGTGCCAATGGATTTACAATGTACAACACCGTAGATCAGACCACAAACTACGAGCGCGGCACAATTGGTTGGGTTTCAGACATCTATAAGATGCAGGTTACAAGTGGTGGTACAGGTAACATACGTCAACTTGCTCTACAAGCTAATGACGCCAGTACAGGCAATGTTCAGTTCATTCTAAACAGAAATGCTTCACCATTTCTACGTGCAACTCATAGCAGCACTTCTGCAACTCGTACAGTTTTACAGATAGATGGTACTAGCACAGCCTCTAGTTCAACATATACTAGTGTTGCCATCACTCCAACTATTAACCAGTCATCAACTGGTGCATATACTGCTTTGCTTGTTAACCCTACCGAGACAAGTATAGGTTCAGGTGCTAAGAACCTAATGGACTTGCAGCTAGGTAGTTCATCAAAGTTCAAAGTTGACAATAATGGTGCAGTGACACTTACAAATACTGCAACTACTCGTGCACTTACACCTTCAGCAACTAATACATATGATCTAGGTTCATCATCATTTGCATATCGTACTATCTATTTGGGCACCAGCGCAATTCTTTCTGAAGGTACTAACATACAGGCTGGTACAACTACAGGTACTAAGATAGGTACTGCGACAACACAGAAACTAGGGTTCTTTAACGCTACACCTGTTGTACAGCCAGTATTAGCAACTGATTTCACATACTCAGTTACTAATGGAACTATAGATAGGACATTTGATGCTAATAGCACAACTATTGATGAACTAGCAGATGTTGTCTATACACAAAGTGTTGACTTGACAGCTATCAAGACCGTACTGAAAAACTTAGGACTTCTTGCATAATATAAAATAGGAAATAACATGGATATATCAAAAATTACAGACCCTAAAGAACTTAAAAGCTTGGCATACGATCAGATGGTTTTATTAGATCAGTCTCAGAAGAACATTCAGCTCATACAACAGCGTATTGTTCAACTTGAAGATGAACAACTACTGAAATCAGAAGGTACAAAGGATAAATAATGACAAGATTTGGTAGCATTAATACTGCAACAGAAATGTATACATCAACAGATGTAGATACTATCGCTTTAACTAAAGTTAGTGAAGCTGATATGTTTATTAATGCTAAAAAGTATGCTACAGGAGATGGTGTAACTGATGATACAACAGCTCTTAGTAATGCTCTAGATGCTGCGAATAGTGCAGGCAAGAGTCTCTATTTGCCACCAGGTCAATACGTGTCGGGAGCTATATCAAAGTCCTACATGCCAAAGATATGGGCTTATCCTGGTACGGTGACTATCTTATCAACCAACACAGCTTCTGGTGCCGTGTGGACATTTGGAAGCAGCACATATGGTACAGCTAACTTATTGACAAGTGACCTTTCTAAGAGTACTTTCACGGTTTCTATTGCTAGCACATCAGGATTCTCAGCTAATGATCTTATAATTCTTCAGACTGATACAGCTGATGATGGTGTTGCATATGCTCAGACTGTTCGTGTTCTTAGTGTTGATTCTAGCACTCAGTTAACTATCAATGAACCAGCTTATCAGGACTTTCTTGTTAGTGCTAATGCAAAGATACGCAAACTACCTGCTAACCAAGATGGTGGATATGTTAAGGGTGTTAAGTTTAAGAATATTGCAGCTTCTACCACTCAATCTGGTTTTCTGTTAATCAACTATGGACAAAATATTGATATTGATGTAGAAGGTGAAGGTGCTGGTGGACCTGGTGTGCAAATTGAGGGGTGTTATCAATTTAGGGTTAGACATGTTGCTAATCGTTATTATGATAATGCAGGGGCATCACAGTTTGGTTACGGTGTTAATATATCCGGTGCCAGTGCTCATGGTGAAGTAAATGTCATTGCCGATCAAGTTAGACATGCTGTTGCTTTTAATGGTACAAACAACAATGTTCATGTCACTGGTGTAGCTCATGGTACATCAGCAACAGCATGGGATGCTCACAAAGGTAGTGTTAACATTGTATTTGATAACTGTCAAGCCTTTGGTTGTAAAGATTTTGCCTTCCAGCTGCGTGGTAAGCGTCAACATGTACATGGTGGTATTGCCGATCAGTGTTACGGTGGTGTATTCCTGTTTGATAGTCCAGGTGAAAATGAGATCAAGGGTGTACGTTTCTCAAACATATTAAGCAATGGTGATACAAACAGAGGTAACGGTATTGTAATAAGTAAGGCCATGACAGGTCTGACAATTGCTAACAACGATTTTTATAATATTACTAGAAGTGCTATTAGCTCACGCTCAGGAACCGTCACAGATGTCAAAGTTACTGGCAACCGTTTCACTAATGTTGGTACCGCTGCCGTGGCAAATGAAGGAAGTTACTTCAAAGTTACAGCAAGTGGTGGATTGACTAATGTTCGCATTACTGGTAACACATTTAATGATAACCAAGGCTCACCAACCGTTCAGTATGGGTTACACTTAGACAGTGCTACAAATACAGATGTGACGTTATATGGTAACTCTTTCCAGAACCTATCAGTTGCTAACATTGCTTCTGGTACAGGTGCTGCATCTATGAAGATAGGAACCAACTATGTTGGTAATGCACCTGTAGATAAGATTACTGATGTTACATACTCAGCTACACCTACATTTGATATGTCGTTATCTAACATACAACGTATGACTTTGACTGGTAATGTTACAAGTAGCACATTTTCTAATTCTACCGATGGGCAAACAGTTCAAATAGTACTTGTACAGGATGCTACTGGTAGCCGAACATTTGTATGGCCTGCAACTGTTGTATGGCCTGGTGGTGCTCCAACACTCTCTACTACTGCCAATGCCGTAAACCGCTTTACTTTTACCTATATGAGTTCTACAAGTCAGTGGGTGGGAGCTAGCCAGTCTTCTAGCTACGACCCAACAGCCATACACCAATCTGGTGACGAAACAGCAACTGGTACTAAGACTTTTAGCACAAAGATTATATCTGGTGCTGTTGGTGATCCACAAGGTACAAGTTCTTTTGATGCTGCTGATATTCTTAACATATTAAAGAAGACGGCCGATCAAAACGGGGCTGTTCTTCAAGGTCTAAAAAGAGGTAATGCAACTAATGGTACAAGTGATGCACCTCTGAGTGGAGCCAACTTGCTTGGTGTTCGTGCTCTTGGTTGGAACACAGTGGGATATCAGAACTCATCTGATATTGACTTTGTTGCAAGCCAGGACTGGAGTAGTACACAGCGCGGTACAAGAATTGACTTCTTTAACACCGCTAATGGAACAAATACAAGAGCACAGGTGTTGCGTCTTGACCAAGATAAGTCATTGATCAACTATGGGCTTATAAAACCAAATGTTACGAACTCTTACGATATTGGTACTAGTTCACTGAGATATAACACAATATTTGTCAATAATATTTCTACAGCATGGGTATCAAAAACAGGTGCCTATACTATAACAACGGCAGATAGCACTATATCAGCAGATGGAACAAGTGCTGCATTTAACGTGACACTTCCTACAGCTGTGGGTAACACAGGACGTGAGTTTGTTATAAAGAAAATAGATTCTTCTATAAATGTCATAACAGTCAATACTACTTCAAGTCAAACAATAGATGGCTCAACCACATATGCCCTAAATAGTCAATGGAAATATGTGCGAGTTCAAAGTAATGGAACAAACTGGATAATAATAGGTAATAACTAGACCACGACTGAGGATAATAACTGTACAGCATTCCGGAACACTATACGTTATTGTTTCTTAACAACATTGTTATCATTCTATAAGTTGGATACACAAAACTGGTCAGGGGCCTCACCTGACGTTTACCCTATTCCTAGGAAGGGCAACGATAACTACTCTCGTCACTGTTTGTGTATCCACGACTGAGGACAACATCTTCGGGGCCACTGCTTCTCTGCCTTGTTCCTTAGCAAATCTACTCCTGCCCGTAGTTATCCTCATGCGTGGAATAGTAGTCTTAATGTAAGCTTTTACAAACCTGTTTCTCACTGGTGTCTACTATGTTGGTCTGCATAATAATGTCACTCGTGTTTATGCAGCCACGGCTGGAGATAAGCTACTACTGTGTCTGCGCTACTCTGTCCCGTTGGTAACAAGCCAACATAAAAGGACATTACTTATCTCCATGCGTGGTTTCGGTGGCGGAGTCCGTCAATTCGTATCGTTTAACTTTCACCGACCTCTTCTATCTAGAATATATTCCAAGTGCTTTGGAACCACCGATTATTTGTTTCAATAACAAGCCCGAGGAGAGTGGCCCAAGAAAACCCCTTGAGCAGCTGCAATACTTCTACCTTTCGGTTACCTCGCGTAAACAACTGTGTTTTGCACTCCCGCCAACCGAGTCGAACGGCTAGCGTACCCTCAACAGGCTTGTTATTGACTTGTTAATGAACTAACTTGAATTATGCTCTCTTTTATGTCAAAACACAAGCCTTTTTTATAATCTGATATAATACCTATAGATGGTATCCAGAGGCTAGTATAAGCACCGAGATGCAGATAACCAGAAACAAAAAGTATACACTTTAATATAAGAAACGAACAAGAGAAGGTAAATGGATAAAGTAAAAAACCAGTTACAAATCTCAGTTTCTAATGACGGCTTTGTAGACGAAGGTGATGGACTAGTTTCATTCCCCAATGGTCTGACAATTACAGATGACACTCAACAGCGTAATGGTACACGGTATGATATCGCATCAATGGATATTTCCAAGTATGGGAAACAGCTTACCGCAGATCATAACGACACTCTTGGAACATTAATTGGTAAAACAATTGGTGTTTCTAAAGAAAATAATCGTGTTTCCGTTCAAGCGATTCAATATGCAGTTAAAGAAAACCCTTATGCGCGTTTAGCGTATGACCTACTTGTAGGAGGATTCTCAAACTCATTTAGTATTGAAACTTTTGGACCTTATCCCGATGAAACAGACAGAGTCTTCTTTAATTCAGAACTTGTGGGATTGTCACAGGTTGTTTTACCTAACAACTATAATGCCAAGCTAAATCAATTTAACGAGATTGTTCATAACTCTCTTGAACGCTCAAAAGTAGATGGTCTAGATACTACAGGTATTGAAGAAGTAATCTTAAATGAGGTTGCTAAGACTGTCGAGGAAGAAAGCATGACAGAAGAAGAAAAAAAGAAACTCGCTCTTGAAGAAGCTGCAAAAAAGGAAGCTGAAGAAAAAGCTGCCAAGGAAGAAGCTGATAAAAAGGCCGCAGAAGAAAAAGAAGCTGAGGAAGCCAAAGTAGAAGCTGAAAAGAAGGCTAAGGAAGAAGCAGAAGCTGCTGAACTAGCTAAGAAGGAAGCCGAAGAGAAGGCCGCTAAAGAAGAAGCTGATAAAAAAGCTGCTGAAGAAGCAAAGAAGAAAGAGCAGGAAGAAGCAGAAGCAAAAGCCAAGGCTGATGAAGAAGCTGCAAACGCGCTCAGAGAAAAAGAATTAAACAACAAAAATAAGGAAATACAAATGACTAAAGAAGAACTAGCAGATGTTATTGCTAACGCTTTGAAGCCAGTACAGGACGAGCTAGCTGCTAACAAGGCACTTGCACAAAGCGCACTTGATGCTGCTGCAAAGGCTCCTGAGTTCCACGCTGCTGAAGAAGAAGAAAAAGCAAAGAATGCTTATGATGAAATGTCAGCAGAAGAACTATTCGGTAAGCAGCTTAATGCTGCTGTAGCTGTTGAGCGTATGGGTTCAGTTGAAGGCCGTAAGGTACTTAACGAAATCAATGCACGTAACCTACAGTCTCTGAAAGAAGAGAAGCTTGTTAAGAACAGTATGACTCTTGAAGATCTTGGTAACTTCGTTATCGGTCCTGAGCTTTACAATGAAATCGCTACAAAGCGTAACGACTACACAGCTATCTTAAACATCACTAACTGGAAAGAAACTAACTCTATTGAGTTTGGTTGGTTGACACGTTCATCTGACATCGACATGACAAATGTTGCTCTTGGTGCTTTCGGTGATGTTCCAAGTCCTGACACTACAGACAATCGTTTGAAGCCTGTCAGTATGCCTGGCTACGGTGCTCACACCGACAAGCTAGAGGAAATGGCCGCTGTTACTCCTATCTCAATCAACGTAATCAAGTTCGCTGCTGCTGATATTCTTTCAGATGTAGCTGAAGGTTATCGTAATGACTATGACCGTAAGCGTGCTCAGTTGGTTATTGCCCGTCTACAGCAAGCTGTAAACGAAAATGGTCAGGTTCACAGCATGGACATTAGTGATGGTCTTCTTGGTTGGGCACAAACTGTTGCTCTTGCTTCAGACGCCACAAGCACTGGTACTCTAGTGTTTAACAACAAGACTAAGGCTTTCTTGATTGGACAGGCTGTTTCTACACAGAACGCTGCCGTTCTTCAGGAAGTTGCTAATGGAACTATCTTTGGTACTCCATTCGTAACCGTTCCTAACGACTTACTTCCAACAATCAACACTGCTGAAACTCGTACATTCGTTGTACAGGGTGCTAACGTAACTATTACTGAAGCTGTATTCTACGGTGACTTGAGCACCTTCACTGGTCGCACAAGTGGTGGTTTGAAGTATGATGTTGATGGTTCAGCTTCTTACGAAATTGATGGTACTGTTTACTCAGCCTACCAGCGTAACGAAGTTGTCCTACGTGGTTCATTCTTCCGTGGTGGTGTGGTTAAGGACACTCGTCTTATTGCCGCTATTAACGCCGCAGCTGTATCCTAGTCGATACACAACCTCTTAAAAACAAAAACTAAAACAAAAAGGGGACTAGTGTGGACTTAGCGAAATACCAGACTTTAACAGGCACAACGGTTTCAACCAGTGATACAGCGCGTTATAACGCTATCATTGCACGAACTAATGCTTTGTTAGACTCTGCGCTTGGTTACTCACTGTCCCCATCGAACTTTGACATACAAGAACTTGGCAAGGTGCAGTTTCAAGGGTTGTCTCCATACTATCCTATTAATTTGAACAACTTGCTTCCTGCTGATAACATCGAGGGTACTTATCGAATGTTCCCATATAATGAGAATGATATATACCTGAAAACAGATCCATTTACGAACTTGTACCATGTAAAACTGGTACAGCCACAAAATGATGATGAATTTGTAACTTTTACAGATTTGACAGATGTTTCAAGCATGAGAGCAAGAAAGTTTAGTAAATATATTGAAAGAAATGACAATTGGTTTACATGGGATTGGTATACATGGCTTAAGGATAATCTCGGATTTGATAATGGGCTTATGCTTGCTGTAGATGCAGATTGGCTTGGTTGCAATAATGGTATGCCTCTGGATCTACAGTATCTATGGGCTGATATGGTGACATATTACGCAAGTGACGAAGTATCTGTAACAGGAAACATAAAATCTGAATCAGTTACTGGACACAGTTGGTCAAAAACTAATGCAGGTGGTGGAAAAGGTGTAGACTTGTCTCCCGAACAATCACCATCAGGTCTGACGACTATTGCTAAATACGCTGGACCTAATGGCACTTTAGCCACTAGGATTCCAACAACATGAGCAATGTAAAAGTTAAAACTCCAGACACTGGATATATTGTCTCTTTGACTAAAAATGGTTATGGTGATGCAAGTGTGGCCTCATTAAATGAGATAAAATGTGCGTTCTTCCAGCAGTTCTCCCAAGAACAGGATACGAACAAAGAAATCACACAATCTGATGCCTATGCTTACTTAGATATTGATAATTTATTTATCAAGAGTCTAGGTTATAAGATAGAAGGACTTTATTTTAAGATAAATTCTTTTGGTGTAGATCAGTGGTACATAATTACATCTGTTAATGTGGCGGTACGAAAACTTCTAACCAATGAAGTTAATAATGTGCTGATTAATCTACAAGTGGTGGCAGAACCAAATGCCTAGTACAACCATAAAAGTTAAGGTACATAAACAAGGTGAGTTTAACTTTAAAGGTAAAACTGCAAAGGTTGAACTTTCTACTTTGTCTGGTATGAGACAATTGATAGAGGACATACATCGTGTCTCTCGTCCAATAACTCCACAGCTTACAGGTGATTTGCGTCAGGATGTGATTAAGACCACAACAAAAATAGGCAAACTGATTCGAGGAACAATCGAATGGCACAGACCCTATGCCTGGTATCAGGAACGTGGCTATACAAATGGTCCTGTTCGTAGATACACGACACCAGGGACTCATGCACACTTTGCTGAAGAATCTGTAAAAGAAGTAACAAAAGACACTAGTAAGTATTTTGGTAAGAAGATATGATAGACCCTCAAACAGTATCAGAATCATTCATTAAATGGATGGAAGATAATGGTTATGGGACATTTGGATCAGATATCTTTCTTAACCAAATACCTGATGATGCGATTGATAATGCTTATTGGGTTATCACCGCAGGTGGAGATGTTACCAGAAACCTTGTTACTGCTCAAAACATAAAGCAGTACAGTACACAGATATTCTATCGCAACGTCTCTGGCGAAGCAGTGGGTCATACTCTGTCGGAACTGGAAGTAAAAGTGAACACTCGTGGTTCTTTCAACATTGACGGTTTTGAAATCTATTCTATAGAATCAACTATGCCAGAAGATAATGACAAGGATGCAGAAAATCGTCGTCAAGCTTCACTGGTTGTAGCAATAGAAATATATAAATCGTATGTTAGTTAAATTAAAAGAAAAAGGAAATTAAAATGGCAGGATTAGTAAAAGGTCCATTCGTGGTCAAGTGGGGTTCAAACACATTGGAAGATGTGCAAGACTACTCATTCGATTATTCGACTGACTCAAACGACTACACTACTATTGATGGTCGTAAGACTACTCTAGATGGTGCTATTTCAGCTAGTGTCTCAATTCAGCTTTTGAAGTCTGATGTTGATGCTCTAGCAACTGTACTCCCTCAGTACTATGTACCACAGGGTGGAACAATGAGCACAGGTGAAGTTGTAGCAAGTGCCGATGGTGCAATTGATGTTGTGGCTGCAAGCTGTGACTCAGTAACAGTCTACAACAACCTAGACATCATTAGCTGTGGAACAAACTCTACAGTTGTACGTCTAGTAAATGCTCGTTCAATGATTGACTCAGTGGATCTACAGGACTCTACAGTTCTTACTTTCACAATCAAGTTTGTTGGTGAGCCAGCTCAAGGTGATGCAGCAGTTCAGGTGTTCTCATCTACAACTGATAGCATTAGTTAGTCAAAAATAGGCCATTTTAAGCGGCTTTGATTGCAAAGATGGGTATATCCCTAACTTGCAACATAAAACCCGTCAGAACGGCTGTATGAAGCTTACAAGAGCAATACAAAGAACCATTAAGTCCAAAGGAGACAATACAAATGGCAAATTACATTCTAAGCACAGATAACACTGCAAAAAGTTTCACCTTCAAGATAGGTGAGCTTGACTATGAGTTTCGTTATCCAACTACAAAAGAACTTCGTGAAATTGGGGCACTTAACAAGGAACTACAAAAGCTTGTTGATGAAAATGCTGATGAAGAAACGATTAAAGTTAAAAGCAAAGAGAGTGAAGAAAAGATGAATTCTCTTATCACTCCAGTTGGTCATGATAACCAGATTGGTGAAGTTCTTGAGACTGTTGGAATTAATGTAGTTCGTGACTTCCGCAAGATGATGGCTAAAGAAATTAGCTTGGAGTAATCCAAATGCCGGAAGGCAAAGTTGTCAAGGTTAAATCGGTACGGGATGCTAAGGCAGAAACTCTCAGTCCGATACTTGGGGAAAATCGTAAATTATATGCAATGGTAGCATATTATTTTCCTCAATATAGATTAGAAGATGTTGAACGATTACCCTATCGGGATGTTGCACTTTTAATCAACACCGCTCAAAGAGTAGAAGCAGAACGAATGTATAATCTCACAATGATT
>Ga0157374_10001120_pt1 | contig 23053 bp, 19 predicted proteins | sample M25metaG_FD_115308 | JGI IMG/M metagenome (GOLD analysis project Ga0157374, IMG submission 115308) | Miscanthus rhizosphere microbial communities from Kellogg Biological Station, Michigan, USA - M2-5 metaG | ecosystem: Host-associated > Plants > Roots > Rhizosphere > Soil | place: USA: Michigan... | reverse complement strand
TACCCAACGCAATTTTACGCTCCGGACGAACTTCTGTAGGCACCTGGAAGTTGGCACCACCCACGCGGCGGCTTTTTACTTCCACGGCAGGCATGATGTTATTCAACGCTTTTTTCCAGGTATCCAGGCCGTTTTCGTTGGTTTTCTTCTCAACGATGTCAACAGCATTATAAAATATAGAGTATGCGGTTGATTTCTTGCCGTCATACATCATATTGTTTACAAACCTTGTTACCAAAGTATCATTGAACTTTGGATCAGGAAGGATAATTCTCTTTTTTGGTTTCGACTTTCTCATTGTGCTTTCCTCCTCCGATTATTTCTTCTTAGCAGGTGCAGCTGCCTGACCTGGTTTAGGACGTTTGGTACCATATTTACTACGACGCTGGTTACGGCCGTTCACACCCGAGGTATCCAGCGCACCGCGAATGATGTGGTAACGAACACCCGGCAAGTCTTTTACACGACCGCCGCGGATCAACACAATGGAGTGTTCCTGTAAATTGTGGCCTTCACCAGGGATGTAGGCATTCACTTCTTTACCGTTTGTAAGGCGCACACGTGCAACCTTACGCATTGCTGAGTTTGGTTTCTTAGGGGTAGTGGTATACACTCTCGTGCACACGCCTCTTCGCTGTGGACAGCTGTCCAACGCTGGCGACTTACTCTTGTCAACCAGAGCTACTCTACCTTTTCTAACTAATTGCTGAATAGTAGGCATTCTTGCTTTTTTTTCTTTTTACAGTTTTATCCTTATTTTAAGGACTGCAAAAGTACGGACTTCTTTTTTGATTTTCAAGAAGTTGGTGAAATTTTATTCCGGCGCAAAAATGGATGGAGAAAGTAGCAGGAAAAGCGCTCGATTGGGGGAGTAAAAGTATTGATATTCCTTTTGGGAATCATGGAAGTGTCGGAGTTACGGTCAGGGTCCGCAGGTCCTGTTTCAAAAAGCGGGCAGCTTAGTTTAGTCTACCCAGACGGATATCATCCGGCTTGCGCGATGCTCCATAAAGCGGATGCGGCAGGCTGGCAGGCCATACTGCCTCATGGTTCTCAATCCGGTCTTTAATGAATCAAGAATGTTCTTCCTGCGGTCGAACGAAATCGACCCGTCATTCAGCTCACCGGCGATGGCCCAGGGGCAAACGGCCCTGAAATTTTCAGCTTTGGGCTGAACGTCGCTCATCGGGGGGAAAACCTGCATCCAGAATTCAGCATCAGGATAAGTAGCCTTAACTACTGCTTCGCCGCGTTCGGCCACCAAAACCGGGTACGCAGCATCGATTGGTATTAACTGATCTCTCATACTTTTCATATTAACGATTAAGTACAATCAAATTATATACCATAAGACCATGTAAAGCTTTAGTTGTTATGTAAAAGTTTCTAACAATGAGTGAATTATTCACATAATACAGGTAGAATTACAACGTGTGGTTGTAAAGCAAGAAATTTTTAGTTTAACCAATTTGTTACAATCGCGTTTTTATATATCTTTAACCCACCGACCCCATTGATTTATTTAAACCGTGCAATAAAATATGGTGGCTAAGACTAAAATGAATACCTCCGTTGGCGGTAACATTAGAAAGCTACGCGAAGAAAACAACTGGAGCCAGCAAGTGATCGCTGATCATCTGAGCATCTCCATACCGGCCTATTCGAAGATAGAGACCGGCGTTACTGATGTCAACCTATCCAGGCTTGAGCAAATAGCGCATTTTTTTAATACCGACATTGCCACTTTATTTACTGACGGCAAGACTGACGCCCCCCCGGTATCAACGCATTACACCCGGCTTGAGAAAGACCTGGACGAAGCCGAAAAGGAGATCATTCAGCTACAGCGTAAAGTAATATTGCTGTATGACGAGATCCATAAAAACATGGTAGGCGCCTGAGTTGCTGCTCTGGTCAGTTCGTTTCAGTGAAATGATTTTCGCGCACTAAGCAGTTTGCGTATATGCTTGCATTTACGCGTTCTATCTCTATCTTAGTGTTTCCCGTTATAATCTTCATTTCATGAGAAAGCTTCTTTTACTTTTTTGTGCGCTATTGCTATGCTTCGGTTGCAAACAAAACACGCCTGCCACAGGCAGCGGCGACGCCGATTTTCAAAAGCTGTCCGACGATTATATAAACGGCTATCTGGATTGGCGGCCCGCAAACGGCACTGCGCTTGGCTTCCATCAGTATGACGGCAAGATAACCGACCTGGGCAAGGCTTCTATTGATAAAGAAATAGCCAGGGAAAAGGAATATGACCAAAAATTAGCGGCGCTGGATACCACCAGGCTGGGCGAACAGGCATTTGTGGATTACCGCATGCTGCGCTCGTCCATAAAAAGTGACCTGGTTGGTTTTGAGGATACCAAGGACCTATTCACCAACCCAATGGCTTATGCCGGCACAATTGATGTAAGTATCTATGTAAAGCGGGATTTTGCGTCCATCGAAGACCGTGTAAAGTCTATTATTGCCATTGAAAACCAGGCTCCGCAATTATTTGCAAACGCAAAAGCCAACCTGCGCGATACACTTGCCAAACCACACGTGGAATTGGCCATGTCAATTCTACAGGGCAACGCAGCCTTCCTTAACGGCGACCTGAAAGTCGCCCTAAAAGATGTAAAGAACGATTCGCTGATGAAGGCGTTCAATGCATCGAACAAGGTTGCTACCGATGCCATGAACGATTTTGCCACCTGGCTGCAAAAGGAGAGGCTACCTAAAGCCAATGGCAAATATGCCATTGGCAGCGACAATTACCGCAAGATGTTGCTGTATTCCGAGGGTCTTACCCTAACACCCGAAAAGGTACTCGAAATCGGCCTCGGTGAGCTTAAAAAAGAACAGGCGATTTTTGATGCGGCCGCGAAAACCATCAACCCGAACAAAAAGCCGGTAGACGTTTACCACGATTTGCAAAAAGACCACCCCAGTGCTGACAGCCTGATACCTTTTGCCAAAAAGAACATCGAAGCAATAAGACAGTTCCTGATAGATAAAAATATTGTCACCCTGACGACGGAAAAACGCGTGATCGTAAAAGAAACACCGCAGTTTGCGCGTGCTACCAGCACGGCCTCAAATGATGATCCTGGTCCGTTTGAAACCAAAGCTACGGAAGCCTTTTATTATATCACCCCTGTCGACCCAAAATGGAGCGCGCAGCAAAAGGAAGACTGGCTGCGGCAATTTGACTATTATACTACCGATAACGTCACCATACATGAATGCTACCCCGGCCATTACACCCAATTCATGCACTTGAATGCTTCAAATGCAACTAAAATCGAGAAGATATTTGGCAGCTATGCTTTTGTGGAAGGCTGGGCTCATTATACAGAAAAAATGATGGCTGATGCGGGCTATGGCCACAATGGCGATACCGTTCGTGCCGCCAAATACCGCCTGGCACAATCAGGCGACGCTTTGCTGCGCCTGTGCAGGCTGTGCGTTTCCGTTAAAATGCATTGCATGGGTATGACGGTTAACGAAGGCACCAAATTCTTTATGGACAATTGGCACCAGGGCGAACAGCCATCTAAGCAGGAAGCGCTGCGCGGCACATTTGATCCGGGTTACCTATTCTACGCCATTGGTAAACTCGAGATACTGAAACTTCGCGCCGACTATCAAAAACAGGAAGGCGCCAATTTTTCGCTCAAAAAATTCCACGACCTGATGCTGGATAATGGCATGCCGCAAATTCGCCTGCTGCGCGAACGGTTGCTAAAGGACAAAAGCACTTGGGGTAATAATTTATAAGAAAGCCTTTTTGCTAATTGATGACCAGGCATTTTTATCTCGTATATATTTTTGTCCTGCTGGCAACTTCGCTATGCAACGCACAATATGTAGCCAAATATGATTGGCTCATAAACTCAGCAAAAGCAAGGGCTCATATCTATAGGTCAGGCAACGAGGTATCGCTTGATAACGGACTGGTGAAGCGAACTTTTCGCATCGCTCCAAATGTAGTTTGCGTAGATTACGTCAACCTAGTTAACGGTCAGCAATTACTCAGGGCTATAAAGCCCGAAGGTAACATTGTTATCGATGGAAAGCCCTTCAATATCGGCGGCCTGTATGGCCAAACCGAGAATGCCTACCTGCAAGCAGATTCTATAAACAAATATCATTCGCATCCGGATGATTTTCTTTTCGCGTCCTATGAAATAACGGAATTGAAGCCTTTTGTCAACTGGCGCCCAACTAACTGGGCAATGAATACAAAGCAGCCAACGGGCAAAGTACTCACCTTTACTTACCATTCGTCAGCTGCTTCGCTAAAAGACATTGTCGTAAAAGTGCATTATGAATTATATGATGGCATTCCGCTTATTGTAAAATGGTTTTCTGTTGAAAATGGCGCTCGGCATACTATCACGATCGGCCGCAGTAAAAATGAAATACTGGCCCTCACCGAAGAAGAAAGCGCTGTTGTGGGCACACCGGAGCAAATGAAAAAGCAGCATGGTATTTATGTAGAAACCAATTACGCATTTAATAATGCCATGCGGTACGACCTGAGCGACCAAACCACGCACTGGCTCGCCGACAGCACCTATACCTCGCAGGTGAATTACAATTATCAAACGCCCTGCCTGCTGGAGGTTTATACTGAAAAGGTAACCGCTGTCGAACTGAAACCCGGCGACACTTTCAAATCGGTGCGTACTTATGAGCTTTTAATGGACAGCTATGATCGCGAACGCCGCGGCCTGGCCATCCGCAAAATGTACCGCACCGCTGCACCATGGACCACCGAGAATCCCATATTCATGCACCTGGTGAGCCATCGTGATGAGGAAGTGTACACTGCTATCAACCAATGCGCCACCACCGGGTACGAAGCCCTGATCCTGAGCTTCGGCAGCAATTGCGATATGGAAGATACCTCGGCGAATAACATCGCCAAATGGAAAAAGATCGCTGCCTATGCGCATGGCAAGGGCATCAAAATTGGTGGGTATTCCCTTTTCAGCTCCCGTAGGATAGATGACGAAAATGATGTGATCGATCCGGCAACCGGCAAACCCGATGCGGCGGCTTTCTTCGGGCACGCGCCATGCATGGGCAGCAAATGGGGACTTGCTTACATCGCCAAACTGGAATACTTTATCAGTCATACAGGATTTGACATTTTTGAGAATGACGGCCCCTACCCCGGCGATGTATGCGCCTCAACTACGCATCCCGGTCACAGGGACCTGAGCGATAGCCAATGGCGGCAAATGGAGCTGCAAAAAGGCCTGTACCATTGGTGCAGCGAGCATGGAGTGTATGTAAACGCGCCCGACTGGTATTTTCTCGACGGGACCAACAAAATAGCCATCGGCTACCGCGAGGTGAACTTTTCGCTGCCGCGCGAAGACCAGAAAATATTGAACCGCCAGAATATCTATGATGGCTTATGGGAGAAAACGCCTTCGATGAGCTGGGGCTTTGTTCCGCTTACCAAATATCAGGGCGGCGGACCTGAAGCGGTACTGGAACCCTTGTCAGGGCATTTGAAGGATTACGAACAATTAATGATGCAGTATTACGGCGCCGGTGTACAGGCTTGTTACCGGGGCCCGCGATTGTATGACAATGATGCCACCAAACAAGTAGTCGTTAAAACCATCAGCTGGTACAAGCAATACAGGCAGATACTCAATTCCGACATCATCCATTTACGCCGCGCCGATGGCAGGGACTGGGATGGTATCATGCACGTTAATCCAGGTCTGAAAACCAGGGCGCTGGTGATGCTTTACAATCCATTACATGAACCTATAAAAAGAACTATACAACTGCCACTATATTATACCGGCTTAACCAATGAAGCAACAATAAGCGATCATGGCAGCGCACCTGTGAAATATACGCTCAACAGAGATTATACCATCAATCTCACCGTTACTATCCCGGCGGCATCATACACCTGGTTTACGGTACAATAGCAACTATTGCCCACAAAAAAGCCCCGCCGTAAGGCAAGGCTTTCATCATTATCTTGATGGAGGTGCCGGCGGTGGTGCCGGGGCTCCCGGAGGTGGTGGTGGCGGTGCGGCAGCGTGCCTTTCAGCACAACCTGCTATCAGCATGGTACAAATAGCTGCAAGTGTCACCATGCTTAAAACTTTCTTTTTCATAGTTGTAAAATGTTTGTACAACTAATAAGGAGCAGTCTCCCGGATTTGTTTTAATATTTATCGTACTAGCTATCTCAACCAATGAACTAATGACAAATGAACCAATGACTAATGACTAATGACCAAGCGTATCCAGCTTGGCTAAGCTGCGTTTTTCAGGGGGCAACGCCTTATACTTTTTATAAGAGTCGTTGATATAGGCCGCAAGTGATTCGCTATTGTTACTGGTGATAAATCTATAATTCGGGCGATATAAAGTCATAAAGTCCTCCAGTCCCTGCCCTTTAAGCGGCACAATACTTCCCACATAAGCCCGGGTAAATACCTTATCCACCACGCGCTCTTCCTGCTCGGTTTTGAAATACCTTTTCAGCCGGCGGGCGTTCTTCGCATCGCGGCTGAACCAGGTGGAAGGCGATAGCGGGTATACCTTGGCTTTCTCATAAACATCAGGGTATTCCTTACGTGGATCAAAACTTGTAGTACGCGTTGCGGTAATAGCTACTTCGCGCAATTTTATCGGCTGATTTTTCAATTCCACGTGCTTTTGTGTCAGGTCGACCACATACAGCGTATCAGAAATATACCCAGGCAGCGAAAAGATCAGCGAGTGCCCGGTTTCAGTATTGATAATAAACCTGCCGGCCTTGTCGGTCAGCGTGGCCTGCTTGTTCGTCATATCCCGAACAAAAACATTCTCCAGCCGGATGCCGCCGCCTAATTCAACCACCTGCCCTTTCACCAATGTTTGGGCATACAGGCTGCAGCCGGCCAAAAGAAAAAGCAATGTGATGACGAGTTTGGTTTTCATAGAGGTATGTTGTTATGATAAATATAGGGCGATTTATTACTAAAACTTACATTGATAAGCTATAGTTTTAAATTTAACATTTCATTGACCGCCAACAGACAAAAAAACCCGGCTTTCACCGGGTTTTGTAATTTATTGTGGTTTGTTCCAAACATTGTTGTCAGGATTGATATCCGGGAACACCTTATCCGGATCGTAAGTCACCGACTGTATCTCATCCGGTGAATTATACCGGAATGTCCAACTGCTGTTACGCTCCCATATCTCAACCGGCAAATTGATCCTTTCGGTTTTACCGCTTACAGTCTTAATTTCCACTATAACAGGCATCGCCATTTTTTGCAGGTTATCGATAGTGATCAGGCTGAACTTGGTAGTATCGTTCACCTTCACATATTTCACATCACTAACAGCAACATCCAGTTGCCAGTTGTTCAGGAACCAACCACGCCAGAACCATTGCATGCTTTCGCCACCGGCATTTTCCATGGTGCGGAAGAAATCATCCGGCGTCGGGTGTTTGAATGCCCAGCGTTTAATATAGGTCCTGAAGGCGTAATCGAAACGTTCTTTGCCTAATATCTGCTCGCGCATCATGGTAAGGCCGGCACCTGGTTTGCTGTACAGCAAAGTACCGGTGTTTCGTTCTTTAAGGTTGGCTGGCTGGCTCAGCACGGGCTCAAGGCCTGTATGGGTAAATACTGCCGCTGCACGGTGCATATCTGCCGGGCCGCGCCTGTATTCGCCATTGTTAAAGTCGTAGGTTGAAAGTGTATTGATAAAGGTATTGAAACCCTCATCCATCCAGCCATAAAGGCGTTCGTTCGATCCAACGATCATCGGGAACCAGGTATGACCAAACTCGTGGTCGTTCACACTCCATAAGCTACCTGCTTTCGCCTTGTAACCGCAAAATACAATGCCGGGATACTCCATACCACCAACAATACCCGCTACAGCGGTCGCGTTAGGGTACGGGAACTCGAACCATTGTTTTGAGTTGAATTCGATCGATTTCTTTACATATTCTGTCGAACGGCCCCATGCGCCGTTGCCATCGCTCTCAACAGGATAAGCTGAAATAGCCATCGATTTTTTGCCGCTTGGCAGGTCCATTTTGGCCGCATCGATAATGAATGAGGCTGACGCTGCCCATGAGCAATCGCGCGCGTTGTGTATTTTAAAGTGCCAGCTCAGTTCTTTCTTACCTGCCGGGCGCGAAGCCGGGTCGGTAACTTCAGCTGCGGTACGTATTACCACAGTCTTCTCACTGTTTGCCGCTTCGGCCCAGCGTTTTTGCTGTGCAGATGTGTATACTTCCTGCGGATTGAGTAGTTCGCCTGATGCTACTACGATATTTTTAGAGGGAGCGATAACGGTCAGGTCAAAGTCTCCGTATTCCAGGTAAAACTCACCCGGACCGGTGTAAGGCTGCGTATTCCAGCCCATCACATCATCATACACGCACATACGCGGGTACCATTGTGCCATCTCGAATATTCTGCCATTCTTGGTTTGATCGTTGCCTTTAGCATCTTTTTCTTCCAGCACACCCATACGGTCCGAACCATAATCCGGTGCTATGAACGACCATTCGATCTTGATTTTCACCTGCCCGCCGTTGGCTGCAATTTCATTAGGTAACTGCACCTGCATACGAGTATCGCTGATAACATATTTAAGCTCGGTAGCCCCGCCTTTAGCGTCGATCAGCTTCACCGATTTGATCTTATCGCCCGCGTCGAATACCTGCCCGCGGCCCCAGTTACGGCTTACCTGCTGCGGTGGGGCATTAGGATCCCTCGGGTTAGTAACCCATGGGACAATAGCCGAGCCACGCGAATCCTGTTTGAACAGATTCTGATCAAGCAGCATCCATATAAAGCCAAGCTTTTGCGGGCTGTTATTGGTATAAGTAAGCACTTCGCTGCCGGTTACCTCATTTTTCTGGTCATCCAAATGAGCGGTCAGCTGGTAATCGGCACGGTTCTGCCAGTACTTTGCACCAGGTGCACCATCGGCCGCACGGAATTCGTTACCATTTTTTGCATAAAACGGCGGGCCGAAAGTTTCGTGGTAATCATAAACCGAGTTTGAGGGGCCGGCCTGCACAGGTTGCAGATTTTGAGCCCTTGTCGGCGGTGGCGGTTGTGTCGCCGGTGCGTTTGCAAGAGGCGTAGTTTGCTGTGCCTCTACGGTACCGGCAATTGTCAATAGGGCCAATGACAAGCTGGCAATGTGATTCAATTTCATCTTAAGTTCAGTTAATCGGCTCGCAATTTAGTATAAATTAAGGAATTGCGAATTTGGTAAAGTAAATGTTACTTATTTAGGTGTAATGGTTGTAGAAGTTGAAGTGGTTGAAGAAGTCTAATATTAACCTTTACAACTTCTACAACAATTACAACATTTCCAACTAACCCAAAAAATGCTTCCTATACGCCTCCTCATTAAACCCGAAGAAAAGGAACTTCCCATCCTCGATAACCGGGCGTTTGATGATGCTGGTTTTGTCCTGCAACAAGGGCGTTGCCAACTCTATCGAAGTGACAGCAGCTCTTTCCGCTTCGTCAACTTCTTTCCAGGTGCTCGAATTCTTGTTAATGATCTTATCCAGACCGGCTTTCTTATCCCACTCCTTCAGCTTTTTGGCCGATATGCCTTCTTTCTTAAAATCGTGGAAGGTGTAATCAACCTGGTTATTTTTCAACCAGGTGAGCACTTTCTTTACCGTATCGCAATTGGGTATTCCATAAACTGTCATGCAGCGAAAATAGGAAATTACTTGCTTCCGCCGCCCGAATTATTGCCGCCGCCACCGCCACCCTTCTGGTCGTCGTTATTGATGCCGTGCTCGTTCTTTTTGATCTGGCTGTTCAGCTTGCCGATCTTAAAGTTAACCCGCACCGCAAACGAGCGGTAATAGTTCTGGTTCTCCTGGTCCTGGTAAAAAACGGTCGAATTCACCGTATTGTGGAACGTGTTGAATTTGCTGTAAGGGTTGTTGGCAACCAGCACAATGGTCATCTTCCTGTCGAAGAAGTCCTTCGAGAACAGGTACTGGTTGAACACAAAACTACTTGAGTGACCCTGCAACGTTACCTGCCCGCTGAAATAGCCTGCGTTGAACGATGCCGCCCATCCCTTACCAAACTTGTACCTAAGATTGCCAAACGCATTGCCCGTAAAGCCGTGGTTATTGTAATCGCTGCCGCCGAAATTACCACTTAGCCACAGGTAGTTTACCTGGCCGTTCAGGCCCATGGTAAAGTCTTTTGCCAGGGTAAGGTTGGTATTGATATTCATGCCGAGCGTTTTATGCGTACCCAGGTTTTGGAAAGTGGTAAAGGTTACCGTATCGGGTTTACCGTTGAGCACGCCTGGCTGCAGGTAGGATACATTTTGGATCGAATTGTTCGAGAAAGCATAGCTCAGGTCGATATTGATCGAGCCATGGGAAAAATTACTATAGGTAAGATCGAATGTATTATCCAGCTCCGGTTTCAACGCGGGGTTACCACCGGTAACGAAGGGCCTGTTCGAAACATCGACAAACGGGTTCAATTGAAATATACCAGGCCGCTGTATACGTTGCGTAAAACCAAAGTTGAGGCTGCTGGTCTTAAAACTGCGCTGTATAGATACGGATGGGATCAGGTTGTTGTAGCTCGGGGCTATACTTTTTGCCGCCGAAATAAAGTCGGCGCTCAGGGCGGTATGCTCCAGCCGCAGGCCGGCCTTGCCTGTCCATTTGTCCAGTTTCAACTGGTATGAATTATACAGGCTTATGATATCCTGGTGGTAAGTAAAATTGTTGGTCAGCGTATCATTGGTAGTGTATTGCTGTGTCACAGAGTCCCGGTCATCCACATGAAAGTTGCTGTAATTGTTGCGCAGGATGGCCTTTGCGCCGGCCTCAATAGCTATCTGTTTATTCAGCGGGGCGGCGTAGTCTATTTGTATGGTATGATCCTTATTGCCCGCATCGTTGGTCTGCCGAAAATCCGGGTATTGCCCATAATAATAATTCAGCCGATCGGTAAATACGTTGTCATTAAAAGTGTTATTAGGCGAATAGCTGTATTTATACGATATAGTAAGCAATTTATCCTTTGAGCTTTTGAAACCCAACTGATAGTTTACCGAAGCATCGAAACCGGTGAACGTGATATGTGCCAGATTATCCAGGTTGAATGTTTGGAATGGTGCGCCACCTATATCCGTGTTAGATTGCTCCAAACTATGCTGGTTCTGGCCCTGGCTGAACAGATCAAAAGACGCCGTTACCAGGTTCAGGGTATCTATCTCGTAACTTAATTCCGAACCGCCGTAATGAAATTTTCCGCGATTGTTGTTGGTACCTGTTTGTAAAATGTCTGTTTGCGTCGCGAAGATATTTTCGACGTTACGCGAACTGGTAGTCGTATTGCCGTTACTGCCAAACCCGCCGAAGAATGACATGCCGAATTTGCCTTGTTTTAATGTTCCGTTCAGGTTATACCCTGCACCAAATACCGTATTGAACCTGGTGTTCACCCCGATATTATACCCCTGATCGCCGTTCTTCTTGGTAACTATGTTAATGATACCCGATAGCCCTTCCGCATCATATTTGGCGGGTGGTGTAGTGATCACTTCAATACGTTCAACATTAGTAGCTGGCATCGATTTCAGGATGTCCGAAGGGTTCTTGGCCACCAAAGCCGATTCCTTACCGTTGATCAAAATTTTATAATTACCGCTGCCCTTTAATTGGATATTGTCATTCCCGTCGACAGATAAAAGCGGCACCTTCCGCATCATATCCAAAACCGATAACGCTTTACTATCCGGGTCGGCCTGTATGTCATAAGTAATACGGTCAACCTCCTGCTTCATCAATGGCTTGGCCGCGGTAACCGAAACTTCTGCTAATTGATTAGATGACGGCAGCAATAGCAACTTACCCAAATTGACATCGCTGCTTGTTCCGTTGATCGGGATCACCTTGCTTTTGTAGCCTACGAAAACCACCGCCAGTTCAAACGGCCCTGCCGATGTGGTTTTTAATGAGAAGCTTCCGTCGTCTTTGGTCAGCGCGCTTTTGATGCTCTCGTGCGTTTTGGCATTTTGCAAAGCTACTGTCGCAAAACCTACCGATTTGTTGGTCGAAGAATCGATAACATCACCCTGTATGGTGGTAGTTTGCGGCGTGGTTTGCGCGAACAAACTGGTAGAAAGCAGGAAGAAACAAGCTATTGCGAGTAGAAGTGATCTCATGTTTGGTTGTTTGGCTATTGGACGCGCAAGGATAGTGCTCTGTTGCAACGTAAAGGGGCATTTTAACATTTGACAATGTGGATTTAACACTTTTTAACTAATCGGTTCGGATTTATCCCCCTTTTAGGGGGATGTTGTTGTCTTACTGCGACTTACATCTCATTAACACTATTTGCAAAGCCATCAATTCTTTGCCGCGGCGACAATTGAGCGGATGAGCTCGACTGGGACACGCGTGGGTGGTGAAAATTTATTGCGCAGGATAATTATAGAATAATTTTGGTCGAGCCCCTGCTCATTGTACGACTGGAAGCCCGGCCAACCACCAGTATGATAAGCTGCGCGGCTTTTACCTTGTGAATTAATTAGATGCCAACCAAAACCGTAGTCGCTGTTGCCATCCGCCGGCTTGCCGGCAGTCAAAATCGCGCTCCAATCTTCAGCAGATAGTATTCTTCGGTTGTAAATAGCCTGGTCCCACAGGAGCAAATCACCAACTGTTGAATTAATACCGTCTTCACCATAAATGCCGTCCTCCCAGAGCTCATTTTTCCACCTGCTGTGTTGCTCAGGCTCAACAAATCTTTTTATGGTATCTTCATACACATAGCCGGTCGCACAATCGGGAACATATTTAGGCCTTGCCCGCCGTGTGTAGACCAGTGTGTGCTTCAAACCAAATGGGATGAAAACATGCTGCTCCATATAATCAATAAACGACATGCCCGACACCCGTTCTATTACTGATGCAAGCAACGCATAACCGGTGTTGCTGTACAAATACTTTTGACCCGGCTCAAAAATTGGCGCAGGGTGATATTGCGCGAGCATATCGAGCATGTCCTTGTTTGTAGCAAATTTGGTTTTATCCCAATACTGCTCAAACAACGGCAGGTAATCCGGTACGCCGGAAATATGGTTTAATAGTTGGCGAATGGTTATACCTTCATAAGGTAATCCGGGCAGGTATTTGACAAGCTTGTCATCGTAATCCAGTTTGCCTGCTTCTTTCAATAACACAATACCAACTGCGGTAAATTGCTTGGACACTGATGCCAAAAGGAACCGCATTTGCGGGCTGTTTGCGATCTGTTTAACACTATCAGCAAAACCAAAACTTTTTTGATAAACCGGCTGCCCGTCTTTTGCAATCAGCACATTGCCGCTAAAACCCCCGCCATCATAAAGTTTTTTAAAAATGCTGTCGAGCCGGACAGAATTAATTTGCTGTGCATGACAAAGGTTGGGCAGCCACAATAAAAGAACAACCTGCCAAAATGTTTTGATTGTTTTCATTTTTTTAATTTAAATACGAATTAATTCGTACATCAATATAAATTGATTTTCACACCTAACTTATAGAGCAGTAAAATGGCTTGAGTTATTTGACCGCCGGGTCGCCGGGATCAATAGAAATACCAAGTCCCATACTACCGGTTTTGGCGTTGTATTGCAGGCCAAAATGCGGGTCGACCATCGATTGCGGGCTTATTGAATATTTTGGCGAAGCCAAGTATTTATCCCTCAGTTTTTGATGAACCTCTTCCGGCTGCTGTTTACCGTTCACTACGAGGAAGGAATTGGTGAGCTTAAACGAACTAAGGTCGCTTTTATCCTTCAAAACATTTTCGCTTACCAGGTCATTGGTAACAGAGGCTATCATGTCATTCACGGAAAAGCTTGTTTTGAATAACCTCTTCCGCTGCTGATCAAACATGGACATCTTTCGTTGCTGCGCCCCAATTCCGGTATCAGCAAACAAAGGCTGTTTTATCCTGGCCGGCATGATCTTTTTCCGTTGGTCCCCCATATCCTTCCGGGCATTCAACTGGCGAATATGATTGGCCCAGGCATCATCATCGATAAATACGCCGGTACCCGTCATCTGTACCGGGCCATAGTAAAGACCATAGTTTTCATGAATGCCATATTTGGCCTTATACCTTTGCTGCACCTCATCCGGCTGTTTCTTACCGTTCACAATGAATTCAGTATTGCTCAGTCCGAACCATTTTACGGCTTCCGCATTCGGCACTACTTTATCAGCCACCAGGCCGGCAATAACACTCAATGCCCTGTTTCTATCTCCGCTGTATTTAATACTGTCATTATGCCTCCTGTCACTCATCATTTGCAGCCTCAAAGCCCTTCTGCCGTCATCTGTTCCATATTTGGCTTTCAAGTCTTCTACCTGGATGGAGTCATGGAAACGCTCAGCCTTGGCCCGCCCGATCGGATCAATGAATACTCCAATTCCCTTCACAGGCGCAGGGCCATAATAGAAACCGTAGCCCGCGTGAATGCCATATTTGGCTTCATATCTTTGCTGCAATTCGGCAGACTGTTTTTGACCGTTTACGATAAATTCTGAATCGGTCAAAGCAAACCATTTAACGGAACCCGCATCAGGCACTATTTTAAGGGTCACCAGGTCGGCAATGATCTCGCGCATCTTCTGCAGGTTTGCGTTGTAAATGCTGTCTTTATAAAGCCTCTGATCAACGTATCGCGATTTGTAAAACACTTCATCAGTTTTAAATTTTGCATTTGGCTGGTTCGCTTTGAACCGGACCATATCGGTTTCCCGGATATGTCTTTTGGTATCAAGTTCAGCTTTGATCAGCGTCACCATGTACTCATAATTTGAAAGCTGACTATCCGGAACTTTTTCACCGTCAACATCCACCGCCATCAACTTACTATCTTTTATAACGAGGTGGTATTTGATACCCGAAACCGTCGTCGCCCTGATATCATTATTGGTCATATCAGAATCGGTCCTTTTGAATAGCACGCTGCTGAAACGTACCGGCGTATCCAGTTTCACAGTCAGCATTTCAGGTTTCCCGGATGTCGTTTCAGGTTTGCCCCGCCCGGCGTCCGTCGATAGTACCTGTCGTTTTGTAGTGTCTTTTCCAGCCGGCCGTTTGATCATCACATTCACCAGGTGTTTCACCGCGTTCTGGGTAGTCTTCGGCAACGTTGTAAAGGCGGACAATATGATCAACCCCGCTAATAAAACCACCTTTTCGGCCATGTTCAGGCGTTTGTTCTCCTTATTCACCATGCGTTTCAACCGGTCGCGCAATTGATTGCCCGAGCCGATGCTCATGGCCAGCGGCATGCGGCTGCTATCTTCATTGCCGAAGGCCAGCAGCGCTTCCAGGTAATTGGCCTTGCGGTTTGTACGGCTCAGTACCATATCATCGCAGCAAGCCTCACGTTCGGCGCGGATGAGTGACGATAGCCACAGCAATCCGGGATTGAAGAAGAATACGGTTTCAACCAATCCTTGCAGAATGTTCACCAGATAATCGCGGCGGCGGACGTGCGCCAGCTCATGCCATAGGATACTATCTAGTTGCTCAGGCGATAATTGTAACAGGATCCCCATCGGCAGCAGGATCACAGGCTTTAACCAGCCAACGGCTACCGGTATCTTAACCAGCTCGGATTGTACCAGCTTAACGGCTTGCTTAATGCCGATCTGGTTGCTGAAAACTTCTATCTTATGCTTAAACTCATCGGCCACCTCGTGCACTTTGTACGTGCGGATACGCTGGATATAGAGCAGCCCCCCGGCCATTTTCAGGCTCTTCAGCACAAACAGCAGCAGCCAGGCCATAAAAATTATATTGGAATACGCATTCAGCAACATCACTGTCCTGTCGATAATACTCAGGTGTGGCGCAGCAGCCGGAACAATTACAAAATTTTCCTTAACCTGCCCGTTTATAAACTGCCCCACTTTAACCATTCCCTCCTGCCCCGCCGGCGTCCGCATTTGCAGATAAAATGTTACACCTACCGATAAGGTGAACAATACCAGGATGCTGCACAATAAATTATACCGCAGTGCTGCGCTTGATTTCCTGGTGATGGTAATCACCAAACCTGATAACAGCGCAATGGCCAAACCTATCCAAAGCGAATGGATCAGCGTCCAGCAGATGGAGTGGATGGTATGATCCGATATGTACGGTGTCCAGAATGAGCTTTTCATAGTTTTACTGTTTTTCGTCGATCTTTTTGATCAGTTCTTTAAACTCTTCCATTTCTTCGGGCGAAATCTTCTTATTGCCCAGCAATTGCATCATCAGGCTGCTTGCCGATCCATTGAACAGGTTGTCCACCACGCGGTCGAGCATATAGCCTTTGGTTTTGCCTTCGTCAGCCGCGGCCTGGTAGACATGAGTCATCTGGCTGGCGTCTTTCGTTACAAAACCTTTATCCAGCATAATAAGCATCAGTTTTTGGGTCGACATATAGTTCACCTCGCGCTTTTGCTCGTTCAGCTTATCGTTCACAAACCTTACCGTCGATGGCCCGTGCTCCCACAGCACCTGGAGTATTTCCAGCTCCGATTTGGTAGGCTCCGAGGATGATTCGTTTTGGCTTTTTGATTTTCCCATACCCAAACCTAAGAACATTTTCTTATGTTCCAAACATTTTCACCAAACTATTTTCTAAGGCGCTAAAAATGAGGATAATAAAATAAGAAATATTTCTTACCTTGCGGGTAAAAAGAGATTAGTGGGAGTATAAAAGCAGTAAAAAGGGATTATTTATTATACCTCGTCATCGTAAGCTCCGTACCCACAGTAGCAAAGCTTTTGATCATTTCGATCGAGCGATCGATCAACGCGGGAAGTTCAGGCAGCTCATCATCATCAAAGCCGCTCAACACATAGTCCACCTGCCGGCCTTTCGGGAAATTATCACCAACACCAAAACGCAGGCGGGCGTAGTTACCATGGCCCAAAGTCATTTCGATATGTTTCAACCCGTTATGTCCACCGGCACTTCCCTTTGGTTTTAGGCGGAGGGTGCCTAATGGCAAAGCGATTTCATCGACGATAACCAGCACGTTCTCAATCGGGATCTTCAAATCCTGCATCCAATAATTCAGCGACTTGCCGCTCAGGTTCATATAAGTGGTAGGCTTCACCAAATGCAGCATACGGCCTTTGTAAGGGACCTCGGCATAATAGCCCAGGCGCATGTTATAGAACTTGATGTTTTCCTGTTTCGCAAATTCATCCAGCACCATAAAGCCAACGTTATGCCGCGTATCAGCATATTCCTGTCCTATGTTCCCTAAGCCTACGATGAGGTATTTCATTTTTAGTTCATGGTTGATGGTTCATTGTTCATGGCCATCAAGGTTCAATTATACAAAAATAGCGATGGGTTTGAAACCCATCGCTATTCAAAATCGGTGAAATCACACCAAAATCGGTGGAATCACAGAAAATTATTTCTTAGCACCGGCAGCATCCTGCTCAGCCTGGCGCAATGCGCGTGAAGTAGTTACCGAAACAATGGTATCTTCCTTGGCATTGGTGATGGTCAGCTTGTCAACTTTCAGGTCGCCAACGCGTACTGCCTTACCTACTTCCAGTTCTTCAATGCTTACATCGATAGTGTCTTTGTGATCTTTCGGCAATGCTTTGATACGCAGCTTGCGCAGTTTCTGCACCAGCTTACCACCCATTTTCACACCCGGCGAAGTTCCGGTCAGTTTGATTGGGATCTCGATGGTGATCGGTTTCTTTTCGTCCAATTCCAAAAAGTCAACGTGCAGGATCTGCTCTGTCAACGGGTGGAACTGGATGTCTTTAATAATGGCCTGTGCTTTGGTGCTGCCAACTGTAATGTCGATGAATTGAACGACCGGTGTATAAATGATCGGCTTCAAATCAGCTGCGGACACTGAAAAGTGGGTTTGGGTTTTCCCACCATAAAGAACTGCAGGCACATTGCCCTCGTAACGCAGTCCCTTCGCGTCGCGTTTCCCTACGTTCTCCCTTGGAGAACCGCTAATAGCAATTGATTTCATTTTATGTATTGTTTTATTTTAAGTTCATAGTTGATGATTCATAGTTCATCGCAAACCCTGCTACCATCTCCTATTTTATCTTTATGCTAATGTTCACCGATCTGTTCACTATGAACTATGGTCCATGAACCATAAGCTATTCTATTCTACTTTAAAAAGCTGGCTTATCGAGCCATGCTCATTCACATTCAGTATTGCCTTGGCAAACAAGTCCGCCGTCGACAATACTTTTATCTTTTTGCTCGGGTGCTTCAGCGGGATCGTATCTGTTACGATCAGTTCTGTAAGCTCCGATTTCTCGATCGTCTCATACGCATTGCCCGACAATACCGGGTGCGTACATACTGCCCTTACACTGCGCGCGCCGCGTTCCATGATCAGGCCTGCGGCTTTAGCCAATGTTCCGGCTGTATCGCAAATGTCATCGATCAGCACAATGTCCTGGTCGGTTACATCACCTATCAGCGTCATGGATTCGATCTCATTCGCACGTTTACGGCGCTTATCGCAAATTACCACTTCGGCATTGAAGAATTTGGCGAAAGTGCGCGCCCTGTACGAGCCGCCCATATCCGGCGAAGCGATGGTCAGGTTATCCAAACCCAGGCTCTTGATATAAGGCACAAATATGATCGACGCATCCAAATGGTCGACCGGTATATCAAAGAACCCCTGTATCTGTGCCGCATGCAGGTCCATCGTCATAATGCGGTTGATACCTGCCGCAACCAGCAAATTAGCCACCAGCTTTGAGCCTATAGCCACACGCGGTTTGTCTTTCCTGTCCTGGCGGGCCAGTCCGAAATAAGGGATCACCGCCGTTACATAATGCGCCGATGCGCGTCGCGCGGCATCGATCAGCATCAACAGTTCCATCAGGTTATCCGTTGGCGGGCAGGTGGATTGTATCAGGAATACATCACATCCGCGTACCGTTTCGTTAAAGTGCGGCTGAAATTCGCCGTCGCTAAAACGTGATACCGCTACCTCGCCCAACTCCTTACCATAAGCCTTGGCGATCTTTTCGGCGAGCTTGGTGGTACCCGAGCCTGCAAATAACTTGATTGGGTTGAACTGTAATGGCATTTCTATTTACGAGTTACGATTTTAGATTTACGAATCTTATTTCAACCTTAAATATATGCTATAAAAACAATTTCGGATTCCGATTCACTTAATTTCAGCTAAAATCCGAAATCGCAAATCTAAAATCCGAAATCATAATTTGTTGCCCGACCAGGATTCGAACCTAGACAAACGGTACCAAAAACCGTCGTACTACCATTATACTATCAGGCAATCTCCCTTCAGTTTGTTATCTATCCTGAAATGGAGTGCAAATATAGGACGAAATTTTTGAAGATTAAAACCCAATTTGAAAAAAGTGCAGTGCGGGCATTTACCCCTCAACCACCACCCCCATCGAGCAGAATTTGTCGATCCGTTCGGCAACCAATTGATCCACATCTTTCGCTTTCAGTTCTTTCAAATCTTTAAGCAGGTGCTTTTTCAGGATAGTTGCCATCGCCACAGGGTCCTGGTGTGCGCCGCCGAGAGGTTCTTTGACCACGCCATCTATCAGCTTATTTTTTAGCATCTCAGGCGAACTAAGCTTCAATACTTCAGCAGCACGTTCTTTATTTTCCCAGGTTTTCCAAAGAATGGTCGAGCAGTTTTCGGGTGATATTACCGAATACCACGAATTTTCAAGCATGCAAACTCTATCCCCTATTGCCAAACCCAATGCACCGCCCGATGCTCCTTCGCCAATGATAATACAGATAACCGGCACACGCAGCACGGCCATTTCCAGCAGGTTGCGTGCAATGGCTTCGCCTTGTCCGCGTTCTTCTGCTTCCAGGCCGGGGAAAGCTCCCGGGGTATCTATTAAGGTAATAATGGGTTTATTGAATTTCTCGGCCAGTTTCATCAGGCGCAGGGCCTTGCGGTAACCCTCGGGATTAGCCATGCCGAAATTGCGGTACTGCCTTTCCTTGGTATTGCGGCCTTTTTGGTGACCGATGAACATTGCAGTTTCACCATTTATCGAACCAAAGCCACCGATGATAGCTTTATCGTCCCCAACGGTACGGTCGCCATGCAGTTCTACGAAATCATCGCACATCAGTTCAAGATACTGCAGGGTATAGGGCCTTTCCGGGTGGCGGGATATCTGAACCCGCTGCCAGCCGTTAAGATGGGTATATATCTGGGTTTTGGTGGTTTCGAATTTCTCCTGCAACTCATTGACAGTTGCCGACATATCCACCTTGGTCTTTTCCTCAACCTGCTTCACTTTGTCTATCTGCGCCTGCAGGTCAGCCAAAGGCTTTTCAAAATCAAAAGTGATCTTCATACGCGTTGTAACGGGTTGCAAAGTTAGTAATTAGTTGTAATGGTTGTAGAAGTTAATATTAGTTGTAGTGGTTGTAGAAGTTGTAAAAGTTAAAAAAGGCTTCCGCTACTGTAACTTCTACAACCATTACAACATCTTCAACTATTTCAACAAATTCTCCAGCTTTTTGATCTGCACTTCACTCAAAATAGCTTCTGTTTTAAGGCATGCCTGGAGAACAGCGTTTCGAACTTCTCCGGAATATAAACCATACCGATTGGTATAAAATATCAATGTGCCATCACTTATTTGCCTGGTCTTAAATAAAGTATCCAACATATGCTCGTTGCGGATAATATTTCCGCCCATCTCAATTTTTTTACGCTGAAGGTTGGCTGCAATCTCTTTCAACTGGGCGATCTGCGTGGGATTTAAACCCAATTGCAGCTTGTATTTCAGCGCTTTATCCGGTATTGGATAGTGGTTCAGTTCACCGACAAGGGACATATCCGCAAAGTCTTCACCTTTAAGCAGGGCGTTATATTTTTCGTCGCTTAATGATGGGACAGGTGAATGCTGCAGTTGCGGAGCGGCTATCATGACCTTTGGAATTACCTTTGCTTTGTGCTTTGAACCAGTATCAGTGGTCTTGTGCTTTTTTGTGCTATCAGGACGTGTTTGCGCAAAAGCCCCGCAATGGATCAGCAGTAGAATTGTGAGCAGCGGTTTGATCATCAGGCAACTTTATAGCTACCAATGTAGGAAATTTCCAGGCATACGGTCAAGTTGCTTTTCTGACAAAATAAAAAAGCCTCCCTTACAGGAGGCTGGATCCAGTTTTATATTGAGAATTATAAAAAGATCAATATTCGTAGCGCGATAATTCGCGGCCGTGCAGCTCAACCAGGTTGCCGTCCTCATCAATGGCATAGTGCGCATTGGTAACGTCCCTGTCAATAGTAAGCTGTTTAGTTTTTTGCTTCTTCGGGCCTACTATCGGCATAATGATGATGGCAAGCACCGCAGCTATTTCCAAAATTGTGGTAAGCATAGTATTTTGATCCTGGTCAGTTACAGGTTTTACACCCCGGAACTAATTGATTTCTGTTAACTTTTTAATTTTAGGTTTATAATTGGTTAGTTAGTGTAACCAAAAACTTCGCCAAATGTATGTAATACGTATTAACCTTGTATGAGGTTTTTAAAAAATTACAATTTTTTAACCTTTAAAAAACGAAAGATTGCAAAAAACGCAAATCAACTAAGCATAACATTATCAACTTATCAACAAAATGAATAAATTATGCATGCATAGCATTAATTGCTATCCATCCTTAGCGTATTGAAAATAACAAAAAAGCGCCTGGATGAGGCGCTTTTTCTAGTAAAAGTGTTAGTGATTGATCTTTTTACACTTTGGGAAGCTTGTAACCATTATGATATTCCTTCACCAGGTACTCTTTATTTACGGCATGATCGGTAAAAGCATGGTCAGCATCATTCCAAACCAATTTTTTACCACTTCGGTAGGCTATATTACCCATTTGAGCCACGGTAGCCACATGCGCGCCCGCTTGTATCGGGCAATGCAGGTCGTCCATCATGCGCGATTTTACCACGCTTACAAAGTTCTCCCAATGCTTATCCAGGCCATCGTCTGATTTTGCCACAAATGGCTTGCTCACTTTGCTCTTGCTTTGATGCTCTTCAATTACCTCCCAGCCACCACGGTTCAGTATCAGCGTACCATTGTTGCCGATATAGGCTATGCCATGGTCGCGGTTATACGATCCATTATCAATACCCATAGCCGAATCCCACACCATATTGAATCCGTCGAATTCATAAATCGTGGTCAGGGTATCCGGTGTTTCTTCATACAGTTCGGGATAAGCGAAACGCCCGCCCAACGCCGCGACAGATTTCGGGATGGGCGATTTCATTCCCAGCAGGCCATAATCCAGCAGATGCACCCCCCAGTCGGTCATCAATCCACCCGCGTAGTCCCAAAACCAGCGGAAATTGAAGTGAAAGCGACTTGAATTGAACGGTACCGTTTTAGCCGGACTAAGTTAGGCGGCATAATTTACGCCTGCAGGCGGCGCACTGTCGGTTACAACGGGCCCCGGTTTCATCCAGCCCTGGTAACACCAAACTTTTACTGTGCGAATATTTCCCAATTGCCCGCTCTGTACAAAATCAACAGCATCCTTAAAATGCTGCTGGCTGCGCTGCCACTGGCCTGCCTGTACTACTTTGTTATAACGTTGCTGTGCGGCTACCATCGCGGCGCATTCGCCGATAGAATTGCCTACGGGTTTTTCGACGTAGACATCCTTACCTGCCTCACAGGCGTGTATCATGATCAGCGCATGCCAGTGGTCTGGCGTACCGATCACCACGGCATCAATATCTTTCTGATCCAGTAGCGCTTTATAATCGTCGTACTTCCTGATCTTTGAAATATCGTAGCCTGTTTTCCCCAGGTCGGCCACGCGTTTGTCCATAACGTTCTTATCAACATCGCATACCGCTATCAAATTCACCCCCGGTACTTTTAAGGCCGCCGTCACGTCGGCCCAACCCATGCCATTGATGCCGATAGCGCCGATGTTCAATTGATCGGAAGGCATTATACGGTTCTTAAAAATAGCGAAGGCATGGTT
>Ga0157374_10001117_pt1 | contig 23066 bp, 23 predicted proteins | sample M25metaG_FD_115308 | JGI IMG/M metagenome (GOLD analysis project Ga0157374, IMG submission 115308) | Miscanthus rhizosphere microbial communities from Kellogg Biological Station, Michigan, USA - M2-5 metaG | ecosystem: Host-associated > Plants > Roots > Rhizosphere > Soil | place: USA: Michigan... | reverse complement strand
CGGGAATTCTATTCGAGCAAATACCCATCCAGCAAGTGTTTCCAGAAGTAAATTACATTTACTCAAATCACGAACCCGCTAAACAGTTGTCTCTATTGGGTTTTTAACCGGACGCTAGTGATCAGCAGTATCCAAGTGTTAGCAGGTATGCAATATTTTGATGCCAATCATGACGGTCAGGTCAGTCAGGATGAACTGCCCCAAGGTTTGAACAAACTGAAGGCAAGCGGACAAAGCGCTTCCGGTAATGGCGCGCAACTTTACAGCCTGGGGGACATGCTGCTGAAAAATTATGTGAAAGTGGCTCAACTGGATGGCAATTCCAGTGGCATTAGCACGACGGATACCGTGAAACTGGTCACGCAGGATGGCATGGGCGGCACCCTATCCTCAGCGGATTGGAACCATTTGAACGCCTAACCTGCCCCCCAAGCGCTGATTTATAGGGATTCCCCTTGACGCGTTTGCGAACCGAAGGGAACATGACTGACCGCAAGACAAAACAAATCCTGCTTGCGGGATAAAGAATTTCCCAACTCGTCATGAAAGGCCCTGCCGGCTTCCATCAAGGTAGCGCCGGTCGTGGTCAGGTCATCCACAATAATCATCTTTCGATAACTTGAGATAATTCCGCTTTTTAGCCGCAAACTTTGCGCTACATTGCGGTATCGGGTCCGCTTTTCATGAATATGGTGCTGCGGTCGCACTTCCCGCATCCAATTCAACACGTCATGTCGATAATCGTATCCAAAGCGCCGGGCAAAGTGTGAGGCAAATAAATCGATTCGACTTGCATTCCCCGCATGGGGTGGAATGGGTGCAACCAGGATACTCTCCGGATGCGTCGTTCTGAAATCCAACAGATTGGATAAAGATTCCCAATAATGGACCAACATGCCGGTCAGTTGTGGAATATACTCCTGACGCTTATAGAATTTATGACCATAAAGCAGACGTTTCACCTCCGGATTTAACGTGGTGGCCGCATGGATCTGGCCGAAGGGCAAATCCAGAATGGGTTGAGGTTCCCGAAAATTCAGTTTTGCAATGCAACGCTCACAGAATGGTCTTTCTGACGGAAGATGCTCTGAACATAGCGAACACGCCTGATTTTGCAGGGCGCCTTTTATCTTTTCCAATAAAGTTCCAATGAGCATAGGGTCCCACTTCAACCCGTTAGGGCATTATTCTTTGAAGCTAAACCAACGATTTGTCCGGTTTAGAAAGCGTTAAACAAATCACGACGAACTGACGAGCTTTATTTATACCACTAAGTCATTCTTCCTGTTCTGACAAAAGAAAAAAAACAAATAGAATTTAAAAACAAAAATAAATTCAGGAAGAGATGATATGTATCTGTGGAATACGCTAACCTGGCTTTTAAAATGCATTTTTACTTGTAACCACGCACATACATTGCCAAAAGAGGGAAAATGCCACTGCCCGGACTGTGGCCGAGGCGTGATCTTTCAGTGGGTGGTTATGCGCTGCGAAGCCTGCCATTATAGGGCAGAAAGTCAGCTTACCCTGCGGCAGCTCACCCCAAGCCAACGCTGCTGTAGCAATTGCGGACAGCCATCGTTTTATTACGACTACCTGGATAGTCCGTCCTATTTTCAATTGAACAAAGCCAGGCTGGTCATTCGCGAAGAGAGGGAATATTTACAGGGTCGTTACCACTGGAGCGTTTATGCCTTTACCGAGACCTGGAGCGCACTTCGAGAACAAACGCTCAGTCAGGGCTTTAGGCATCTCTGTCACCAGATACGACAACAAACCGTTCAAGCGATGATCGCCCAAAAACCTTGCTATGTCCCTGCTTTAATCGCGGCTAAAAGCAGTTCCTGAGGCCAATATTCATAATCTCGTCGGTTATTGTGAATCCAATTAAAAATAGTTTAAAAAAGGCTAAAAACGAATGTCCGTTAGCCACCGGTCGCGTATTTGCGACGGTAAATTTTACGTTGCAACGGCGCTACTCCTGAAATCATCGCCTTGGTGCGATTCGATGAAGCGGACGCGGCGCGTTTATCAAAATCCCGGCGTAGAGAGGAAAGCAAAGCTCTTAAGGCAATGCGGCTTAAAAACCAGGGATTCCCAATCATGTAACGTCCACCCAAGCGGTTTGGCTCGGTATAGAGGCGATACAGCCATTCAAATCCGGCATTACCCATCCACTCAGGACAGCGTGACACTTTTTGAGAAACAAAGTCCATCACAGCGCCAATGGCGTAAATCACCGGAACTTTTAACTGCTCCCGATACGCCTCAATCCAGTATTCCTGCAAGGGCGTACCAAAGCCCACAATCAAAATATCCGGCTTCAGCGCGTTAATCTCTTCAATCACATCCTGCTGCAAGGCTTGAGAATTTAAGATATAACCGTGATGCGCGCCAATCACCGTATGCTCGGGCACACGCCGGATAATTTCCTCCAAAGCCTGTTCAGGAACGCCAGGGTCACCGCCCAAGAGATACACTTTACGTCCCTGCTTAGCGAAATAGGCTAGCATATCCAGGAACCAGTCCGCTGCGGTTAACCGGGTCGGCAACGGAGAACCCAACAACTTGGAACCCAGAACAATCCCGGCGCCATCACAATAAACCAGGTCCGAACCTTGCAGGATATTCTTCAACCGATCGTTGGAAAAAGCCGTGTTCGCGACATGGATGTTCAAATAATGCACGACGCTCTGCTTTGGTTGATAACTCTCCTGCACCAGACGTTCAAAAAGGCTTTCCGGGTTAGGAAAAGCACTGACTGAAATTTCTTCGATTTCTACGGTATTCGGGAACGGCTCGATTTGAGCATTCGTAGCATCGAACATACACCACTCCTATTCTAGATGAGAGACCATTTTTGTGACTTGACGCCTCATAAAACGGGCCAAGCAGACAGTGACAGTAATTAGCGCAGCAAAAGCAAAGCTTCTGTATAAAACCGTTAAAAACGTTTCAGGATTGCTTAGGGTACCGCCTTCGTTAGGAAAAGTTTACTATTCCGACTCAACAACGGAACAGTGCCCAAACGTCTATAATGCGGTGTAGTTGCAAACCAACCAGAAGAGTAGTCCTTATTTATTGCTCGGTTTCAGCTTTATCAAACCTCAACACTAGCACCTAACGTCACTTTTGAGGACATCAGCCGAAAAGCGACAATTAACGCCAATAGCATTAAGACTGCTGAGAACCAGAAGGGCGTAATGCCATAAGGAAGCTCCACGTGTCGTAAGTCATAGTTCAGCATAAAACCGCCGACAGCAGGACCGACCATGCGTCCCAAACTGGAAATGGACTGCATCAGTCCCATGACCGCACCCTGGGATTCGGGCTTCGTGGATTTTGAAGCCAAACCGCTGAGCAGGGGCGTAATGAAACTATTGCCAACCGCTAACAGAGAAGAGGCCAATACCACCAACGCAACGGTATTGCTTAAAGGCAACAACGCCATACTCAGAACCAACGAAATACAGCCCAAAATCACCAGTGGTTTCTCACCGATACGAGGCACCAACCGGCGAATCATACCACCTTGGATGAGCACTCCTATAATACCGATATAGGCAAACAGGATACCGTTATCCCGAGCGGTCCAGTGCAGGCGGTTTGCGGTGAATAAGGTAAACAGCGCCGTCACCAGAGAAAAAGCGATGGTGCTTAATAGGGAGCAGAGCATCACATTACCCAGCTTACCCTCCTGTGCGGACTGCCAGGCTAGAGCAAAGGGAGCGCCACCCGCCGGATGGAGCTTGCGTCGCTCTTCGGTCAAACTTTCCGGCAGCAGGAAGAAGATCGCCAAAGTATTCAGCAAAGCCAGGCCAGAAGCTACAAAGAAAGGCAGTTGAAAGGAGTGCTGCCCTAATAACCCGCCAATGGCAGGACCAAATACAAAACCCAACCCAAAAGCCGCGCCAATCATACCCATCGCGGAAGAACGCTTATCCAGCGGCGTCACATCCGCAATGTAGGCTTGCGCCGTGGAAATATTCCCACCGGAAAGCCCGTCAATCATTCGGCCCAAAAATAGCAACCACAAGGAATTGGCCAACCCCAAAATGAGGAAGCTCATCGCCGTACCCAATATGCTCAGCAACAGAATGGGTCTGCGACCAACCCGATCCGACCAACGTCCCAGGATAGGGGCTGCAATCAATTGCATCAGAGAAAAGGAGCCAAACAGCAAACCGATTTGCCAGGGTTCCGCATGAAAGTGCTGTGAGTATAAGGGTAAAATCGGGATGACAATCCCAAACCCAATCATGTCAATCAGTACGGTCAGAAAAATGATCAGAATAGGCGGAAAGCCCCGTTTCTTGGTAGCCGCTTCGGGCATAGCTCAAAACTCCTGTAATGGTTCGCTGACTGGGAGGCAATGGCTAAAGAAAAGGAACGCAAAGCGCCTGGTTGAATGACTACCGTTCCATACTTCAAGCTCATTTAATTTCGGCATCAGAAATCGAGCCGATGGCCAGTTCGTATTATCATAAGGCTCTGACACAAAAGCAAGCGTCTGTAACATCAGCAGATATCGCTCGCTTTCAGAAGATAAAGGTTAGCTTGCCATGCCGGAATTACCGGAAGTCGAAATCTTCAGGCGCTTTATGGAGCGCCATGCCCTGCGGCAGAATATTACGGCCGTTCAAGTTTTGCATCCCAAGGGACTCCGTTCGGTTTCCGAGGCAGATTTCCAGAATGCCCTCGTTGGCAATCGTTTTGTGGAAACCCAACGCAGAGGCAAATACTTGCTGGCCCGACTAGAACCTGCAAATACCGCGCCTCAACGCACAAAAACGAAACGTAAAGCCAGCCTACAAACGAACTGGGTGGTTTTCCATTTCGGTATGACCGGGATTTTCAGTTATGCATCGCCTCAGCAGAAGCCTGTCAATGCCTACGAGGACGATTTGAACCGCGAATCCCACATTCGAGTCAGTTTTCTACTGGAGAACGGCGGGAAGTTCCACTTTCACGACCAGCGCCTGTTCGGTTACGTCAGTTTGACAGAACAAGCAGATACTTTTTTTGCCTCAAAAAAATTAGGCCCGGACGCGTTAACCGTCGACGCCCAAGAGTTTGAACAGAAGCTGAAGGGAAAAAAGGGAGCCTTAAAGCCCGTCCTGATGGATCAGAGTATAGTGGCGGGACTAGGCAATATTTATGCGGATGAACTGCTGTTCCAAACGGCTTTGCATCCGGCCCATCCTATCCACACGCTGTCTTCCGAGCAACGGCTTTTACTTCACAGCACCATGCAGGATATACTGAACCGGACCATTGCGCTTAAAGTAGACCGTGACCAGTTGCCTGACCATTATCTTTGGCATCAACGCCAAGCGAAAGGCCACTGCCCCAGAGACGGCTCCGCCTTAAACATTGAGACCATCGGTGGACGAACCACCTATTATTGCCCTGAGTGCCAGCATTAAGTGCTTTACCACCGGTTTCTCGGGTCATCACTCCAGCAGATCTCACTGAAACTAACCCTCCGGCTATTTTGCTCTGATCCCTAATTATCCCCAAAAGCATGAATCTAATTTTTCTTTGGGACATTGTGCCAATTAGCTCTAACCGGATTCCTCAATAGAACTTATAACAGTTGTCTAAACTGTCACAAAGACTCTCTATATTTTAAATTTGCTTTGATATACATAAATTATGAAAAGAGTGTTTTATAAGCTCAGCCTATCTCTCCTACGCATCAGTAGCTTACTGGCGCTCGTTTTCTGGGCATCCATTGGTCCTTTGGAAAACTGGAATCTATACTACCCCACGTCAACAGAATATCCGACCAATCCATCGATGGCCTTAGTCAGGAACCCCATTCCGCACTTGCAGGATGTGTACTTTAACACGGCAGATGGCGTCAGGCTTAACGGGTGGTTTGTGCCTGCATCCAACGCTCAAAAGTCCACGGTAATCTATGCTCATGGCAATGGGGGTAATATTGGAGACCGCACTGAGATTATCCGTATGTTCACCAAGCGGGGTTATGGGTTTTTCGCCTTCGATTACCGGGGCTATGGGAAAAGCCAAGGCACACCCTCCGAGCACGGTCTGTATCAGGATATCACCGCAGCCAGCGTTTACCTGCACAATACACAGCATATCCCGCTTAACAAGCAGATCGCCTTAGGCGGGTCCCTGGGTAGCGCAGTGGTGCTGGATGCTGCAACTCATACGCCTTTCCGGGCAGTGATCGCATATTCCACCCTGACTTCCGCCCCAACCGTAGCTGAACACTTAAGGGATACAAATCGCATGAGCTGGCTCAAGATTCTGCCCTTACAGATATTCATGCAACAAACCTTCAATTCTTTATCCAAAATGGCCCGAGTTCATACACCACTTATTATCATGCACGGCACTCACGACCATATGATGCCTGTAAATATGCCTAAGGCTTTATTTACTCGGGCCGCCAGCTCTAATAAAATGCTACTCATTATCCCGAACGCAGGGCATGAGGATGTAATTTTTCAAGGCGAAAACGATCTATTTGACCATTTGGACAAATTATTAGCTGAAACAGCCCCAATACCTTCCCAAAATCTAGCAAAGCAATAAATCAACAATCTATATTTGCTGTTGACACCCACACCTCCCCTTTCACAATGCCCTACTTACTGTAGACTCTCATTCTGTAAGAAATATTAAATTCGGTTTGAGATTCCAAGGACCGGGGAATTGCATAGTTGTATATTCAGAGCATTGTTCAACATATAGAAGGCGATCCACTTCGATGAATCCGGAGAAAAAACACTTTCCGCTCACTTTGGTGCCAGCCCCTAGGGGATGGAATCTTCAAGTGTCCCAAGCGAACGGAAAAAGCATCCGCCTGATCAAGCCGGGCCGTCGAAACGATGCAGGCGTACCCTATCTGTTCGCAAGCCAACAGGATGCCTGGAATACGGTAAAGGAATTATTCAGCCTTTTTCTGAAAAGCGAAAAAGCGGATGAGTCGACAAACAAGGATAAATTACGAAACTGCAAGCAATGCCAGCGAATTTTCCGCGCCAAACACCTGGAATATTGCTCGCTCTGCATAGAGGATAATGAACTGCTGTTGCAACAGCTCTGGGAAGGCTTCCAAGGCAAGGCAAACGATGACTATACGCCTGCCGAAAAAATTATCCTGATCCTGAACGCCTCGGATGAAGAGTTCCAGCAAATTCCGGAATTATTTAAGGCTCATGTCCAGAAACAACTAGCCATCGATTCCGAATTGGACAATCAATCCGTCAGCCCCGCCAGACAATTATCCAAGCTGATCAAATCCAGGGCGGATCACCCGCGTACCCGGAGAATCAAATAAACCGGAAAAGGGCGGACATCCAACAATCGGGTCCAGTGCGTCACTCTTACTCTCGTAAGTTTTTCCTCAGGATTTTTCCGGTGGCGCCTTGGGGAATTTCCGAAACAAACTCGTAATACTTGGGAATTTTATAATCCGCCAGGAATTGACGGCAGAACTCCTGCAACTGCTCCTTCGTGCAGTCGCTTTCCTGCCCGAGCTTTGGCACCACGAACGCCTTAATCGCCTCGTGATGCAACGTGGATGGCACCCCAGTCACCGCAGCGGCCTGCACCGCCGGATGCTTGTAGAACACCTCTTCGATCTCACGCGGGTAAACCTTCACCCCGCCAATGTTAATCAGATCATCCGTACGATCCACGATATGGATATAACCATCCTCGTCCTTATAAGCCAGATCCTTGGTTTTCAACCACTGCCCATCCTCAAACTGCAACAGGGTTTTCGCAGTTTCCTCGGGACGTTTATAATAACCCAGCATCACCACATCGCCTTGGATGTACAATTCCCCGATTTCACCGGGGCCAGCTTCCATCCCATCGTCCAGTAATACCTTAATCCGTATCCCTTGTAACGGTAAACCGACGGAACCCGGTTTGCGCACCTCATGCATGGGATTTGAGCAAACAATGGACGACGCCTCAGATAGACCATATCCTTCCTGAACCGGGGCCCCGAAGTACTGCTCCACCTCATGAAAAGTATCCACGGCCATTGGAGCAGCTCCGGAGTGACACACGCGCAACGAGGAGAAGTTATAGGTCTTTTCGCGCAGATGGGTCAGCATCATCAGGTACATGGTCGGTACAGCGGCCATAAAGGTTACCTTATAACGTTGAATGGCATCCAACACGGTTTTAGGGCTGAATTTCCGGACCAGGACCAGTGAGGCACCGGCAATCATGCTGGAGACCAGAATATTCGTCTGGCCAAACACATGGAACAAGGGAGAGATGGTGATAAACCGATCCTCGGTAGTCGCCTCAATCACGGCAACATTTGCTCTTGCGTCCGCCAGGATGTTTTTGTGGCTCAACATCACGCCTTTTGGCTTTCCGGTGGTACCGGAGGTGTAAATCAAGGTTGCCAAGGCATTCCCCGGTAAACCGGATGGCAATGGTGTCTCCAGCTCATGCTGACGAGAAATCAGGTCATTGAAGCGATACAACGCTTTTTCCAACGGAAAGGAGTTGAGCAGTTGATCCAACGCTTTTTCACTTTCCAGGAGTTCGGTATCCAGGACAATCCCTTCCAGATCGGCGGCGTTAATACCCACAACCTTGTCATAAAACTCCAGCGAGGTAATGAGAAGCCGCGCACCTGCATCCTCAAGGATGACTTCCACCTCTGCCGCAGTTAAGCGGGTGTTCATCGGCACAACCACAACCCCTAAGCTCAGCAAGGCAAAGTATGAAACCACGAAAGCCGATGTGTTATAGAGCCATAGCGCCACCGTATCGCCTTGAGTCAAGCCCAATTGCACCAAAGATCCCGCCAATTGGTGAATTCGTTCAGCCAGCTCGCCGTAAGTAAGCGTTCCCTCTCGGCAGAGCAAGGCAATTTTATCCGGCTCGGATTCGGCGACGACAAACACAGGTTGAGCCAGATTCATCATGTCCGGCAAAAGTTCAGGGCAAATAGTCATGGTGACAATTCCTTATTGATGCAGAGAAAGGCTAATCAAATCGTACTAATCAATCGAAAAAGGTTTCAAGGGGTTGGGGATTTCTATCAATGACGGGGATGAAGCCTTATCCTCTCCTATGGAAAGGTTCCCCACCGGTGCGCCGTTTGCTAACTCTCCGGGTGTTTCTCCTTTGGGTTGGCGTCGAATCCAATCGGTTTTCAATGAATTAATCCGATCAATCATCAAAACGCCATCCAGATGGTCAATTTCATGTTGCACGGCAATCGCTTCCAGGCCGTAGGTCGTATAAGTCTTTAGTTCACCCTCACGGTCAAAAGCGGTAAAGGTCAATTTTGTGGCCCGCTTAACGCTAGCCAGATACTCCGGAAAACTTAAACAACCTTCCCTCATCTGCTTTTTCCGGGAGGCTTCCACAATTGTAGGATTAATCAACACTTTATACGCTTCATGGGTTGTTTTACAGGTTACATCCAGTATCACGACCCGAACGGTGTGACCGATTTGAGAGGCCGCCAGACCGACCGCGCCGGGGGAAGCATACATTGTTTCCGTCATATCGTCGATTAAGCGCTGTAAACTGTTATCCCAAGCCAACACAGGCTCACACTGCTCCCGAAGTATTGGATGAGGGTACTTCAGGACTTTAAGGACAGCCATTGCAACTCCCGCAATTAAAGTGCTACGGCTTCCAAGGGCCGTATTTGTATTTCCACGCCCATCTCTGCTCCCAAACCCTGTAATTCTTTACGGACAGACTCAATCGCAATGGAATTGGGCACGTCCACTTCAACCATCATGATATAAATTGGACCATTATCGCCGGGAATTGTTTGTGCATTTAAATCCGTAATATTGATATCCAGTTCCGCCAACTTGCGGGAGACCTGGAACGTAATGCCTACCCTGTCTTTACCCCCTACCGAAACCATGTAGGGATTTTGCGGCTGGTGAGTTTCCAGACTCAGCTGTTCCGGGATCGGTTTAATCATAATGGTCATGTGATGACTTTCTTCCACCGCCAGAAATTCACGCTGCAACTCTGAAAAACGCACATTATCCGGCACTGTGATGATCAGGATAACCGCAAACTCATGCGCCAAACGGGTCATTGTAGAATCAATAATGCTACAGCCTCGCTGATAGAGGATGTTGGTAATAGCCGCCACTATGCCGGGTTGATCCGGCCCGATTCCACTGATCACTGCTTTAGACATGCCCACAGTATAACAGAAACACACGCAGCAATAGAGATATATTTCAAGTCTTAATTACCCATACGATGGATAGGCAAATTAATATTTCATAAAAAAATATACCCAACATGGCAATATCTTCCTTATTACGAGTTTGTTACACTAAAAGTGCCGATTTTGGGAACGGCCACGCTAAACCAAAAGATTTTTTAATCCCTAATATCGTGTCATTGAATTTTACGAAGAGAGCAATTTACGGAAGGCAACTGAATGCCTGCTCTCGGGTTTAGAAAAACCTTTCATCAACGAGTTCTATGGATTTTATAATTGGGTTCCGGCTCGCCTCTGGCGGGCCTTTTTATTACTCTAAATGCTGAGCTGATCCCCAAGACGAAACGTGCCTCATTTTTTCACTTCACCTGCAAGAAAAACAATCGGAAAAGAGACACGCTCACGCTTACTTCCCTGCGCTTTTATACTAGAATCTTGCTGTAACGATTTAAGAGGAGATGATGATTATGCCCGTAAGAACCTCCCAAGCCGAATGGCAAGGCAACCTGAAAGAAGGCAAAGGCACTGTGGAATTGGGAAGCGGCGCTTTTAAAGGCAGCTACTCCTTCCCTTCCCGTTTTGAAAGCGGCACCGGCACCAACCCGGAAGAATTGATCGCCGCGGCACACGCCGGATGCTACTCCATGGCACTTTCCGCCGGTTTAGGCAAAGCCGGTTACAACCCAACCCGTGTCCACACTACTGCCAAAGTTCATCTGGAAAAAGTGGGCGAAGGTTTTGAGATCACTACCATTGAACTGGAAACGGAAGCTGAAATTCCCGGCATCGACAACGCCGCTTTTCTGGAGCAGGCTGAGGCCGCTAAAAAAGGCTGCCCCGTTTCCAAAGCGCTGGCTGGCCCACAAATCAAACTGAACGCCAAGCTATTGCAAGCAGCGAAATAAACCAATCCTGACCCATGAGCCTGAAATCCCCAAACAATCCGGCCAACAAGCCCCTGGTGTCCATTATTATGGGCAGTCAATCCGACTGGGATACCATGCTGCACGCCCATGAAACGTTAAACCGCTTCGACGTGCCCCATGAATGCCTGGTAGTTTCCGCCCATCGGACCCCCCAATGGCTGGCCGAATTTTCATTTCAGGCAGAAGAACGCGGAATCCAAGCCATCATTGCCGGAGCAGGCGGGGCAGCCCACCTGCCCGGCATGGCGGCTGCCCAGACGTTGGTTCCCGTCTTCGGCGTACCGATCGAAAGCAAAGCGCTCAAAGGCATGGACTCCCTGCTCTCCATCGTACAAATGCCAGCCGGTGTTCCGGTTGGAACGCTTGCCATTGGCAAAGCGGGTGCCATTAACGCCGCACTGCTTGCGGTCGCCTGCATGTCCACCCAAAACCCCGAACTCCGCGAGAAGTTGCGGGATTATCGTCAAGCCCAAACCGAAACCATTTTGCAAAGTCGCCATTTACCCGTATGAGCATACTCCCCGGTAAAACCATCGGCATCCTCGGCGGCGGCCAATTAGGCCGCATGCTGACGCTGGTCGCCAAACGACTCGGCTACCAGGTCCATATCTTCTCTCCGGAATCGGGCACTCCCGCAGGACAGCTTGCCGACGTGGAATTCCGCGCGCCCTATACCGATATCGCCGCGTTAAGCCGATTTGCCGACCGGGTGGACGTAGTGACCATCGAGTTCGAGAATATTCCGGCCCTGGCGTTACGAGCCGTAGAAGCCCGCGTTGAAGTTTATCCGCAACCCCATGTGCTGGAAATCGCTCAAAATCGCGGAAGAGAAAAAACGTTTCTCACGGAATTAGGCATTCCCGTTGCTAAATATCAGCATGTCCAAACCGAACAAGAGTTGAGCCAGGCCATTGAGGAAGTCGGTTGCCCAGCCGTCCTGAAGACAGCCGGCTTTGGTTACGATGGCAAGGGTCAACACAAGCTAAGCAGCCCTGAGCAGGTATTACCCGCATTTCAAGCGCTGAATAAAGCGCCTTGCACATTGGAACAATTTATCGAACTGGATCGGGAAATCTCAGTCATCGCCGCACGAGGCGCAAACGATGAATTCGTCGCCTACGCCCCGGTAGAGAATCGGCATCAAAATCACATTCTGGACATTACATTAGCCCCGGCAAACATCTCATCCGAAATAGCCACAGAAGCCGTTGAAATTACCCGGACCATCATGGAAAAACTCAACATGCGCGGCCTGCTCTGCGTGGAATTCTTTATCACCCGCTCTGGGGAACTGCTGGTGAATGAAATGGCCCCTCGCACCCATAATTCAGGCCATTACACTATAGAGGCCACAGAATGCAGCCAGTTTGAACAACAACTTCGCGCGGTCTGCGGGTTGCCATTGGGAAAAACCACGCTGTACAAACCTGCAGCCATGGCCAACCTGTTAGGCGATCTGTGGGAGAAGGGCGAACCCAACTGGCTGGATTGCCTTGCCCAAGCTTCGGTCAATCTGCATCTTTACGGCAAAAAGGCCGCCCGGCCCGGTCGCAAGATGGGTCATCTCACGGTACTGGGTGAAACCACGGAAGAGGCGCAGCTTCTGGCCGCTAAAGCCCGTTCGGCATTAACTTCTATTTGAGTATGCAGGGCGCATTATAGATAGTGCGGTCATAGAATATCTGAATCACCAGATTAATTAGGGATAACCCCGTCAAGAGGCTGATCCACTGCCAGGGCAATAATTCAAATGGCAAAAGCGCCGCCAATAAAATAATCGCAGTAATCACCAAGGCATATGGCAGCCAGATACGCAGGATACGCCGAGCCCCACAATAGCAGGAAACAGCCTGCACGATGCCGATTACAAACAGACTGCCCGCCACGCTAAGGCATAACACCCACTTTAACATGGGTGCCAGCGGCAAGGATTGATGAGCCAGTACCAGTTTTTGAATCACTACACCCATTGCTGACAGGCAGATCATCAGGGGCAAATGGGAATAGAGCCAGGTTTGGTATAACAATAGACGTTTGGTTTTAAGCACCGCACGCATGGGCGCGTTACTGGCGTGATCAAAATAAACCCACCACAGGGAAAAGGTCAGTAACAGGCTTAACATCCCACATAAGCCCGATAACAGAGTCCAGTGAGGTCTGGCCGAAACACCAGCCACCGCGCCAAAGATGGCTTCCCCCAAAACGACCAGTATAAATAAGCCGTAGCGCTCAGAGATATGGGCATTATGCGGTGGAACCTGTATATGCAGTTTTCCGGCCGTCAGCGGGAAACCAAAGTCAACCAGAAAGGCAATCGCCCAAACCACAAAACGATGGGGAGGCTCCACCCAAAGCGAACCGAGAAACAAAATAGCCGATAGCGTAAAGCCACAGGCGTATCGCAGGGTTAATAAGCGGGCTTCCGGAATAAACCATGCGGCAAGAAGGTATTGAATGACCAACAAAAGCCTCAAAATCGCGTAGGTTACTGCAAACCCTGCCGAATAGACACCAAAAGCACCCTGTACAGTCACAGCCAAGGCCGCAATGCCCAACATTTGCAAAAAATAAAACAACCGATCCGATAAATCGTTGGTGTCGAAACGGGTACTATAAAAGGCAATCCCCGTCCAAGCCCACCAAATGGGAATGGCTAAAAATACAAAGGCGCCAATGCTATGCCACGACAAATCATTCTCCAGGCTTTTTCCCAATTGCCCAATTGCCGCCACCAAGACCAAATCAAAGAACAATTCCAACCAAGTCGGATGCCTTTCGGTTTGGGTCTCTTTATTTCGCAGGCGAGGCGGCTGCCACCAGGGATTCGCATAAGGCAGTAAATTACTATTCAATTCATCAGAAGTGGAATCAGCCATCGATGCTTATTAATAAATGCTTATTATTTGACTTGCCTTTATTTTAGCTTGCCTGGCAAGCATTGTATCCCAGGCAATTTTCTCGGCCGCAACCATCTTGGCAATCCCATAAAATTACAGCGCGCTCAAGTTAACTATCGATGTCTAAATAGCATCCGAATAGGTGATCCCTTATGGTCTATTGGCTATATGAGGCAAGGGATCTCCTACGGGGATTGAACGTGCTACGGTATCCATCGGTTGGCCATGCACCAGAAATTCATTCAATCGAAATCTTTTCCCTTTGATCATCACATACTCGATGGATTCACCGATGCTAACACGCTGCCTACGGGGACCTTCAGTCACAGTAGGTGGCAAGGCGAACTCAACCACGTAAAAATATTCCCCGTATAAGCGATAGCCGCCAATATGGCACCACTTGGTGCCCCAAGGCGTTCCTTTGAACACCAGGGTATCCGTATCGCTCCCGCCACTCAAAGCGGTTTTATAAATGTTATACGAACTCCAGGTCGTGCTGGCTAAAGTCGTATCCGCCCCTTGCGAAAGCGGTCTGGCCTGATACAGCATAATCGTATCCTCGCCAGCCCCGGTCTGGGTCAGCATATTGGTGTTATTACCCGCCAGATAAACCTGATCGTTGCCATTATAGGAGAGGATAGAACCTCCATCTGTGTTAGCGACCATTGCCACGTTGTTACCCCGTCCCATACAAACGGAATAACTATTCACGTCCCGCAGTTTGATCTGACTGCCACCGCCAGCCGTCTCAATGTGAAAATCGCTGGTCACGTGCATCACCGGATTCGTCGCATAACGGGCGTTTTGTCGGAGGGAAACATTTGTGGTGTAGGATTCGATGGGCAAGGTATTCATGGGGGTAAAATCGTTCAGATCCGGCACCGGCATCCCTGCGTTGGCAGCCATCTCCGGCATATCGGCAAAACGATCGCAGGTCACCAGAAAAGCCGGAGTGGAATTTTCCAAGTAACGCGGGTTGGATTTTTCAAATTCGGACCGCGCCACCGTTGAATGCGTGGCTCCCGATATTGCGCCTGAAGATGCGGCTGCCGCGCTGTCCGTTTTAATAGGCTGTCCCGCCGCATTATAATCCTTGGCGCAACAGGACTCCTGGGAGTCATCGTTAAAATTCAGGCGAGAGTTCGGTAGAGTCGGATTAATCTGCACAAAATGCTCTTTGGGGAAAAATGCGTCTTCATTTTGAGCCTCCTGACCGAGACCCGGCAATGCCAACAGCCAGAATGCGGCAAGCAACATACAGACAGCAAGCCCGTTAATGGGAAATTTTCTATGCATGAGGCTACCTCGTCAATAGCGGGGAAAGGGACAGGAAATAAATATGGAATATATAAAAATAAAAACATTGACGATAAAAAGTTTGACTCGCTGCCCGGAATTTACTTAAACCGCCTGACAAAGTCAGGCCCAAAACAGCACAAATGCCCGGACAGAATCCATCCGGGCATTTGCATTTGGCTCGGAAAGTTTTAGCCGCCGATTTTTACGGATTCGGCGCCGCAGCGTTTGAAGATATCCACGACTTCTTTCTTCAGATTTTTAGGGACGTGGGCCACAACCAGCACATTCCCACGAGTCTGGATGGAATCCTGGTAGTATTTGGCCTCGTTCTCCGGAACGCCCAAACCAACGAGCGCGCCAACCAAACCACCAGCGGCAGTACCGATAGCGCCGCCGGTAATCGCGCCAACTAAAGGTCCAGCGACCAGCAAGCCAACACCTGGAAGCAGTACGCTACCAACCAGGGTCAAGCCACCGACAATTGCACCGATGATTCCACCGGTTAGACCACCAGTAGCAGCGCCTTCCGGCAGTTTAGTGGTTTGCCGGAACGCTTCGCCGCCAGGGCTAGGGAAACCTTCCACATCCGTAGCATAAGCGGATGGCGCGGCAACACCACTCAAGGAATCCCAGGCGGCACTGTAATGACTACGGGTTTGCTCGCTCATCAGCACACTAATATCTTCAGGCGAGATACTAAGCCGCTCCAGAGAATCAAATAAGCTTTGCAGCCCTTGTTGCGAGTTAAAAATACCGGATACGACTTCCAAATCCCGGTTTGCATCTCGATTAAAAGCCATTTTTCTCCCTCCTTAAACAATTACTTTCATTTCGTGGATCAGATAGGAAAGTCCGCCCCTCAGCGGTTAGAAACACCAAAAACTCAGTATGCAGGTTCTCTTCAATCGTTTGGCTTTCCGCCACCCGAAGAAACCTAGATGTATCACTGTAAAGAAAAGCGTGACGGCACTCAATTGGTTGAGTGGCTAATCTATGCCCAACCGGAGTCTAATGGAACAGTTAAACTCCCCGGCTCCAGGGAAGCTTGACTATCGAAATTAACATACAAACGATATATACTTAAAGAACAAATGATCGATCTGGTTTCAAACCCCAAGCAACTTTGAATCCAGCAAAGCCAGCTCCCGAATATTTTCTTCACTCTCCTGCCTAATGCTCAGGCAATTTGCGTTCAGTGTTTGTTTTAATCCATTTGTCTTCTTGCCGCCAAGCAAGTCAGCGTTTACAATCGATGGAAACATCATGCGCGGAGTCAACCCCGACATACGCTGCTGTTTCTTTCCCGCTCAACGATTCTCCGGTTTAATAGACAGAAATCCCGATAAGACAGCTTCTTCAAAAACAAATTTCTTTCAGTTCCTGGTTCACTCCACGTTTCCACAACGTTAAAGAACGTTAAAAGGTATAGCAGCCCGTGACAACCGTACAAATCCCCCCACCCAAGATATTCCGCAAGCCCCCGTTCAGAAAAAGACCCCGTACTCCCATGCTGTGGGTGGTAATTTTAAGCGGCATCCTGTGCGCCCTGCTGATCTTCATCGGCATTAAACTGCTCAGCAGCTCCATCGTAATCAAAGACCCCATTTTTCATAAGGAAATCGTTTCCTGGCATGGCAATCCCGGCCAGAAAGTCATTTTGTTGATGGGCGTGGACGCTCCCAACCGCAATCTGCGCAGCCGGGATACAGACTCCTTTGAAGGTACCCGCACAGACACCATGATGCTGGTTCGGGTGAACGCGGCAAAACAACGCGTTGCGGTCGTTTCCATTCCCAGGGACAGTAAAGTGTATCTCTCCGGAAACCGTGGCATCGATAAAATCAACGCCGCGCATGCCGTCGGCGGACCGGAACTGGCCGTACAAACCGTACAGGATTCCTTCGGCATCCCTATCGACAACTTCATCGTGGTAAACCTCCGTGGCGTCCGTGAACTCGTGGACGCATTGGGCGGGATCGACATCTATGTGGAAAAGCCCATGCACTACACGGACAACACGGCAAAGCTGTTCATCAATTTTGAACCCGGCCCTCATCACTTGGATGGGCGTCATGCCGAAGCCTACCTGCGCTTCCGCCATGATCAGCTCGGTGATATTGGCCGCATTCGTCGTCAACAGCAGTTTATTATGGCGGTTACCAAAAAATTGCGCGACCCCAGCGTGGTTTTCAAGATTCCGGATTTAGTGCGCATTGCCGGCCAATATGTTGAAACCGACTTATCCGCCAACGATCTGTTAACCCTGGCCTTTTTCGGCAAAGATCTGAACATGAATTCCGTTCGTACGGCCACCTTACCCGGCCATCCCGGCGGGACTCGCGTCAGTTACTGGATTGTCGATCCCACTGCGGCTCAGATGATTCTGGATCGGTTGATTTTGGACAATCCTCAACCGCTGGGTGGTTTTGGCAGTAGCGCCAATGGCCCTGTTAAAGTGGGTATCTACTATGATCCGGCCCAAGTCAATCAATTGCCAGCCTTGGTGCAAAATCTTCAGAAAAAGAATTTTACAGTTGTTTGCAAGTCCGGCCAGCGCAAAAGCAGCAGCCAGATAATCGAGCATACCGGCAGAGTCACGGACGATCTGACGGATAGCCTGCGCGGAATCGATAACCGGTTGTCAAACGCTCGCTTGATCTTTGCGCCTGTGGGCACTACATTTGAAAACAACGCCTGCAGTGTTGGAGAAGACTATACACTGGTTCTGGGCGCAGACAGCAAACCTTAAGTTGTTGGCCAACCGGAGTTCTTGCATGCCCTTGCTCACCCATTCCAAAATCATGACAAAATCCAATTTGAGTCTGCTTTTAAGTACTGCGATTAGCATGCTGGCGCTAAGCCTACCCGTTGCTCAAGCACAAATCGGCCCGCAAGCGCCACCTCCCAAGCCTCCAGCGGAAAACCATGTGGGCAAAGCATTGAGTAAATGGCTGAAAGGCACTAAAAAGCCGGATGCAACTACATCGCAGGCCAACAAACCCAACCGTTCGCTCACCAAAGACGATAACCTGATTATGAACCCGGACCAGCAGCAGGCGGCACCCGCCAAGCCACAACCCGGGCAAATGCCGACAGCGCCAACAACCAGCATTCAACACCCCCCCTTGCTGGTACAGCCACCGCTGAGTAACGCCAAGATCGACAAAACGGTGCTGGATTCTGAAAATCCACCCGCCTTAAACCATCCCAAGCTGGATGATCCCACCAACCCATTGGGGTTTGCGGATGCCGAGGTCAAGCTGAAAAAACTGAGCCTGCTGGTGGACGAGAAACGTTTTATGGAAGCCAAACCGGGTCTGATTCAACTCCGGCAATCTCTGGTGGATTTAACAGAAGCCCACATTGGTCTGTATAAAACCCTGAATCAGGTGCCTTCCGCCAAGGGACAAGCGGAACTGGAGAAAGAACTGGCCTTGGAATTTGCCCAATTACGGGATCGGGCCATGATGGAAACCGCAAAGGTCTATATTGCCGAGAGAGAGTATACCAAAGCCGTGAAAGAACTGTCTGACGTGGTGAAATCCCAACCTCGCAGCAAACTGGGTTTACGGTCCTACGAAATACTGCAGGAAATCGGCTTTACCGAAAAATTGCAGTTAACCCAATAATTGGGGCTAATCAGAGCAAAGCATTTTGCCCAACTATGCAGCAGACCTACGTATTACAAGGATATGGAGCAATAGAGCCCAACTGGGTGCAGTTTTGCCTCCACTTGTTTAAAAACGAACAGGTCAACCTACGCAAGGTCGTGCTACTTAAAAATCAGGACCCGCTCTATTTTTCCATGCTGGAAATTCATTTTGTGTTACCGAAAACCCAAGCCGGTAAAACGCTAAACGAAACGCTCAATCATCCTTTTATCGAACAATTGCAATCGGCATTAGCCCAACAGAAATGGAACCGGCATAGCTTACGGTTTAATCCCGTCTAAGCCGCCCGATTAAGTTGCCTGATTAAACAAGGCCATCCACCACGGGAACCACTTGCAAGGAAGGCACTTCACTGGCGCCTTCCAAACCGTAGATTTGCGAAGAGTCACTAAAGCCCCTGACTTGAATTTTGCCTAAATCGCGCACCTGTATTTTATCTTTCACCATCAGCCAAGTCTGTTCACTTAAAATAATGGGCCAATCCGCAACACGGGTATAAGCCTCCAATCGGGAACCCAGGTTGACGGTGCTTCCCATTACCGTGAAGTTTTTAATTTTACGCGAGCCAAAATTACCGACGAACATCTCGCCACTACTAATCCCAATGCCATGAGAGAGGATTCTACTGCCATCCTGACGCCAACCGGCGTTCAATTCGTGCAAGGCGCGCTGCATTTCCATCGCGGCTAAGCAGGCCATTTCCGCATGGTTGGGCAAATCCGCCGGGGCGCCAAAAAACGCCATAATGGAATCCCCCATGTACTTATCGTAAGTTCCCCCATGCGCCAGAATAATTTCCGTCATCACGTCAAAATATTCATTCAATTGGCTCACCATCAGTTCCGGATCCGCATCCTCGAACAAGCGGGTGAATCCCTGCAAATCAGCAAACAGAACCGTCAGGATTTTCTTACCCCCCTTCAGGTTTTCCAAGGCTTTTTCCGGATTTTTAACAATTTCACTCATAACCTGTGGAGATACATATTTGGAGAAAACCCCAGTCAGATGGTGCTTTTCCTGGTCATGGATGTAATAGCGATACAGCGTTGCCGCAATCAAGGCAAAACCTAACACCAGACTGGGTAAAATCACATCCAGCCATGCGCCAAAATACACGAAACTCATCAGGTTGATTAACCAATAGAGCAGCATGAGCACCACGGCAATGGAAAAACCGACGGTCAAGGTTTCAAACGTAATAATGGCCAAACCAATCCCAATCACAATCAGCCCCACAATAAGCCACTGCGTTATGGGAGCAACTTTATGCGCAAACGTTTTATCGTGAAGCAGCATATCCAGGACGGAAGCGACCACTTCAGGGCCATCCATGGTGTTACTCATCGGAGTGCGATGAATATCGGTTACGGTATTGCCGAGGATGACAATTTTATTCTTAAAGGAAAAATTCCCGCTTTCCGGATGATAGGGAACCTGATAGAGCCGCTCTTGCTCATCCTGCTGAATGGGGCGTCCCTCTAACCGATTTAAGACATCAATAAAAGAAATATTTCGGTAAATATAACCGCCGCCCAGCAATAGGTTACGCTCCTCGGGGTTTACCTCTTCCAACTGCCGACGCAAAATATCGTCCCGTTCTACTGAAAGTCCGCTATTTTCCAGCATTTGTTTCACCAGCAAGCGCGGGTTACGCCAGTTGATCATGACCTTGAAGCCCTCTTCCAGCGGAATCTGGCGTTGATTCAACAATAAGGACTGCGGAGAATAAATGATGGAATTGACATTTAAAATATCCAGAGCCGGACGCAACCCCAGATAAGTATAAAAATTTCCTTTATACCCCTTATAAAGCACGGCGGCGGAACGAATATAGGCGTCTTCAAAATAATCCACCGATGTAATGCCGACCTGCGGAGAAACCCCCAGAATTTTGTTGGCCACCGGATACATGGAGCAATGGGTCATATGCTTGCCCACGTTTTCCGGAATAGGCTGGCTGATATAGACGGGTAAACGCTGGGCCTCCAGCATTTTTAAAAAATCCATATTATTCTGGAAAAAACTGGAATAAATGCCGACCGTACACAAGCTGGCAAAAGCCCGATCCACGAAATCGCTATAATCCGGAGCCGGATCCAGTGGCGGCTGGCTTAAACTGGAAGGATTAAGCAAGGCGCTTTGAATGGCCGCTTTTTGATTAAACGATGAGTTCCACAGATCCACGAGTTGCGGCACATAGATTAATGGCCGGTAAAATGGCCCCAGGCCCACATCCAGGGAACTTAAGCCTTTAAAGGGCATAAACTGCTGACGAATTTGGGCAAGATAGGATAAATGGGGACGGAATAATCCTTCAAACAGGTACATTTCCAGAAAATAGCGAGGATCTTTTTTCTCTTCTTCAGCGCTGGACTGAAACCGGTCTTTAATGAATGCCTCCAAGGGATAATTGGCGGCAATGGCCGTATAAACATGACCGTTCCGAGCAATGGCTGCAGATAATTCATCATCGCCCTCTTTGTTATCTTTGAACTCCAAGTCAAAGATAAGCGCTTTAACGCCCTGATCGGTTAAGTAATTGACCATTTTAGCCAGCCGTTTCCGGGGCATGGTTATGCTTAACCCCAGTTCCGGATGAAGACGGGCGTATTTATCCGTTTGCTGATCCAGCGCAAGAATCACCACATCGCTGGATGGCATGGTTTCCTGATTGGAAAAATAGCTGGTGCGAAACCGCATTTTTAAATCCAGCAAGGAAAGTTCCATATTGGAAACGGTGCCTTGACGAATCAGGAGCAAAAAACCCACCAGAATCATCAATCCCAGCGCCAAAGTCCAGAAAACAAACTGGAAATACCGGTTTTCCAGCCAGTGATCCAGCCATTTCATTGATGGAATAAGAGAGCGTTTCATTCTTTTATTGTAGTGAATACCGCTTGCCAACCCGGAAATTCTGACTATTTTTAATGAATATGGATGATTTTTAAACGCTCACCCAAAACTGTATCAATTACTAAAAACCCAATGGCTGAGGCTATCTGCTTCTTCAGAACTAACCCAGAGTCAACCACTTGGACAATAACCCATATACAAAAAACTGGTATGATACCTATATCGCTTCAATCTACCTTAACCCTCCCGCCTTAAACCATGGATGAGTGTCCAATGCGCCAATTCCAATTGCTGCCCAGCTTTCAGCCTCTAAAAATCATGCTCCTGGGTTTCCTGTTAATCTCTAGTATCCATAATTCCTCAACATTATCCGCTTCAGCCGCTGTTTCCAACAAGGAGAATATCACCGCCCTTAGCATTGCCAACAACGCGGATGCGTCCAACGGAAAGACCATTCAGGCAAAGTTACTCATCGATGCGCCACCGCAACTCGTCTGGCAAACCCTGATCAATTACCCGGAAATCAAACATGTATTGCCGGGCTACGAAAAAAGCACCGTCCTGAAATCGAGCGGCAATACTAAAACAGTGGATTTAGGCATGAAAGTGGCCGCGTTTTTGCCGACTTATCATTACCAGGTTCAAATGACAGAAAACCAGCCCGCTTACAATCTCAACATCAAGCGCATTTCGGGTGATTTTAAATCATTAATCGCCAATTATAAATTGGTGCCGCAAAACAACGGCGCCCGGACCTTGATGATCTACAACCTGAATTTGGATCCGGGTTTCAATTTACCGGGTACCCAGGCTTTAATTAAAGCCAACACCGAAAAATCCATGAGAGCCTTGCAACGCCACATTATGCTAGAGGCCCACAAAAGCCTGATTGGACAGCGCTAAAGCTTCCCGCTATATTAGCAGTATGAATCTTTTGACTGTAGACATTGGGAATACAGACATTAAGTTTGGGATTTTTCAGGATGGCGTAATCACCCAGCAATGGAGAGCCGCCGGAACGCGTACCCATCCGGAAAAATTCAGCGCCATGCTCCGGGATAGCCTGGCGCGCACCGGCGCGGACTTTGATGCTTTGGTGTATACAAGCGTCGTTCCGGATGTAGAGGTAGTTTTCCGCAAAACCATCCAATATTGCTTTAACATGCACGATTCCCGCATATTTGCCGTTAAACCCCAAAATATTCAATTACCCCTG
>Ga0157374_10001112_pt1 | contig 23158 bp, 15 predicted proteins | sample M25metaG_FD_115308 | JGI IMG/M metagenome (GOLD analysis project Ga0157374, IMG submission 115308) | Miscanthus rhizosphere microbial communities from Kellogg Biological Station, Michigan, USA - M2-5 metaG | ecosystem: Host-associated > Plants > Roots > Rhizosphere > Soil | place: USA: Michigan... | reverse complement strand
ATTGGATGCCTCAACCCGGCCGCGAGAGTCAGCGCGAAAGCTGTGGATATCACGCCCGTCAATAGAGAGCTCCTGATATTTCCTCTACAGCTCCTGATTTCAGCTACTTATAGCAAGGCACTCGCTGCGTACTAAGTCCGAGTAATTCTCTATCCTCGAAATATGGAATTCTTTATCTAGGCCCATCGGGGCGAGGGTTCTTCGATAATCACACCAGAGAACGCGAGTTAAGTCCCTTTTTGAGAGATCTCTTTACCTAAGTTCAATGGGCAGACATCCTTGGCGCCACAGTTATCTGCAACTCCATGCAAGAAGGATCTTTACTCACAGAAACCGGGGGTACACCCCCCTAGGGACAGGGAAAAGGGGCCGCTATGATCCGGACAAAAGTACGGGACTTCCTGGCTTGCGCCAGAGCAGGCGTTCAGCGAAGCTGGTGGAATGGTGGAATCCTTCGAGACCCTTCTCCAGCAGGCTGAAGCCGCTCACGGCCACATGTGCGCCGGCCAGATCCTCGGCGTCCGCATGGCCCTCCTCGGCCTGAAGACACTGGGCATCGATGATCCCCTGGGCGCCGACCGCAAACGCGTCGTCACCTTCGTCGAAATCGATCGCTGCGCCACCGACGCCATCGGCATGGTTACTGGGTGCCGCCTTGGAAAACGCACCTTGAAATTCCGCGACTGGGGAAAGATGGCCGCCACCTTCGTCGATCTCTCCAGGGATGCCGGCGTCCGGGTCGTGGCGCTTGAAACCTCGCGCGATCTCGCACGCCAGTTGCATCCGGAAATCGAGAGCAAGAGTCAGCAGCAGATGCTCGCCTACCGCGAACTCAAAGACGAACATTTATTTCGCGTGCACCCCGCTCGCATCCACGTCGATACAGCCGAGTTGCCGGGTTACAGGGCCGAGCGCGTAGTCTGCGCTCGCTGCGGCGAAGGCATCAACTTCGGCCGATTCGAAGAGCTCGCTGGAGACAAGGTTTGCCTTAGCTGCGCGCACCCGTCTCTGCGTTACTGGAGCGAGAACTCGTAAGCTCTGGTGACCCGGAAGCTGTCAATTGGATTTCGCCGGCGTCGCTGTCTCGGGCGTCTCATCCGAGTCTTCAACCAGCACCGCCGAACCGGGAACAATCTCGAAGCTCACAGCAGTCATTCCCGATGGATTGAATGTGACTCGAAACGGCTCCCGCTGCCATTCGACAGCAGCACACACTGGCTCGTTCCGGCTCGTAGCGTCAAACGCCGCAAGCTTCTTCGCAAGCATCGGCTTACGCACCGCAAGCTGTGTCACGACCGCATACAGGCTCTTGCCGCTCGACGTCAGGCCGCAATACGCTGCATAGTCGCGGAACCAGCTCACCTGGCTTACTCCCGGATCGTAATCCGGCAGTTTCAGCGCCGACACATGGCCGCTCACGCGATCCACCAGCAGCCACGGCCCGCGTTGCCAGACCCATCGGCTCGCCGCCGCCTTCTCGCCAGGAAGCTCATCGTTGATCCGCAGCACCCGCCGCACCACAAAGCTGCGATCCGTCACCTCGTGCGCTTCGCCCGTCGTCCATTCCTTCACCAGGCCGTCGACAACAAGCGGCCGAACTTTCAGCGCGCTCTCGCCCGCTGCTGCTCCCGCCGGATCACCGATTCTTGAATATGGAACTCGCTTGAATGCCCCAAGCCCGACAACATGAACCTTGCGAGGCGTTGCGTTGAGTGAGGCTGAGATCGCCAGAACTGCAACCCACGCTGCCAACGTCTTACCCACTTGCATGACGAACCCTGCTTCCTAAATCTGTGCGGCCTCCACCGCGCGTGCCACGCGGAACGCTGTTCCTTCATTCATATGCGAGGCCAGCACCTGCATCCCAACGGGCAATCCCGCCTTAGTGGCGCCGCAGGGAACGGTGACGCCACAGATTCCGGCAAGGCTTGCAGTGACCGTGTAAATATCCGCCAGATACATCGCCAACGGATCGCCCGTCTTCTCTCCAAGTTTGAACGCCGGCGTCGGCGCAGTCGGCGTCACAATCGCATCGACATCGGCGAATGCTCGCACGAACTCTTCCGCCAACAACCGCCGCACTTTTTGCGCCTTGAGATAGTAGGCATCGTAATAGCCTGCCGAAAGCGCATAAGTACCGAGCATGATCCGCCGCTTCACCTCAGCCCCGAATCCCTCGTCCCGCGAATGGCTGTACATCTCTGACAGCGTTCCCGACGAGGGCGAACGATAGCCATAGCGAACTCCATCGAACCGCGCAAGATTCGCACTTGCCTCCGCCGTCGCCACCAGGTAGTACGTTGGAATCGCGTAGCGCGTATGCGGAAGAGACACAGTCTTTACGCTGCAACCCGCATCCTTCAGCGACTTGATTCCCTTCTCGATTTGCTCGCGGACCTCAGGATCAAGCCCTTCGCCAAAATACTCTTCGGGCACACCGATACACAGACCCTCGGCTCCCTTGTCGCTCTCCGCCGCATAGTCCATTACCGGCGCCGAAGAACTGGTTGCATCGCTCGCATCATGCCCTGCGATCACGCTCAGCACCGTAGCCGCATCGCGAACATTCCCTGCAAATGGCCCCACTCGATCCAGAGACGAGGCAAACGCAATCAGGCCATATCGCGACACGCGCCCGTAGGTCGGCAGCACGCCGACAACTCCGCAAAAGCTGGCCGGCTGCCGAATCGACCCGCCCGTATCCGTCCCCAGCGTTGCCACAGCCGTATTCGAAGCCACCGCCGCGGCCGAGCCTCCGCTCGATCCGCCCGGTACGCGCTCTGGATCGGCGGGGTTCCGCACCGGTCCGTAAGCCGAGTTCTCGTTCGACGATCCCATCGCAAACTCGTCGCAGTTCAACTTACCCAGGAGCACACCGCCGGCACCTTCGAGCTTTGCTACCGCCGTGGCATCGTAGGGAGGTTGATACCCCTTTAGGATCTTTGAACCCGCGGTGGATGGCGCGCCCCGCATGACGAGCACATCTTTGATCGCGACCGGAATTCCAGCCAGTGGTCCCAGCGGATCACCCTTGGCGGCTGCAGCGTCGACCTTCGCCGCCTGATCGAGAGCCCGCTCTCGCGTCAGGCTTAAATAGATATTGAGACGCTCGTTTACCTGCTCGATGCGCTTGTAGTAGCTGCCAACGAGGTCCGCAGTTTTCACGCGGCCAGAGAGCAAATCGTCCCGCAGCTCAGTAAAGGTCTTTGGCTTTTCCAGGTAATTCGAGGAATGGGTGGCTTCGCTCGGCAAAGTTGCGTTCCTTCTTGGATCTCTCTAGCGTTCAATAACCTTTGGAACTTCGAAGAATCTTGCGTCGGTTTCCGGGGCCTGCAACATCACTTCAGACCTGCTGAGGGAAGGCTTCAGACGATCCTCGCGCAGCCCCGTTGCTTCCCGCGCACTCGTAGCCAATTCGCTGATCTGCGCCAGTGGAAAAACCGTGCTCGTATCGAGCTCATCCAGTTGAGCGACGTAGTCCAGGATCGCATTCAGATCGTGCACCATGCTCCCGGTCTCCTCCGGAGTCAGCTTCAGGTGCGCCAACTCCGCCACGCGGTCCACATCTTCTTCTTTTACGTTTACAGTCATCTTCGATCAGCAACCCTGTATGTATGAGGTGGCATTCGGCGCCATAACAACTGACAATGGCAGCCGAACGTCTCCTGCAAGTATATCGGTTCGTTGATTCTCGTCTCCTTCTGCCACTTCGCCTTCTCACATCAATCAACCGTCAGCGTGAGCGTAGTCTTATGCGAAATTCCACCCGCCGTTGCGGTGACGACGATCGAGTAGGTTCCGGCGGGCGTGTTTTGATTTGGCGAAGTTGGCGTCCCGCCTCCTCCGCCACCCGCGCCTGCGCAGCTGGCCATTCCGCTCAGCCCGGTCACGAGCAAACCGGCCATCAGGATGGTCCGCCTCAGTCTCCTTCTCCTGATCCCAAATGCGACCGGCAAAATCACCAGGCAGATAAGCGAAAGCCGGGACAGACCCGAGGCCCTCCCCACATTTGCGCTCGAGCGGCTGAGCCCCGTGGCGATGTTCACTGTGACACTGCCGCTGCTGTTTGCCGGCACATCCTGGCTCGGCGGGTTGAAGCTGCAGGATGAGTTTGCCGGAAGCGAGCTACATGCGAACGTGAAGGTTCCCTTGGATCCGCTGAGAGGCGTGAACGTCAGGGTGTACCCTGCCGTCTGACCACTGGCAACGGTCTTGCTCGATTGACCTGAAACCACCACCGTGAAGTCGAATCCCATTCCCGAGAGACCAATCTGTGCGGGCATCACAAGCGAGCCGCTCGTGACGGTCAAGGTCCCCGCCTGATCGCCCGCGCTCGTAGGAGCAAATGCGATCTGCGCGACGCACGCAGCCGACACCTCGAGAGAGGTCCCACACGTGGAGGACGAGACCTGGAAATTGGAAGATGTAAAGAATCCTATGTCTATGATTGCAACAGGTCCGTTATTGGTCAGTGTCACCTGTCGCCTTGCGCTCGTCAGCCCGACACCGGTCAGCGGGAACGCAATGGTAGCAGGTTGCACTTGAACCGATCCGGCCGCACCTCCGATGCCGATCAAGGCAGCTGTAGCGGGCCCAGGAAACTCAACGGAAGATACGGCAAGGGTTCCATTCACCACACCATTAGCGGTCGGCGTAAAGATGACACCTATCGAACAGCTCCCTCCCGCGCCTAAATTCAACCCGCAAGTGTTCTGCGAAAGACTGAAGCCGCTCGAAGTCGCAAACGTCAGTCCCGAAGCAGTCAGAGTGCTCGTGTTTGAAATGGTTGCAAACTGTGCTGCACTTGACTGCCCGACTTTTGCCTGCAGAAAGCTCATTAGCGAAGGGCTGACCGTGATCGCTGAGCTTCCTTGACCCAACCCCAAAAGCCCCACTTGAATCGGAAGAGCACCGGGCGTCGAGGAGGACACCGTCAGAGTAGCGGTAAGCTGGCCAAGTTGCGCAGGAGCAAACAAAACCTGGATAGCGCAGCTGCTACCGGTAGCGAGGCTCGTCCCGCAAGTGCTCGCGGTCCAGGAGAAGCTCAATGCAGCCGCGCCTGTGATCTGAAATCCCAGGTTGGATATAGAAACGCTCCCCGTATTGGTAATCGTGAGATTGACCGGAGCACTGGTCTGACCCACGGAAACGCTCCCAAATGTGATCTGGGTAGAGCTGACCTTGAAGGCCGGGCCTTCGAGCCCCGTTCCCGACAAATTAATGGTTTGCGACCGAATGGAATCCGCAACGGTAACTGTCCCCGCGACAGCTCCGACGCTGTCCGGCGCGAACACCACGTTGATTGCACAGCTCGCATGGCCTCCAAGGGCGCCTGCACACGTGTCGGAACTCCGAAAGCCCTGGCTCGCACTGATTATGATCGAATTCAGCGGCAGATCACCGCTGTTCGTGAGCGTAATGACATCCGGATTCGATTGCTGGCCGATCGGAGTCGACGGGAAGGAGATGGATGATTTCGAGATCGTGTCTGTCGCGGCCGTCGCGCCGGATCCCTTGAGCAGGATCGTTTGAGTGCCAGCACCGTCAACGATGCTCACGGCTCCGTTGGCCTGACCGCCTTCAGTGGGACTGAAAGCGATGGAAAGGGAGCAGGCGCTGTTTGCCGCCAGCGATGCCCCGCACGGATTCTCCGCAACGATGAAAGGCAGCGTGGCCGCGATGCTCCTCAGAGGCACAGCATTCGCCGTTGTATTTTCCAGCGTTACCGGCAGAGTAAATGTCTTCCCAATCGCTATCTGGCCGAAATCGAGCATGCGGGGCGATACTTTGACCGAACCACCCTCCGTTCCCGTTCCGGACAGCGGCACAGTGATCCGCCCGCCGGCAACATTCGCTGAGATGCTCAGTTCCGCCGTTGCTGATCCAACTTGATCGGGAGCGAAAACTACCTGGACCATGCAGCTTGCACCTTCATTCACTGAGCTGCCGACGCAATTGTCCGTCTCATAAAACGGCGTACCTGCACCCACAGACGTCACCACGAGCGCGATTCCGCCAGTGTTCTTCAGCGTAACGATCTGACTCTGACTCACAGCTCCGACGGCCTGCGACGCAAACGTCAGAGCATTCGGATCAACGGATGCGTCTGTCACCACCGTGCCCGCCGTCGACAGAGGAATCTGCCAGATACCCCTGCCATATGTCCCCGCAACCAGAACGTTCTGGGAAGCCACACTCAACTCAGTAACCGGCGCGTACGGAAGGCCGGTGCCGAATATCGACCAGCACTTGCTGGCCCCATCAACACACGTCTCGACATGTCGAGTCGAATACACGCCAACATCGGTGGCCACATAGGCAGTGCTCGCGTCCTGCGGGTCGATCACAATACTGTTCGCCGGACTGTTGCGAAGATTGGTGTTGATGTCGTACCAGTGCAGTCCTCCATCGATCGTTCGATAGACCGTGCAGACAGCGTGGTACGGATCGGTAATTCCGGCCACGGTTACGTAAACCGTATTGCCGGAGGAATCGTGTGGATCGATATAAATGCTCGAAATATCGAATGCGAAGTGGTTGAAAGAGACCGCGGAATTCGCCACGGGATTAAACGTAAGATCGGTCCACGCTGGCGGTGAGGAACTCCCGGGAATGAACGTCATCTTCAGCACGTGCCCTGGGAGGATGGCGCCGCCATTTAGAGAACTGAACATGCCCGCATAGATGACTTCCCCACCGCTCGCAATCGGTGCCGCCGCCAGGGTGCGGATGAGCCCATCGCCACTGCAATAGGCATTCGCCGATATGCCGTCGAGAAAGGGGCCGATCGCATTGGCGCCGCTGGTCCACGCCGTTCCATCTACCGGACCCCTCCAAAGCCGGCAGGTGCCCACTAGTATCTGCGACCTATCGAGCGGGTCGATGAGAAATGGCGCCGGTGTGGTCATCGTCATGCCGTCCCCTGAGACATCGGCATTGTCGACAACGGCCAGGGCGCCGAAGAGATCTGGAGTGCACTCCGCTGTTCCCGAACAACGATGAATCGATACACCAGCACTGTTATTCACATACCAGTTGTCCGCAAAGTCGACTTCGACCGGCCCGCCTTCCCCTCCAAGGATCTGCGGCCATGTGCTCGTAGGACCCGAAGCATTCTTCACGCCGGCCGTGCCGTTAACGCCCAGACCCGCCATCATCGTGTAGGGCGAGGTGCCAGCTTGAGAGATACTTTCAACCTCCGCCAGCGACCCCAGCCCCGCATTGAGGTTTTGGAAGTGACTCGAATCATCGGAAGAACAGACCGAATTCCCCTCGGCAATCCCGTCCATCGAACGCCACAGGCCGCTATCGTTCCCAATCATCACCTGCTGGGGGTTCGAAGGATTCCATGCCAGCGCGTGCTGGTAAGGCGCAACATGAGCGCTCATGCAGGTGTTAGCGTTCGTCGTATTCCGCCAAGAGCAGCCCATCGCTAAACTACAGCGGAAAATGTCATTTGCCCCGGCAAGCAGGATCGTGTCCTGCGCGGAAGGAACAGCGGCGAGCACGAGGTTGTAATCGCCGTTGGCGATTGTCGAGGGTCCCATCAACGTGCCGGTCTGAAGTGGTACCGTACTCCATCTCTGTGCGAACGAAATGGCGTCATTGCTGCATGTTCCGCCGATCATCGCACAGGAGTCTTCCCAGAGCCCTTGATCCTGGTTGTAGAGATCCACCGACCACGCGAAGGTATCGCCAGAGACTGGATTAACCGCCAGTGCCCCTCGAAAAATAGGGCATGCAATCGACCCGATCGTTCCCGGATTAGCCGGACACATCCGTGATGTAAAAGCATTGCCCGGCTGAGCGGCCATGCGGGTCCAGGTAATGCCGTCGGAGGATTGGTAGTAGCCGTGAAGCCTCACAGCGGCAATGAACAGGCGTCGAATTGGATTCCAAACTACCGCCGTTACGGAATTGCCGTTGGGACCCACAAATGTATTCGTCGGCCCCTGCACATCGCTTCCCGGCCCGTCCGTGATTCGCGCCAGCGACCAGGTCGCGCCAGCATTGGTCGAGTAGTAGAGACCCGCGTAGCTTCTGTTTTGATACGGAGCGTTTACCAGAATGCCTTCATACGCCTGAGACACAGCCGCGACCACTAGCTGCGGATTCACCGTGCTCCACGCGAACCCCGAGAAGCCCTCTCCCGTGAACATATAGATGTGATCATCGGTAGCAGGAATCGCTGTCCAGCTGGAACCTCCGTCCGTCGAACGCAGAATGCCTGCGCCGTAGTAGGAATCCAGCGCGTCGTTGGGGTCTCCGGTACCTGCCAGGACCACTCCCGTGCCGCCGGGTTGAACGCTGAGAGCACCGATACTGATGGAGCCGAATCGATAGCTCTCGAACGGTGACGAGGAGTCGGTGAGCGGGTTGAAGATCACGTAGCCTGAGGAAGCAGCGTTCTGTGAAGCCCAGACTCCGCCGCCGGTTGTCCCGATGTACACGTGATTACCGGTCACGTCGGAAGGATCGATCGCGATCGAGGAGACGCGCCCCGTCACCAATCCATAGTTGGGCGTCATCACTGCCGTAGGGCCCAGCGGCTGCCAGACAGCCGTTGAGCCGGGCGTAGCCTGAGCCGCCGCCGGCAACGCCCCGGCTCGTGTAGACACCATGTGCCGACTCGTTTGTTCAAACCAGCCTCGGCGCTCGAGGAATCTTCGACCCTGCGCAACGCGTGGCGGGATTGTCGGCACGGTCGATTGCGGCCAGACCTGCGCAGAGCCAGGCAGAAGCAGCAGCATCGCGAATACAAAACCAGCCATTCGCTGGCGGCCAGTAGTGGAGAACCAAATCCGACGCCTAAAACACTGCTCAACTGCCGAAATCGTCACGCGCGTACAGGCTCCGACTCCTGCCTCCCACACCGATCGTCCGAGGGAAGCAGGGCGTAATCCAGTGCAAATACCTGGCGCGGAGCATGCAATTTCCGGGATCGATATTGCGTCCCATTCTAGGTCGTTGTGTGAAGTGGAGCGATGTGATGGCTACTACATATCACTGTGAAACGGACTAGCTTTTAAACAGCGTCTCCGTCTCGCCGCCGTTCTGCGCGATATAAGCTTTCGAATCGAACTTTTTCGCCGTGGAAGCACCAGACATCGGACGGATCAAACCAAAGATGGGACGGTTGAACCACGGACGATCGTGTTTGCCGACCATGGCCCACGCGATGCCCGAATATCCATTCGGATCGCGCCCATCGAGTTCGTACCGGTCGTTGAGAACTACAGCCCACTCGTACGCGCGCGCGGGATCGGGCGCCCATTCCAAAATCATCTTGGCCCAGTACATCCGCATGTAGTTGTGCATCCAGCCGTGGGTCACCATCTGGCGCTGTGCCGCGTTCCACAGTTCATTATGGGTTTCGGCGCGCTCGAACTGGTCGAGCGTGTAGCTGTGCGGACGCCTGTCCCCGCCGTGCTCGATCAGCGTTTGCCGCGCCCAAGGCTCGGCGCACTCCCAGTTGTCGTAGTTCGGGTTGTACCTGACGAACAACACGGAGAGCTCGCGCCATGCAATCACCTGATCGAGGAAGCGGTCGCACCCAGCTCGTGACGCCTTGCCTTCGGCGCAGGCCTGTTCGACAGCAAGCGCGATGGTGATCGGACCGAGATTGCCGAAGTGGAGATAAGGCGACAGCCGGCTGGTGCCATTCACCTCGGGATGGTTGCGCTTTTCGTCATAGTCCTTCAGGCCGTGCGCAATGAACTCACGGAGATGCTTGAGCGCAGCGTGCGTTCCGCCGGTAAAAGTGTCGACCGGACCGATTGTACGATCGAGCATTTTGAAACCCGCCGTAATGTCATCGACGAGCGAACAGGTTTCCAGCGACTTTGGCTTTCGCCAGCGCTGGTCCGGCTTTGGAGTAGCGGGTGCCACCAGGAACTTGGGTAGCGCCTGCTTCAGGTGCGGGCGCATGTGTTGGAGCAGAAAATAGTCGCGCCCCAAAACGGCAGACGGAACCACAACATCCGCGTCGACCGTCCAGTAGGGAAGTTTGAGTTTGCGGGCGATAGCTTTACGCCACCGCTCAGGTTCTCGGCATGGATTTTCGTCGCCGATAAGAATCGCGGCCTGAACTTCTTCGAGGAACTTCTCGAGAGAGTTATCAGGATGGCGGCGGAGGACAAACCCTACGCCTATCTCAGAAGCATCTGCCTCAACGTCGCGCAATCCCTGCTGCATGAAATGGTAGTGCCGCAAATTTGCATTGGGATAGTTGGGGATGACGGAGAAGAAAACCACCACCGGCAGCCCCAGCAGATTGGCAGCCTCAATCGACAAATCGAGTGCTGGGTTGTCGTGGATGCGCATGGAGCGCTGCATCCAGTAGACCACGCACTTGGAGCCGGGTCGTGGCAGCCCATCCCGACGAACGAGAATGCGTGGATTCTCAGCGAGCTGAGCGAGAGGATCGGGTACAGTCGAACTGGGCATGCCAGCATCTATTGTCACGCGCGCAACCGGAACCTCTTCTCTCCCTGTTAAGCTCCTCAAAAAAGATGGTCCCTGAAATCTATGAGGTCAAAAACCACCTCGCCCATAAGCCGCAGAAGCCTCAACACCGAAATTCACCAGCCAAAACCATGCCCCGCCTTTTCCCCGTTTTCCTAAATCAGCATCAGCAAAGCACTTATTTCCGCACTCCAACGGACGCGTTCTGCATGACCCAGCAAGAAGGCTCCGGCAAGTGACTTCGCGCCCGTCGCGGGCCATCGACCCTGGCAAATTGCACCCCGACGTCTTAAAACCCGAAACCATATCCGAAATCGCCCCCGGATCTCTTGAGAACTTATAATCGACGCAAATTCATAACAGCTGCAAGATTCCCCTCTCCGACAGCTGCGAGAGGAGACGAATATGCGTCGAAATTTGTTGCTGGTCCCGGTCTTCCTGGTTTGGCTTACCGCATCCAGTCACACCCCCGCACAACAAGCTAAAGACGCGGCCGCCGTCCGGCCCGATGATCCGGCCCGCTCGAAAGAAATCTATCGACGCGATTGCCTTGTCTGTCACGGTGCCAATGGAGACGGCAAGACGGAGATACTGAAGGACCGCGCACTGAATCTGCCGAACTGGACGGATCCGAATTCGCTCGGTGGCCGCGCGGACCAGCAACTATTCAACGTCATTCGTTTTGGGAGAGGGAAGATGCCTGCAGAGAGCCTGGGACGTGCGAACGATGGAGAAGTGAAGGGTCTGGTGCATTACATCCGGACGATCGCAAGGTTTGAAGCGAACGCGGAGCCAGCGGCGGCACCTGGCCCCTCGAAGAACTGACGCCCCCGTTTCCATTCACGTCCTGACGTGCCGCACGGCTCCAGAGGACGACGTCGGCACCCTGCCCACGGTGACATGCATCGCGAAGAACCGCTGCCAATCGGCATCGTGGCCGAGTTTTCTCAAGGCGGAGAACCTGCCAGAATCGGGGCGCGTCTAAGGAACAGAACCAGGAGAACGACAACCATGCTTGCTAGATTCTCGTGGACTTCGGTTTTCATCTTGTCGTTAGCTGCTTTCGCGCACGCACAGGCGGCCGGACCCGAAACCAGCGACGTCCCCCAGCCCCTGCTGAATGCAAAGGCCGCCTTTGTGTCGAATGGCGGCGCCGATGGTGGACTCTTCCCCGAGCCGTTCAGCGGAGATCCAAATCGCGGCTATTTTGCCTTCGTCAAGGCGCTCCGCTCCACCCACACGCTAAACCTTGCCGATGATCCGGCACAGGCGGATCTGATCCTCGAAATCCATCTGGCTGCGCCGATGGGCCCGGTACACGCTTCGAAGGATCTCGGCACCGCCGACGCATTGCCGTTCTTCAAGCTGACGATCTACGACCGCAAGACGCACTTCGTGCTCTGGACCATCACTGAGCCCATCGAGATTGCACACCTGCAAAAGACTCATGACAGAAACTTCGATGAGGCTCTCGCGCATATTGTGGATGATCTTCAGGCGGTGAGAAACCCCGGTGCGGGATCGCTCTACCCGCACCCTCCGGCGCGCCAGAACAACTGGAAATTCTAAGTGCCTGCGTGAACGTCCCGGGGCTTCAGGAGCATCGGGAATACTCCGGATTTCTGTCGATTCTGAGGTGCGATCACTCCGACCATGCGGAAATGAACAAATCATTCGAATCGAACGCACAAGTTCGGATCGCGAACCGTGTCAGGTAGAAAACTCCATCATCTTGATTACACTCTGCCGATCGTACTGCGTGAAGTGGATGGTCTTGCCATCCGTTGCGATTTCTGGAGTAGTGAATGGATTTCCCGTCGCGCGACCAACCTGGGACGGTGCAGTCGAAGGGCGCGGAGACGACAGAATGCAGGTTTCGACCCGCCCGATCGACAACAAAGATCCAGAATGTCCGCCCCCTCCAATGATCGTGCGGTCGGCGGAACAAACAGCGCTGGACGCTGTCGATGTCCTATCATGTTGGGGCAAAGGAAAAGTTGAGACCTGACCCCAATGTTTACCCCAATTAAAGCGATTTGCCTCCTCGTCCTGATCTCCGGCCCAAGCCTCTTCGGAGCCGATGTCGCCATGAAGGTGACCGACAAGAATTACCTCGACACCCAGGGCTTCAGCGTTTTTCTCTACGACAGTACCTATCATCCCGTCTTCGTTGACCAGAAGAACACGGCGATGGAGATGATCCTTCACGGCCAGCGCATCGCCACCAATGGCGACGTGCGCCTCATGCCGACGCCGGAGCAGTGGGATCTGGTGGCAACGCTGAAAGGACGCCACGCCGACAAAGAGAACAATCGCCTCACGGCCGATCTCTCTTTTCCCACGTTCGATCTCAGCTACACATTGGAGGTCGCAGCCGAGCCCGGCGGAGTCAGAGTCAGCATCAATCTCGAGAAGCCGCTGCCGCAGAAGCTGGCTGGGCGTGCGGGGTTCAACCTCGAGTTCCTGCCCTCCATCTACATGAGCAAGGCCTACCTGGTGGACGGAACAAAGGCCGGCATCTTTCCGCGCACGCCGAACGATGCCATGGTGAAGGTGTTGCCGTTGGCCGATGAGCCCAAGAAGGCCTACTACCTCGAAGACTGGGACAAAGCCAAGGGGTATACGCAGCCGCTGCCGTTTGCCGAGGGCAAGAGCATCACGCTGGGTATCGACGACGCGCTGGCGCGAATCAATGTTGTCTCGGATACGGCGGATCTGATGCTGTTCGATGGGCGCGACCGCGCGCAGAACGGCTGGTTCGTGCTGCGCTCGCTCATTCCTGCGGGAAAGACAACCGGCGCAATCGTCTGGCATATCAGGCCTGACGTAATTCCAAACTGGACGCGGCCGCCGATGATCGCCCACAGCCAGGTCGGCTACTCGCCGGATTTCTCAAAAGTGGCGGTGCTGGAACTCGATCCCAGATTCGACGCACCGAAAACAGCCAGGGTGCTGCGATTGATGGAGGATGGATCATACAAGCAGGTTTTCGAGGGCCCGATCGCCGCGTCGACACCATGGTTGCGATACGTCTACTCAAAATTCGATTTCACCTCGGTAAAGGACCCCGGCCTGTATGTCATCGAGTACGCCGGGAAACGCACAGCGCCGTTCCCCATCTCAAAGGATGCTTACGCGAATATCTGGCAGGACAGCCTGGATCATCACATCGCGGCGCAGATGGATCACGTCGCTGTTCGCGAGGGCTACCGCGTGTGGCACGGCGCTTCGCACCTCGATGATGGGCGACTGGCTCCCGTGGTTGGAGAGCAATTCGACGGCTGGAACCAGGCGACGACGACCGACGGAAAATGGAAAGGTGGCGACCACATTCCGGGGATGAACGTGGGCGGCTGGTACGATGCCGGCGACTTCGATCTCGAAGAGCCCGCGCAGCTGAGCGTGATTCAGAGCCTGGCCCTCGCCTATCGCGAATTCAATTTGAAGTACGACGAACTGGCGGTGGACGAGAAGACTCGTCAGGTGGAGATGCATCGTCCCGACGGCGTGCCCGATACCGTCCAGCAGGTCCAGCATGGCGCGATGTATATCCTTGCGCAGTTCCACAGCATCGGTCATGCGATTCGCGGCACGCACGAACCGGATCTGCGCCAGTACACACACCTGGGCGATGCAGCGTCAAAGACCGACGGTCGGATTTACGATCCGAAACTTGGGTTGAGCGATGTGAAGGGCGACTACTCCGGCAGGCCGGACGATCGCTGGATCTTCTCGTCGAACAATCCGTTCTTCCAGTGGCAGGCCATCGCAGCGCTGGCAGCATCAGCCGACACGCTCAAGGGCTATGACGACGCGCTGGCGAAAGACTGCCTCGACACCGCAATCAAAGCGTGGAACGACGAGAAGACTCATCCGACCGGAAATCCTGCTGGTGGCGGGCTCGGCGGGTCAGCTCCGGCAGGCAGCCCGGGAGGTGGCGTGCTCGCTGCCTCTCAAGGTGTGGTGTCTGGCGCTCAAGGCGGCCATAACCGACAAGTCAGTCCGGGGGCTCCGGCGAGTTCTGCAACGACGAACCCGCCACCGGCCCCTCCGGCAGACTCCGCACGTCGCGGCTTCGGCGTCGGTCAGGACTGGGCCGCTGCACTGGAGTTGACGATTGCGACGAAGGGCGCCGATCCCTATAAGGCCCGCCTGAAGGAGTTGCTGCCCCAGATGATCACTCCTCAGCAGATGGGCTTTCGCGGCTGGACAGCGGTGCGGGCGCTGCCTTATCTCGATGCCAGCGAGAAAAACACATTGAGAGAAGCCGTCAAGACCTACATGGCCGGGCTGGATAAACAGCTCGACGCGACTCCGTTCGGTGTGCCTCCGAGCCTGGGCACGTGGGGCGGATCGGGCGCCGTGGTCGACATGGCGATCCGGATGTACTTCCTGCACAAAGCGTATCCGGATCTTGTCGGACCTGAATACACTCTCCGCGCCGTGAACTACATTCTCGGCACGCACCCAGTATCGAGCACTTCGTATGTCGCCGGAGTGGGAACGGTTTCCAAGACCATGACCTACAGCAATAACCGTGCCGACAATGCCTACATTCCGGGAGCAGTCATTCCGGGATACATCATCATCAAGCCCGACTTTCCCGAGTGCATCGACGACTTCGGATTCCTGTGGTTCGAAGATGAAGCCGTCGTCGCCGGATCGGCAAGCTGGGTGGTTGCCGGCAACGCTGCGGAAGCCATCACAAAGGAATCTCAGAAGAACCAATAAATAGAAACGCCCGGCATCTTCGATGGGTGCCGGGCGTTTCTGTCGAGTTGGTTATTACCAGCCCTGTCTACATTAGGAGAGAGCCCAGCCGGAACGGTCCTGCCTCTTGATGAACTGGTCAGCCTCTGGGCAATTCTTCGCCTTCATCTTGTGCGAGTCCCATTCAATCTTCTGGCCCACGCGCAGTGAAACGCAGCCCAGCAGCAGGATCTCGGTCATGCGCGCTGCAACGTCGAAACGCGAGTAGCACGCCTCCGGCTTGTTTGCCTTGATCGCGGCGAGCCATTCCTGTGCATGGGCTTGGACACCGCCGCTGCCCTTCTTTCCACCGTAGGGATTGCGTGGAATCCGCTCAGGATATTTCGCCAGATCCGGATGCTTCGTATAGTGAACAAACTTCTTGTCGCCCTTCAACTTCACAAAGAAGCTGGTTCCGTAATCGTCGGGCGAAAACACCGTGCCTCCATCGCCGATGATCAGGCACGCGCTGTTCGGAATCTCACCCAGCAATTCGGTGATATCGGCGGTCAGTTCCGCGGGCGGCTTGTTGCTGAAGTCATGGCCGTCGGGAGCTGAGGGGTCAGGCTGTCCCCCGTCGTACCACCACAGCGTCACCGGATCGTGTTCGACCTTCCTCGAACGATGGAAGAAACTTGGGTGCTCGAGCGGAACGTGTCCGGTGCGCTTGGGAAATGCAAAGCGAATCTTGGAGCCCACCGGGAAAGATTCCTTGTTCATCTTCCCGAATGGCACCGCTTCAATCTCCGTTGGGTCTCCAAGATCCAGGGCGCGGAACGGCAGATTGACCGTATGGCATCCCATGTCGCCCAGCGCACCGCAGCCAAAGTCTTGCCAGCCGCGCCAATTGAACGGCTCGTAGACTCCGCCTCTCTTCTCTTCACCGCGTTTCCCCACGAACGGCCGCATCGGAGCTGCACCGATCCAGACATCCCAATCCAGCGTCGAGGGAACCGGATCTTCCCCGTCGGGACGATCCATCGCCTGCGGCCACACCGGACGGTTTGTCCATACGTGAACCTCATGAACTTGTCCGATGAGCCCGTCCTGAATTGTCTCGACCCCGCGGCGCAATCCGTCTGCTGCGCTGCCCTGGTTTCCCATTTGCGTCACAAGCTTCTTATCGTGCGCCATCTTGCGCAGATAGCGCGCCTCGTAAATGGTCTGCGTCAGCGGCTTCTGGACAAAAACCGCCTTGTGCCGCTTCATGGCGGCCGATGCCACGATCGCATGCATGTGGTCCGGCGTTGAAACCGTCACGGCGTCGATCTGATGGTCCATCTGATCGAGCATCTGGCGGAAGTCTTTGAAGAACTTTGCGCTCGGATATTTCTTGGTTTGAGTCTCGTAAGCTTCTGAACCCGCATCCACATCGCACAGGGCTACGATGTTCTCGCCGGCGCAGGCATCGGTGTCGCTGCGGCCCTTGCCGCCAATACCGACACAAGCGACATTCAGCTTGCTGTTGAGATTCTGTCCACGCAAAAGCGAGGGGACGCCAAATGCAAGTGCGCCGGCAGCCAGAGAACCAGTCTTGATAAATTCGCGGCGGTCGATAGGAGAAGGCGAGGAAGTCTCAGGTGTCTTCATTGGAGGCATTTTCTTTAGGTGGTTTCGATACCACAACAGCATACTCGCCAGTTCCGTAGTGAGCAACATTCCCGTGCGGGGCCCTTTCGAATCAGCGGGGAGAAGGCTCTCGTTTTGCACAACCAGATGCCGCCAGGCGAATTTGGTCCGTTTAGGATGAGACCTGAACCCATGGCTGAAAACAGACGTCTCTCCCCTGCCCTTCTTCTTCATATTTCCAATCTCCTGACCGTTCCTCTACGCAGCCTCACAGCTGTGATCGAGTTGCTGGACGATGGCGGCACCGTTCCATTCATCGCCCGGTATCGCAAGGAGGTCACCGGCAATCTCGACGAAGTGCAGATCCGGTCTATCGAGGAAAAGCTCGCCTACTTCCGCGACCTTGAGGACCGACGCGAGAGCATCCTTGCCTCGATTGCCGAACAAGGCAAGCTGACCGATGACTTGAAAGCGCGCATTGAAACCACGCTCGACAAGAACGAGCTTGAGGACCTTTATCTGCCCTATCGGCCCAAGCGGCGCACCAAGGCGACAATTGCGCGCGAGAAGGGACTGGAGACATTGGCCGCCTATCTGTGGGCACAGCAAGCAGCTGAAGAGTCCCTCGCTACCCTTGCGCCGAGATTTGTGAATGAGGAACTCGGCGTGGCCAACGTGGAGGAGGCTCTTGAGGGTGCCCGTCACATTGTGGCTGAGTGGATCAGTGAAGGTGCCGACCTGCGTAAGGCACTGCGGAACCTTGTGTTCGACGAAGGCGTCGTGATCAGCCGCAAAGTCACGGACGCGGCGGATGAGCGCGAGAAGTTCAAGATGTACTACGAATACAAGGAGCCGGTAAAAACCATTCCCTCGCATCGCATGCTGGCGATCCGGCGCGGAGAAACTGAGAAGGTCCTCTACTTCCTGATCGAGATCGAGCCGGATCGAGCGCTGGCTCTGCTTCATAAACATGTGTTGCGAGCGCCCGGAGACTGGACGGCGCAGCTCGATCTTGCGATCGACGATGCATGGAAGCGGCTTCTGAATTCGGCGATCCAGACGGAGATCCGCCTCGAATTAAAGCGCCGCTCCGATAATGAGGCCATCCAGGTCTTCGGCGACAACCTGCACAACCTGCTGCTTGCTGCTCCGGCGGGCTCCATCTCAGTGCTGGGGATCGACCCCGGTCTGCGAACCGGCTGCAAGCTCGCGGTCGTTGACCAGACTGGCAAACTGCTGGCGCACGATGTCCTCTACCTCCACACATCCAAGCACAGCAATGCCGAGGCGATGCCGAAGCTCGAGGCGATGCTGCGGAAATACACTGTCCGGGCAATTGCAATTGGGAATGGAACCGCTTCGCGTGAAACCGACGCATTTGTGCGCGAGTTCCTGCGCGAAAAGGGCATTCAGGAAATCTTCTCGGTCACCGTCAGTGAAGCGGGAGCGAGCGTTTACTCTGCGTCCGATGTCGCGCGGCAGGAGTTTCCGGATCTTGATCTCACGGTCCGAGGCGCGATCTCGATTGCCCGGCGTCTGCAGGATCCGCTGTCGGAACTGGTCAAGGTCGATCCCAAATCGATTGGCGTGGGGCAATACCAACATGACGTTGACCAGCGCCAGCTAGCCGATTCGCTGGAGAAGACTGTTGAGAGCTGCGTGAACCGTGTGGGTGTCGATCTCAATACATCATCGTGGACCCTGTTGCGATACGTCTCGGGCATTACGGAGCGGACGGCGATGAACATCGTCACCTACCGCAACGAGCATGGCAGTTTCCGCTCGCGAACACAGGTTCTCGATGTGCCGGGAATCGGAGCGAAGACGTTTGAGCAGGCTGCGGGATTTTTGAGGATTCGCAATGGCGACAATCCGCTGGATATGACGGCCGTTCACCCGGAGTCATACGCGGTGGTGGAGCAGATCGCCGCGGCTGCCGGCGCAAGTGTAGACGAGCTGATCAGGACGCCGGAACTCGTGGAGAAGGTAGATCGCAAGCGTCTCTCCGCCGGGCAGTACACGCTCGAGGACATTCTCGCGGAACTGCGCAGGCCCGGGCGAGATCCGCGCGAGACATTCGTTGCGCCCCAGTTTCGCGATGAAGTTCGCGAAATTGCAGACGTTCAGGTGGGCATGGTTCTTGAAGGAGTGGTGACAAATGTGACCAAGTTCGGCGCGTTTGTCGACATCGGTGTGCATCAGGATGGGCTGGTGCACATCAGCGAACTCTCCAACAAGTTCATCAAAGATCCATCGGAGGCTGTAAAAACGGGCCAGATCGTGAAGGTGAAAGTGCTGACCGTTGACCCGAAGGCCATGCGGATCGGGCTCTCGATGAAGGCTCTGGCTGGATCCGCCCCGGCCGCGCGTCCACAGCCGAAGAAGCCGGCTTCTCCGCCGCCGGCAACTTTCCAGGATAAGCTGTCCGCGCTTTCAGCGAAGTGGGGAGGAAAATAGTGGGCGCGGAGCACCCGACTTTTCCCAGGTGACGAGGTTCAAATAAGGAAGGCCGCCTTCGCACGGCCTTTTTTTGTTCGGCTTTGACAGCTGGTATTTACCAGCGGCCCCAGGCTCGCGTCCAGTAGTCCGAGAGAGTCATCCCGACCAGGACGAGAAACGTAAAAAGACCGGCGCCGACTGTGAGCTTGGTGAGTTTCGTCGAGTATTTGACGTGCATGAAGAACAGCACCACGAGAATCATCTTGGTCGCTGCGATGGCGAGCGCGACGACCGGGTTTAGCGGCCCCATGTCGACGTAAGAAGCCCCAACCGTAGCAGCCGTGCCGACAAGCAGAGCGAGAAGTATGGTGATGTAGACCCGCGGCGAAACCACGTGGTGATGGTGCTCGTGCTCTTCAATAGATTCGAAGTCTTTGTCGTGAGGTGCACTCATGATGACGGTCCTTGTCAGTGCCTGCTGATCAAATACAGCAGCGGGAAAAGGTAAATCCAGATAATGTCGACGAAGTGCCAGTAGAGGCCGAAGTTCTCAACAAATGTCACGTGGCCTGTTGTGTAGGCACCGGCTCGGGCGCGGAAGATCATGAATCCCAGGATCGCGATACCGATGATCATGTGCAGCGCGTGCATGCCGGTCATCGCGAAGTAGAGGAAGAAGTAGATCTCGGTGTGCCGCGCCATGTCGTAGGGCAGCGGCTTGTCTTCCGGATTCTTCAGGTGAACTTCGGGATCTGACGACGGGTTGATGAACGATTGAATGCTGTAGTGGAAGCCCGGTACGTGGTGCTTCTCGATCTTCTCCTTATACTCGATGGTCTTGATGCCGAGGAAGGCGAGGCCGAGGATGAAGGTCAATACCAGGGCTAGAACCAGCCCCGCCTGCTTCTTCATCTCCGCGCACCAGACACCCATCGCCATCGTGAACGAGGAGGTGATCAGCACTGCGGTGTTGGCGGTTCCCCAGAAGATATCAAGCTGATGCGAAGCCTGGACGAACGCTGGGTAGTACCAGTTGCGATAGATCAGATAGGCGGTAAAGAGTCCGCCGAAGAACATGACTTCAGTGAGCAGGAAGAGCCACATGGCGAAGTTGGTGGCATCGCTCTGCTGCGCGTAGGTCTCGAAATGGTGGCGCTGATAGGGGAGGTGCTCGTGATGTGCACCCTCAGCCGCGCCGTGAACAACTACCTGGCTATCCGACACTGGCTACTTTCTCCTTCTGGCCTTCGAGCCATTCGTAGTCGTACGCTTCATGATCCATGATCGGAATCGTGGGGAAGTTTTCGGTAAGCGGCGGAGACTGGATCTGCCACTCGAGGCCGGTCGCCTGCCACGGGTTGTCGCCGGCGACTTCGCCATACTTGAGCGACCAGGTGAGATAGAGGATCGGCAGCAGATAGCCGACGCCAAGAATGGTTGCGCCCGCAGTTGAGAACACGTTGAGCACCTGGAACTCAGGTGGGTAAGTTGCGTAGCGGCGCGGCATGCCCAGCGTTCCGAGGATGAACTGCGGGAAGAATGTGAAGTTGAACCCGATGAACGTGATCAGCGCGGCGAGTTGCGAGATCTTCTCCGGATACATGCGCCCCGTCATCTTGGGCCACCAGAAGTGGACACCCGCAAGGAATGCCATCAACATGCCGCCGACCATGACGAAGTGGAAGTGGGCAACGATGAAATACGTCTCAGTGAGGTGGATGTCCGTGCCGGACGACGCGAGAAAAACCCCGGTGAGGCCGCCGATGGTGAAAAGTCCCATGAAGCCGAAAGAGTAGAGCATCGGCGTTTCAAAGGTAATGGAACCTTTATAGAGCGTGAAGGCCCAGTTGAAGATCTTGATGGCAGAAGGCACCGCGACAAGCATCGTGAGCAGCGAGAACACCAGCATGGAGTAGTTGGAGATACCCATGATGAACATGTGGTGCGCCCAGACGAAGAACCCGAAGACCGCGATCGCCACCGAAGAGAAGGCGACGGCGGTGTATCCAAACACGCGCTTGCGGCTGAAAGTTGAGATGGTCTCAGAGATGACGCCCATGCCGGGAAGAATCATGATGTACACGGCTGGGTGCGAGTAGAACCAGAACAGATGCTGGAAGAGGATCGGATCGCCACCCTTGGTTGGATCGAAAACGCCGATACCCGCAACGCGCTCAAGTACGACTAGGACCAGCGTGATGGCAAGGACCGGGGTGCCGAGAACCATGAGGATGCTGGCTGCGTAATTGGACCATACGAAGAGCGGCAGGCGGAACCAGGTCATGCCTGGGCAGCGCATCTTGTGGATGGTGACAATGAAGTTGAGGCCGGTAAAGATGGAACTGAATCCGGCAATAAAGATAGCGAGACCCGTAGTAACGACGTTGGTATTCAGGTAGTGCGTTGAGAGCGGCGTAGTAAAGGTCCAGCCGGTGTCGACGCCACCAGTCATCATGGCGTAAAGACCGAGGATGCCGGCCGCCATGTAGAGGTACCAGCTGAGCAAATTGATCTTCGGCAAAGCCAGATCTTTGGCGCCGACCATAATGGGGATAAGAAAGTTTCCGATGGTTGCCGGCACCGAGGGCACCAGGAAGAAGAAGATCATGATGATGCCGTGCATGCTGAACACCTTGTTATAGGTGTCGGTGGCCATCAGATCGGATTGCGGCGTCAGAAGTTCGAGACGGATGAGACCGGCGAGCGCTCCTCCAATGAAGAAGAAGAACGTGATCGACACCAGGTAAAGCATTGCTATCCGCTTGTGGTCACCGGTCAGCAGCCAGCTCAGCAGTCCATTTTCCTTCGTCATGAAGTTCATGCGCGGAATGCGAGCTGTGGACTGATCCGGAAGAACAACAACTGTTGCGGTACTCATTGGTTCACCATCCCCTGCCCAGCGGGCTTTTGTCCGGCGGGCGTTGCCTTACCACCTTCGCTTTCGGGCAGCAGAGTCGTGGTCGTCGTCGTCTGCTGGATGCGGTAGTCGGAGTTGAGTTGCTTAATGTATTCGACAAGTGCAATCACGCCATCTTCGCTGATCTGGCCCTGGTAGGTGGGCATGATCGGAGCGTATCCCTGGGTGACGTGCTGCGAGGGATTCAGAATTGCGTCGCGGATGAATGCCTCGTCGGCAAGCTGCGACTGTCCGCTGGCGAGCGTCAGCTTGGACCCGTAAACATTCGCGAGGTTCGGGCCGCGTGCATCCGGCCGCGCGTTGTGGCAGGCCGAGCAACTGAGGCTGGCGAATAAACGCTCACCGTTTTGCGCGAGCGAGGCGCCGCTGGTAGATCCGGCAAGCCAGCGCTTGTAATCGTCAGGGGTGAGGACGACGACGTCGCCGATCATGTGCGAGTGGTCCGTACCGCAGTACTGTGTGCAGAAGAGGTGATATGTTCCGGGCGTCGTAGCCTCAAACCAGACCGTGGTGTAGCGGCCGGGAATCGCTTCTCGCTTTACGCGGAACGCGGGAATCGAGAAGCTGTGGAACACATCCTGCGAAATGATCGTGAGTTGGACGGCGCGTCCCATGGGAACGTGAAGCGAATTGATCTCGTGCTGGCCCCCGGGATGTTCGATCTTCCACATCCATTGCTTGCCAACTACGTAGATGTTCATGGCGTTGGCAGGCGGAGTATAGACGCGGAAGTAGATGAGCGCGCCCCAGACAAACATGATCAGAAAAAGACCGAGCGGGATGATGGTCCACGTGGCCTCGAGCATCGTGGAGCCTTCGATCTGTACCGGAATGGGGTGCTTCTTCTGCCGGTACATGATGGAAAACGCGGTAACAAGCAGAATGACGATCGTCAGACCGATAAGGCTGACCAGCACCATGAAGAAGTACAGCGCGTCCATCTGAGGCGCGATCTTCGACGCCTGGGGCGGATAGAGCGAGAAATTCGTCAACCACTTGACGAGGAATTGCCAGAGTACT
>Ga0157374_10001111_pt1 | contig 23162 bp, 23 predicted proteins | sample M25metaG_FD_115308 | JGI IMG/M metagenome (GOLD analysis project Ga0157374, IMG submission 115308) | Miscanthus rhizosphere microbial communities from Kellogg Biological Station, Michigan, USA - M2-5 metaG | ecosystem: Host-associated > Plants > Roots > Rhizosphere > Soil | place: USA: Michigan... | reverse complement strand
TGGAGTCGGTGGCCGCATTCGCTTATCACGGACCTCACGGAGAAGCACTGGCCAAGCGGAGGGAGTGGTTTGAAAAGTACAACCTACCGGTCTATGTCGCCTGGTGGGTGCGGGCGGATCATCGGATCGATTGGAAAGAGGGCAACGCCAGACTGGAACATCTCCACGTCAACGGGTCCACGGCCGCCAGCTTCGACTTTGCCCAACCCTTCGATCCTAACGGCAACGCATGCAGGCTCGATCGCGAAGCGGTGAAGGGCGAGGCTGCGACGAACGCCCAGATAACAGATTTCCTGACCACCGAGCGTCCCATCTTGCCGGAAGGCTCAAACCCTTAGTCTGGGGCCGGACAAAAACGTTTCACTGTCCGCTCCCGACTCCTCCGTGCGCAGACCAGGGATCCGCAGGTTCGCCAAGAGCGTTGTGCCAAGCCACGCACAGGAGCCGGCAAACACGGCGGTATCTAAAATTCCATTCGCCAGCGGATGGAATTCGGAGCGGCTCAGTAGGAAGAGCACTAGCAGGCCGCTTACGGTAAGCGCGCCTGACCGCTCCCCGCGGGTACTGCTGTCCAGAAGGAAGGCGAGCGGTCCCAGTAGAAAGATCAGCCGATATTCGAAGCTTGCGGCATTCAAAAAGCTGAACAAATAAATTGCCAAGCCTGATATTGCGATGCATCCGATCGCCGTATCGAAGTTGAGCTCGGGAAGGAACCGATAGAGACGCTGCCTATATCTTTGTCCGACAGCTACAGAAAGGCACGCAACGAGGACCGCCGCTATGGAGCCAATCCCGTGATGGTGGTCGATGAACTTTTCCCAGGTCTGTGAGATAGGACTCACGATGCCAGCGAGGGCCGGATACGCTCCGTAGGAGAAATACCTCATCTTAGGCGTATTCCGCAAAATCATAGGCGCTCTTCGTCCACTCGTAATCAGGAACGCAGCAACCGAAAGAGCGGCAACGGAAAGTGAGGTTATAAGGCCGCGCCGATTTCTGATGAAAATTACAACCGTTGCTATGGGAAAAAGTTTAAGAATGACGAGTATGACGATCAAGATAGCTTCACAGAATCTCTTGATTTCATCTCTCTGCCGTTCAACAAGAAAGAATCCGAACACGAGCAAAGAAAATACGACCAGATCGGTATTGCCGCGTTCAATTGCAAACAGAATTGGCCGTGAGATAAGCGCAAGAAAGACAAGTATCGCTCCAGCCCAGTTCTTCACGTTAAACAGAGCCAATAGAGCGACGACGAACATCGCGGCCATCATTGCCGCCATTAGATTGGTTGATCGGCCGGTGACACCGAGATATCTGAGCCCCAACCATATTGGAGGATAGTTATAGACGCGGTCCCAATGGTCAAAACTTCGAACCGTATACGGATCTTGTCCGCCAAGGACGCAGTCGATCGAGTTGGTTACAGTCCGGGTATCCGCAAAGCCCGGAGATGTCGAATCGATTCTGAAAACACGAAAGGCTGGAGTCAAGCTCCCGTTTCTGTGCATGCTCATTCCCAGAATGATGGCGACGAAAGCGGCTGCGGCAACTACAGGAAGCCGCGTTTGAATAAGAGCAAGCAATCGCTGCATAGAAAGAATTCCCCGGCATTAAACACATCACTGGCTCGGCTGCTATCATGCGTTCTTTATGAAGAGTACACAACTCAGAAAAATTGTTATCACCGGCGCGGCCGGCCTGGTCGGGCAAAACCTGCTTCCGCGTTTAAAATTGCGGAATCTGGGCGAGATTGTAGCGATCGATAAACATCCCACCAATACTGCTATTCTCCGCAAATTCCACCCAGAGATCAACGTGGTCGTTGAAGATATCTCCAAGCCCGGAACGTGGCAGAAGGAGATGGAAGGATGCACCCATCTTGTAAGCGCCCACGCCCAAATCGGCGGCCTTCATCATGAAGAGTTTGTTTGCAACAACATTACAGCTACCGAACGACTTCTCGAAGCTGCGCATCGGAACAACGTTAGTTACATCGTAAATATCTCTTCGTCGGTCGTGAACTCCATGGCGATCGACGACTATACCGAGACGAAGAAAGCACAGGAGGCATTGATCGCAGCCTCTGGAATCCGACAGGTGGTGTTGCGACCAACCTTGATGTTCGGATGGTTTGATCGCAAACATGTGGGGTGGCTGGCCCGCTTCATGCAGAAGGTGCCGATCTTCCCCATCCCCGGGGACGGTAAATTTCTTCGTCAACCGCTCTATGCGGGGGATTTCGCTGACATCATCACTTCTGCGATTGAGAGGGAGATCGTTGGCGCCTTCAACATCACCGGACAGGAGCGGATCGACTACATCGACTTGATTCGTTCGGTGAAACAGGCCGTAAATGCACGAGCCCGCATTCAGAAGATTCCTTACAACCTGTTCTGGCTGCTGTTGAAAGCGAATGCACTAGTGGACAAGAATCCGCCGTTTACAGCCAAACAACTTCAGGCCCTTGTAACTCCAGATATCTTCGAAGTAATCGATTGGCCAAGCATTTTCAATGTGCGAGCGACTCCATTGAAAGAAGCTATGGAGGCTACTTTCCGAGACCCCACCTATTCCAATGTGGTACTCGATTTCTAGAGCCTTTGCGCCACGACCTACGCTTTTTACACTGCTAAGGACAGCCACCGAGAGCTGCGACCGCAGCCTGTATTGTGCTGATATCCGTAGCAAGCCCTGCAGGGCTGTTGAGCACAGACAGCCGTATCGGCTGCATACCAGCAACACTGAAGAAAACTGCGCCGAGATCCAGGACCCCTTGAATCCCGACCGCTGCCCGTGCCTGGTCTGCAGGCAGCAACGATTGCAGGCATGTCAGCGACTGCAGCGTGAGGCACAGCAGATCTTTTACTAGAGGAATTACAGACGCTGGCGTGTTCATCAGCAGATAAGGCTGGAGAGATTCGGCAGCCTTGGCAAACTCTACGAGCGATCTCGGCTGAGGCGAAGGCAACGTCTTCACAACGTCGATCAGTGGCTTCAGCAGTGCCAGCACTCTCAGCAGGCACTCAGCCCACGCAAGCCACGGAGCCGCCTGTCTTTGCAGGTCCGCAGTCGTCGCGCATACATTCGAGCCGTCCCCTCCCGTACCTCCGACGATCGGATGGAATGCAGTTCCAGTGGGAAGATGCACCATTCCAGTGCCCTTCTGCTCGGGTGGCGGCGAACCGCCTTGCCACAACATTCCGATCACATAGGGGCGAGCAGGGTCGCCGTTCTCGAACGCCACCAACACCTCGTCGTTCACCGTCAGTCCCCTGACGGGACTGAACGCACTCACGACCTGCGCCCACTCCTGCGTGTCACGAGGAGTCTGGTTCGACAAACGGATCAGGACACGGCCTTTTGCCAGAGGGTCCGCTGTGTCGGCAATTGTCGCAACTGCCACTCCGCTGATAGCGCTCATGGATCCCTCCCGCTCATCACAGTGAGCGAATCTTACCGCGAAGCAGGAGCTCCTGCATTGGGCGGGTGGCTGGATGTCCACTAATGCCACTCATCGCATAAGCCGGTCTGTTATCTGCATCGCAATTTGCCGTATAAGAGAAGCCCTGCAGCCGCTATCCTCGCTTTATATGCGCATCACTTGGACTGCTCTTGCCGCAATTGCTCTCTGCCTTGCCTCACTCGGCTGCCACCGGCCCCCCGGCGACAGTGACCCCGCCTCCATCGTCGGCGTGTGGTCTGTCACCATGCCCGAGGCGCCGTTTCCTTACCACCTCTTCGTCTTCCACTCCGACGGCACCATGCAGCAGGCGAACCCCGATGCAGGGGACGCCCACACCAGCGACAGCAACGGCATGGGCGTCTGGGCATCGGACGCGGCGGGTAACCACGTCAAAGGCAAATTTGTCGAACTCATCGCCGATCGGACTACCCACCAGTTCGTCAGTCGGGGCGAGATCTCATTCGTCATCCAGGTCAGCGGCAACAATCTTCACGGCACAGCACGCGCCAGCTTCTACGACACCAATGGTCAAACGGTCAGGGAACCGATCTCCGCAACACTGAATGGCCAGCGCGTGCTGCCCTAGAATCCCAGGCAGACTACCCATTTCATGCGAAGGATCTGGATCGAAAAAGAGGCCGCGAAATCGCGGCCTCTTTTAATTCCCAAGCACATCACGAACGCTGCAGCGTCTCCAACAGGTCTTCCAGACGGTCGTAGCTGATTCCCGCTCCCCGAGCCATGCCCGACTTGATCACCTCGTCGCGCACCAGCAGCGACGGATAACGCACCACCGCCTTGAATCGCGTCTTCCCGGCCTCCTCGATCAGTTCGGAGGTCACCACAGAGACGGTATCCGGAAACGCCTCGTATATCTCGGTGAACACGATACGACTTGGGACGTCGATCTCGAGGTACTCGCCATGAAACGCCGCTTCGCCATGCGGGTGCCGGTTTACAAAGCGCCACTTTCCCCCGACTCGAAAGTCGACCTCGCACACCGGCACGGAGTAACCCTCCCCAAGCCGGCCCCACCACTCTTTGATGTGCGCCGGCTTCGACATCGCTTCAAAGACCAGCTCACGCGGCGCATCGAAGAGCCGGGTCATGCTGATTTCGGTCTCCGATGGCGTCGTCACAACGAATGTTTCGCTATTTCTTGCGCTGCTTCCGACCATTTCGTTTCTCCTTTGTCTTCATCTGCTTGAGATATTGATCGAGCCGATCGAGGCGCTGCTCCCAAAGGTGGCGGTAGCTCTCGGTCCAATCCACCACCTCCCGCAAGGGGCTCGCCTCGATGCGACAGTGTCGCCACTGCGCTTCCCGTCTTTGTGTCACAAGGCCCGCACGCTCCAACACCCGCAGGTGTTTGGACACGGCGGGCAACGTCATATCAAAGGGCTCTGCCAGATCGCTCACGGAACATTCGCCGATAAGAAGACGAGACAGAATCGCCCGGCGGGTGGGATCCGCCAACGCCGCAAAGGTCGAGCTGAGGGAATCATTCATGAATTAAACCAAATGGTTAATTAACCTAAAGGTATAGTACTCTCATTTTCGCCGTCTTTGTCAAGCGCACAGTTTTTCGCTCCATGTCAGAAAGGCGCTCCTGACGGAAGGTAACCAATTTATGATTAAAGAGACGTGACCTACACCATCGCAGCCTTTTACCGCTTTGTTCGCATCTCAGAACCCTCTGTGCTACGAGGGGAACTCCTCGCCAGCTTCGCCGACAGCGATCTCCTCGGCACCACACTTATCGCCGGTGAGGGCGTCAACGGAACTATGGCCGGATCCGCTGCAACCATCGACCGTTTCCTGCAGACACTGGCCGAGCGCGTAGGGCTGGACCTCGCAGACGTGAAGTTCTCATTCTCCGACGAGCTGCCCTTCAAACGCCTGAAGTTCAAGCTCAAGGCCGAGATCATCACCTTTCGTGATGTAGCCATCGACCCAACCAAGCCCGGTCAGTACGTCGAACCTGAGCAATGGAATGCGCTGATCGCCGATCCTGACGTCCTCGTACTTGACACGCGCAACACCTACGAGAGCGAGGCAGGCACCTTCGAGGGAGCCGTCACGCCCGAACTCGACAAGTTCTCGGACTTCGTCACCTATGTTCGTGAAAACCTCGACGCGGCGAAGCATCGCAAGGTAGCGATGTTCTGCACCGGAGGGATCCGTTGCGAGAAGGCCTCAGCCTTCATGCTGCAGGAGGGCTTCGCAGAGGTCTACCACCTCAAGGGCGGCATCCTCAAATATCTAGAACAGACGCCTGAGCACGAAAGTCGCTGGCGAGGCGGTTGTTACGTCTTCGACCGCCGCACCTCAGTCGACCACGAAACCTTCGAAGCGAAAAGCTGAAGCGCGTTACACAGGCTCAGCCCTCAAAAAATTCCTGGCAACAGCATACGGAGTGGCACTTTTCGCCTCCATTTTCCGATTTAACAAGTAGGGACCCATACGGCTCACTTCACCCGTCACCACGGCCAGAGGTGCCTTATGAACTACACGACTATTTGCATCGTCATGCTTTCCTTCCTTACGCCCGTAGCCATTGGGCAAGCTGCCCATGACTCCATCCCGAACGGCAAACCGTTTCTCAACCCCTCCGGCGCTTCAAGCACGTACAGCACCAGCGGAAAGATTGAACTTACCGGCCCATTCTTCCAAAGCATGGGAACCAACGGGCGTTCATGCGCGTCGTGTCATCAGCCGAGCGATGGCATGTCCGTCTCCGCCGCGCACATTGAAGACCGCTTCCTTGCCAGCGGGGGGCTGGACCCGATCTTCCGCCCCGTTGATGGCTCGAACTGCAACCACGATATCGACGTCTCCACCGTCAAGGGGCGAAGGGCTGCTTACAAACTGCTTCGAACGCGCGGTCTGTTCCGTATCGCTATCGCTGTCCCCGCCAATGCAGACTACGAGATTGTTCGCGTCGACAATCCGTATGGCTGCAACGAGACCGATACGATCTCGCAATATCGGCGACCCTTGCCCTCCACCAATCTGCGCTTCTTGAGCGCGGTGATGTTCGATGGGCGCGAGTCGTCTCCGCTCACGGGTACGACGAAGATTACGCCCGCGAACTATCCGGCTTCACTCGAGAGCGATCTTAGACACCAGGCTGTTGATGCGACCACCGGCCACGCGCAAGGCGATGGTAAGAGGCCAACGCCCGAGGAACAGCAGCAGATCGTCGATTTTGAGATGTCCCTATTCACAGCTCAGGCCTACGGTTGGACCAGCGGCAGTTTGGACGCGCGCGGCGCAACAGGAGGTCCGGAGGCCCTGATGACACAGCCCTTCTTCATCGGTGTCAATTCGCCGATTCCTGACTTCGAGAATCCAGCCAGCGCGCCATTCAACCGCGCCATCTTCAATACATTCGACGCCTTTGACAATCTCCCGCAGCGCGACCCTCGCGCGGCCATCGCTCGCGGTCAGGCCCTGTTCAACTCCACGCCTATCAACATCAGAGGAGTCGCAGGGCTGAATGACGACCAGGCAACCGGAGGTCTGGTCCCAGGCGGCATTCCGGTGATCGCCGGGTTCTGCGGCACCTGTCACGATTCGCCCAACGTTGGTAATCACTCGTTTCCAACGCCATTAAACATCGGCACCGGCGACCCGAATCCCGGCGATCCAAGGGTGAACCTGGGCGGGTTAGATATAACGTATCTGCCCCGGATTACAGTCCGCAGCAAGATAACCGGGGAGACAAAGACCACCACTGACCTGGGGCAGGCGCTCGTCGACGGAAAGTTTGATCATGTGGGCAAGATGAAGGGCCCGGTGCTGCGCGGACTCGCGGCTCGCGCACCCTACTTCCACAACGGCTCCGCCAAGACCCTGCTGGATGTGGTGCGCTTTTACGAACTGCGCTTCGGCGTCTTCTTCTCACCGCAGGAAGAAGATGACCTCGTAGCCTTCCTCAGTTCGTTATGAGTGGTTACGATATGAGCGCAATCATTCGAGCGAAGCATCAATGAAAGATGCCGCGAACAATCACGACCTCTTTATTTTGTGGCGGCTAGTGCATCTCACTCATATCATTCCGGAATGAACAAAATGGCAAGGGCTGGCCTGGTGATCCTCGTTGTCAGTATTGGGATACTCGCCGGATGGAAGATTTGGTTCAACAGTCGAAGCTGGAACTTGGTCGATGATGTTCCCATTTCCCTCGCCAAGGGTTCCCATTACAGTTCTCCCGAAGTGCCTGTTAACCTCAGTCAGCAGTATGTCATTGAGATCTGGGTGTCCAACGAGAATGCTCCTGAGACACTGCGATGTCAGCTCGGCGCCGGATCTCGGAATAAGCCATGTAATCCACCCTCACCATTCAATGTTCATTGGACCTTGTCCAGCGAAGGGAAAGTTCTTCAGGAAGGCGGGGCCTCCCCAGAGCTTGGCGAGCTCAGCACTGGCCCCAAGGTAGCAACTCGCACGATCGCGCTCTTTAACCTGAAAAAGGGACATCACTACAAAGTAGATATTGATGTGTTATCCGATAGTGGTGACCTTAACTCTGCCAATCCGCGCCTGTATGTCGGTGAGTTCAGCACGCTCCTTTCGTTTTACTTGTTTGTTGGTAGCCTTCTGAGACTGATCTGCTTCGCAGTCGCAGCCCTAGGTGCACTGATGCTGATTAGTGGGCTCTTAGAGTGGCGGCCAAGTCGCAATGTGCGCCGTTTGTGACTCACCCCATCGTCATTACCACTCGGAATCGCGCCTTCCCGCTCATCATCCGTTCGTACCCTTCCTTGTACTGCTCAAACTTGTAAACCTCGTTCATCGGACGGACCCCCTCAAGCAGGCTGAAGTTCAGCGTGTCTTCCGAATCGATCGATGTTCCTGAATACCAACCCTGCACGCTCTGCGAGTTCAGCAGCATCTGGAGCGCCGGAACCTCTACCTTTGGCACTGCGCCCACCAGCATGAATCTTCCCTTCACTCCCAGCCCGCCCATTGCGGCCGCCATCGCACCCGCATCTGTAACCGTAGCGAGCACAACCTTCGCTCCCCCCAGCTTCTGCAGCTCCGCCGAAGGGTCCTGCGTCTGGTTATCGATAAACACGTCCGCGCCCAGCTTCTTCGCCAGTTCGCCCTTGTCTGCGCCGCGCGCAATCGCCACCGTCCTGAACCCCATCTTGGCGGCGTACTGCACGCCCAGATGCCCGAGTCCGCCCAGCCCCAGCACCGCAACCACTTCGCCCGGCCGGGCGCCCGTATTCCTCAGGCAGTTGAAGGTCGTCACCCCCGCACACATCAGCGGAGCAGCCTCCACCGCACTCAATCCCTCCGGCATCTCAGCCAGCGCAATCGCCGGAGCCACAACATACTCCGCATAACCGCCATCGAAAGTCACGCCGGTCGCCTGCAAATCATTCGTGCAAGCGAAGAAATTCCCGCGACGGCAGTTATGGCAGTAGCCGCAGTTGCCGCCATGCCACCCAATACCGACGCGCTGGCCGACCTTCCATCCCTTCGCGCCCTCGCCCAGCTTATCCACTACGCCGACGATCTCGTGCCCCGGCACACGCGGATATTGAATCCCCGGGAACAACCCTTCCTTGGTTACGGAATCGCTGTGACAGATCCCGCACGCCTCCACCTTCACCCGAACCTTTCCCGGCCCCGGCTCCGGAATCTCCCGCTCCACCAGCTCAAACTCGCCACCTGCCTTCGCAACCTGCACTGCACGCATCTTCGCCATAACAATCTCCTTTTGAAATGTCAAAGCAGATTAACGAAATGCAGCGCAAAAGCAATCAGCGGTTCAATAAGCGTTATACGACACTCTAATAAAAGTCGCATGACGGCTGGTACACATCCAATTCCTCGCTCGGCTGCGTCCAACATCTACCAAAGTCCCGTAAATCACGTCAGGGCCACGCTTCCAAATCTCTCACCGGAGAAACACCATGAGAACGAGCCCCTCTCAACCTTCCTCGCACTCCTCCTAGTCGCATCATCCCCAAACCTCTTCGCCGACTCCATCGCCTGCTTCACCGCCGTCTACCCCTCGATTACATCTCCGGCCCCACTCATGTCGACCAGATCGTCACCTTCTCCCTTCCCAGGGAGCTCCCGTCCAAGGAGATAGGGATGGGTCAACTTCTTCATCCAGACCAGCGCAACCGTCCACATCGCCGATACAACCGCCGCCGGACCCCTTCTTCATGAAGCCGATGTCTTTGCCGTCATCCAGTTCTTCAACGATGTCGTCATGATCAATCCCCAGACCATGCTCGGATTCCAATTCTTCTCCTTTACCAACGCCCCCTGAGCAACTTCTTCACCGGACCCGTCACCGCACCCACCTTTGTTCCCGGCGTCACTATCGCAACGACGCCAGTAACCGAGCCCACCACCATCCTCACCGTCGGCACCTCGCTCATCGGGCTACTCAGCCTTCGAAGACGCCGAACGCGCCATTCATAACGCAACCCGTTCACTTGAGCGTCGAATGACGGGGACCTTACTATAGACACAAGCAGCGCTGGGGGTTGAAGATTGGCGATACTCCGCGGGAAGATCGTCTCCGGTATGGGCAATTTCTCATACTGGATCGAGAAGCTGCACGATCACTACCTTCGCAAAACCGGAATGAGCCTCTTTCCTGGAACCCTCAACCTTCAGCTCGATGAGCCCTACACTTTGCCCGTCGATGTCATTCGACTCGAGGGGCAGGAGTATGGCGGCACCGTCTCTGTAAACATCGTCCCCTGCTCCGTATTCGGCAGGACGGCGTTTATCCTTCGCACCGACGCAAACGAGCAAGGCCGTGGTCACCATCCCCGCAATATCGTCGAGATCGCAACCGACGTGAAGCTTCGCGACCACTACCACCTCAGTGATGGGGACATCGTCGAGATCATCGCCATCGATACCCAAACGATGACCTAACCTCAGTGATCCGCTGCATATACAACTCCATCAATCCTTTAGAAGATTCCTTGGGAAACCAGGAACCTTCGCCTGGCGAATACATCCAACTTCCATGTCTGTCGAAGGCCGATTCTTCAACATCACTGAACTCGCCAAGACGTTGCCTGAGACCGCCGAGACCATGTTGGCCGATCTCCGCCTCACCGACGAGCAGGCCGCCAGCTGTCGCGTCTTTCGCGTCTATCGTTCCGTTCCGGCGCACTACCACACCAGCTGTGACGAGTACCTGTACGTTCTCACCGGCCGTGCCGAGATCGTCATCGCCGATGCACCTGCCCGCGAGATCCGTCCCGGAGAGCTGGTCTTCTTCAAAAAGAACACGGTCCACGCAGTCCCCCGCATCCTCGAGCACCCGTTTACTGTGCTCTCCGTCGATACGCCGCGCCGCCCGCCCGACGACGTCCACTTCGTCAACCCCGCCGACGGCACGCCACAGAGCTTCATCAAGACCTACGGATAACCCATTCAGTAGACGAGGAGGTAATGATGCCAGCAACGAATCCCGAGCAGATCTGCCATCTCCTTCCGGCAGTACATGGCGGAGGGTGATCTTGAGGCGCTGCTCAGTCTCTACGATCCCGAAGTGGCCTTTCTGAATCAATCTGGTGAAGTCAAGCGAGGCAGGCCGCGACTGAGAGACGAATTGGCCCCTTTTGCCTCAGCCAAAGCGACCTTTGACTTCGACATCAAGCAGATCATCCAGTCCGGCGATATCGCACTGATGCACACGCACTGGACGATATCCGCGTCTCAGCCAAAACCCCAGCATGCAATCGAGGTTGCGCGTCGCCAGCCGGGCGGAACCTGGTGCTGGCTCATCGGAGACCCCTTTACGGTTGGCAAACATACTCCCTGAAGCGATTTCTCGGTCCTCATGCCCCGGTTGTGGGATTGGAAGGCCCAACCGCCTCCCCTATCGTGATCTTCCAGACCCCTGGGGGATCCATTCATGATGAACAGCGGAGAACACTCACGCATACGCACTGCGGCAGCCAGTGCCCTTCTCGACCGCAACACCGAACTCGTCCTGCGCCAGACCAAGCGCGGCTACGAGCTCTACGCAAACGGCGACGCATCACCGGTCAAGTGTGAGACCTGGCCACAGGCGCGCCGCGTCCTGATCCGCCTCGGCGTGCCTCATCACCGCATCGACGAGATCAACTCACGCCTCACTGAAGGCAAAGGACTCGTCGTCCGCCGCAGAATCTGACAACGAAGCAAGACTGAAAGATCGTTGTTGTGAACACGACGGCTCAGCGGAGGGGCCACAATCCGCTGAGCCGCTGTGCTTCTTTCACATCGTTACCTTTAGATCAGTTGCGTATCGGGCAGTTCCTGCCGAAGTGGAACGCAATCGTCGCCAAGTCCCTATCGTCCGTGTTTCCGTCGTGGTTGAAGTCGTACCAGCTCGAGGTACTGATCGTGCCGTCGGTCTGCTTGGCTCCATTGGTACTGAAGTAGTACCAGTTCGCCACGTCCTCCAGGTTTACCTTCTTGTCCAGATTGCCGTCGCCCTTACACTCGGGCTCCGATTTCAGAGTCTGATCCATCGACGCGGTCAGCTGGGCGTAGATTTTCTTCTGCTCCGCTGACAGACCACTCGGACAAGTGATCTTATCCTCGCTACATAAAGCAAGATCGGTTTTATCAATCAGTGGAATCGGCGCATTCTCGTCGATCATGTAGAACTCGTTTACAACCTTGGTCGTGTCCGGAACTACGTTGTACCCGCAAACTGTCTGCGTCTGCCGTATCAACTTGTAGTTGTCGTTGCGTACTGCCTGCTGATTGACCGGCAGAAACTGCAAACTGTTCGGGTCGTCCGGATTCGGATGCAACGCTACCTGTACCTGACAGCATGTGTTGTATACCGTCGTTCCAACATCCGGATTTGGCCCATACCACTGGCCGCCTTCAAAGTTGCACAACTGCTTCGTGTTGAACAGCTGCACGCATGTATTTGGATCGGTCAGCGTGATCACGCACGGATACGGATCGACGGGATGAATGTTGCTCGCCGTCTGCGTGAAGTTCGTCTGTCGAATGCTCGGCTGCTTTGGATTCGTCAGGTAGGCAAGCATCGGCTGCGAGTCCAGGGTGTGAGATACAGGCACGATCTTACGCACGTCTGCACCGGCGATCTCGCCAAAGAGCTGGAACAGGTCCGTGATGTTGATCATGCTCTTCACCTCGCGGTCCGGTGACTCGACCATTGGCCCCGCGACGATCAGCGGGACCCAAACACCCGTCTGGTAGACGTACCCCTTCGCGTGGTTGAGATCGAACGGCTGCTTGACGCCGGGAGCAAAGGTGCCGTTGTCGCCCACGATGATCACCATCGTGTTCGTCTCCTCCGGGCGATAGTCGATGGTGTTGCCCACCCGTCGCGCCAGCCCGGCCGATACCATCAGGTTGCCGATCTCCGTATCCATCGCTTCAATCATCTGGTTGCTCAAGATGCGTGTCGCAATCTCATTCGCTGTCGTATTACCGGTGCACGCGAATCCCGTCGAATCCGGCGTCGGGTTCGGCAGCAGATATTCAGGCGGCTGTTGGTAAGGCGTATGGTCGTTAGCGAAACTCACCGTCGTCATCCACGGCTTCTTCGTCGAGTTCTGCTGCTTGATCCAGTCCACCGCCGCACTCACAGTCGCATCCGAAACATAGCCGCGTGCGCGCGGGTCCGACAGATCGATCTGCTCGACCGTACCGTCCTCCTTGTTGATTACGCGATTCCAGACGTAGTACGCATTTGTCTGCTCGAAGTTGAGCGGCTGCGTCCTGGCCACCGAACACGCTGTGTTCGGGACAAAGATGCCGCCCTTCTGCACACACGAGAAGCCGGGATTCTGAAGGCCCGGCCCTCTCGTCAACTGCTCGCACGAGGCATCCGCATGCACACAGGCACCGGCGTCCACGCCGTTCGTAGGATCCTGCGTCGTATTCGGAATGAATCCGCATGAATACTTCGGCTGTGGAGGATTCGGCCCTTGTGGCGGAGGAGGGAGCTGGCCTCCGAGCGTCGTATCGATCGGATGCATTGCCCCTTCAAGGAATCCATCGAAGTAGTCCCAACCAAGGACATGCGGCGTCATGTTGGTGAACTCGTTGTTGTCCGGCCCCGCCAAATGAAACTTGCCGAACATAGCGCTCTTGTAGTTCTTCGTTCGTAGAATCTGCGGCGTCGTCACCTCGAACGGCGACACCTGCGAATTCGCAAGATCGTTGCTCAGGATGGCATTGTTTACATTCGTGCGCAGAGGATACCGGCCCTCAAAGAAGATTGCGCGGCTCGGCGAGCACTCCGGCATCGACCAAACGTTCCTGAAGCGCACACCCGCCCGCGCAATCGCGTTGATGTTCGGCGTTAGCGGTGGAGTTCCTCCACCATAACCGAAGATCTGCATCTGGTCGATTCCCACGTCGTCCATGATGATGAACAGAATGTTCGGCCGCTGCTTTGCCGTGCCTCCGGAATTACCCGGTTTGTTTGAAGACGATCCCGCAGCCAGCGGGCCACTTGTCTGAGCATTAGAGAGTGCAGAAGTGATCAGACACAGAGAGACTGCAACAAGGCGAAGGATGCGGCACATGATTCCATACTCCCGGATGAAGTGAAGTTCCCCAGGGTCGGCCCGCGTTCAACGTTCAGGTTTGTTGCGTGGAAATGCCCAAACAGTCTGCCACCAAACGGCACGGTTTGTCGATCTATGCCGTCCGGCCATGGTCACTTCTTCGGCCCGGGATCGCGACCCAGCCGCTTTCCAAAGACCACACCGATCGTTGTGCCCACACTGGCCGAATGGTCGCTCACACCGAATCGCATGCCGCCATCGATCCCAAACACATCGCTACACTGGTGGTAGAAACCACCAAAGACATAAGTGCCAGGTGGCGTGTTGGACTGTGACACATTCTGCCCGAAGACCTCCGCATAGAGACGCGTTTGCTTCTGCACGTGATAGCTCACGGCAAAAGACTGCTGCCCGCCATAAGAACATCCGGAGCGTGTCTGGCAATCGGACTGCACCAACGAGCTATTCACGATGAAGTCCAGATCACCGTTCTTTCCGTAGTGATGATTCATCAACACGATGAACTGCTGACCGTAACCCTGCAATTCGTGCTGCGAAGCCGTCGGCAGCTCTGCCTCATATTGAACGGCAAAGCCCGGAGCACGGCGATGATAATCCTCCTTCTTCAACTCCACCTTTCCGCCGATCTCTATCGTTCCCGCGCCATTGACCGCGTCCTCTCCGCCCTGCTGGTGATTGAAGGCGGACCAACCGAAATCCATCCGCAGCCTTGCAAGCGGCGCATAGGTCCAAAACGTGTCGACGGTCTGCTGGTTGCCGGGAACGCTCTGCGGATAGGTATCGTATCCGGCCTCCCCCTGCAAAACACCTCTACTCTGGATGGTCGCGCTATTGGCGATCGTAGGCCGGGTTGGGCTGAGAGTGATCTCCTGCCCCAACGCATCTGCGAGGCAAAGCGGAGCGACAACCGCAACCAGTGACCATATCAGCGACCAGCACCTTCGCAAGTCTCGCTTTGCAGTCCCTCGCGGCTGGTTCATTGCTTCACTTCCCATTCGCAATCAGTCGAGTTCAGTGAGCGGCAGTCTCCGAATACGGCGGCCGAAGCGCGCGATGCGACCAGGCAGCATCCTTCTCGCTGCTGAAAACAAACTTTAGCTCGCCGCCCTGCATTAGCTCCTCATGCGTCACATAGCTTCGATCAAGCGACTTGCCGTTCAGCAACACATCCTTCAAGAAGCTTTGCGCTTCAGTCATGCCCACGCTAGACACCGTCAGCGACTCGCCATTTGGCAGATGAATCATCGCCTTGTCTACAAATGGCCGCCCCAGCACGTACTGGTTTGATGCAGGCGCCACTGGATAGAAGCCCAACGCAGTAAACACCAGCCACGCTGACATCTGTCCCAGGTCGTCGTTGCCCACTAAACCGTCCGGTGTCGGCTTGTATTGCGAGTCCACAATCTGCTTCAGCCGCGCCTGCGCTCGCAGTGGGGCTCCCGCATACATGTAGAGATACGGCAGATGATGGCTCGGCTCATTCCCATGAATATACTGACCAATCATCCCCGAGATATCCTCCACATCGGCATACTTCGCTGGATCGACCTTCTGATCGAACATCGCATCGAGCTTCGCATTCAGCTTCTCTTTACCCCCCAGCAGCTCGATTAGCCCCTGTTCGTCCTGCGGCTGATACCACGAGTACTGCCACGCGTTGCCCTCCGTAAATCCGCTCGCGGCCCCAGCCTTCGCCGGATCGAAGGGCTTGCGATCCTCACCGCTGGCCAGTCGTGGCTCCACAAATCCGTCCGCCACGTTGAAGTTATTCCGCCAGAACCCTGCACGCTTATTGAAGCCCACGGCTACCGCATCGTTGCCCATCGCGTTGGCCATCCGCGCAATGGTCCAATCGTCGAACGCATACTCCATCGTCTTCGAGGCCGCTTCGCCGTCGTTATCCACCGGAACATACCCCAGCTTCATGTAAGCCCCAAGATTCCCATAAGGCGCATACGTTGCGCTTGCCACCATCGCATCCAGCGCAGCCTTCGTGTCGTATCCACGAATGCCTTTCATATACGCATCCGCAATGATCGGCACAGCGTGATAGCCAATCATGCACCACGTCTCCAGTCCTGCAAACTGCCACACAGGCAGAATCCCGAACGGGCTCTCCTGCTGCGAAACAATCAGCGAGCGCACGAGGTCGTTCGTCCGCTGTTCCGGCTCGATCAACGTCATCAGCGGCTGTTCCGCGCGATACGTGTCCCACAACGAGAGCGAAGACACAAAGTGAAATCCTTCCGCACGATGTACCTGGTTATCCGGTCCGCGATACTCACCGTTCACATCCATGCTTATGCTTGGAGCCAGCAGCGCGTGATACAGCGCGGTGTAAAGTGATTTTTCCATCGCAGACGATGCGTGAAATTCCACCCGCCCAAGCTCGTCGCGCCACAGCTTCTGCGTGGCCGCGCGCACACTGTCAAAGTCGAAGCCCCGCACCTCCGCATGCATATTCGCGATTGCGTTCTCCTCACTCACCGGCGAAAGCGCGACCTTCACGATCAGCGGCTCATTCGACGATGCAAAGTCGAAGACAGCCTCCAGTCCACGCCCCTCAACGCTCTGCGTATCCTCCGGCGTGGTCCCCGGCGTCTTGAACCCGCGATACGGAGGCGGATCCTCTTCGCGGTTATAAAGCGCATGCCCCGACATCGCAGAAGAAAAGCGAATAGCAAAATAAAGCTGCCGCCCCGGAGCCCATCCACGCGTCTCACGCATCCCGGTCACAGTGCCGTCCTTGCGAACGCGCACACGTGACCACAGCACCTTGCCAGGATAGTTGTAAATGCTGCTCCGCAGATCCAGCAAAAGATGACGCGTCGTGCCCGCGGCAAACGTGTAACGATGCACACCAACACGTTCGCTCGCCGTCATCTCCGCTCGCACATGTGCATCTTCCAGAGTCACCGCATAGTACCCGGGCTCTGCACGTTCACTCTCGTGCGAAAACCGAGAGCGATATCCCGCACGTGTCCCCTCTGGGTCGCCCGGCTCCAACGGAACATTCTCCCCGCTGATCGGAGTCAGCAGCACGTCACCCAGATCGCTGTGCCCCGCGCCCGAGAAGTGCGTGTGCGAGAAACCCAGAATCGTCTTGTCTTCGTACCTGTATCCCGCTGCCCACTTATAGCTCTGCTTGAACGGACGAATTTGCGTATCGGGAGAAAGCTGCACCATACCGAACGGAGCCGTCGCTCCCGGAAACGTGTGCCCTTCCGGCCCCGTTCCAATCATCGGGTCAACAAGCTTCAGCGGATCAACAGTTTGCGCAAAGGCAACAGAACTCCCCAGCAGGAGAGCGACGCAAAGGCTCTTATACATCCCACCAAGTTACGATAGCCGCCTCACTCTTCGCCACAGCAGCGCCTCACTGTCCCGACGGCTTCGGAATCACCGCCTGCGTCGATACAGGCTCTCCAAAGTTCGGAGTTCCATCTGCATTCCACGTAAACGGCTGTATCCGCGGCGAACGGGATCTCCCGCACCCCTGCTGCGACTCAGCATTGGCGTGGTAGACGATCCAGTCTTCCTTGCCATCAGGAGACTTGAAGAACCCATTGTGTCCAGGCCCGAAGACACCAGCCTCGGGCTTCTGCTTGAAGAAAGCGTGATCGTACTTCGTCCATGATGCCGGATCGAGCAGGTTGGCACCCGTCTTCGCTCGCACCACACCCAGCTCGTAGTAGTCCGTCCAGCACGCAGATCCTGAGTAGACGAGGAAGATATCTCCCGCGTGCTTCAGAATCTCCGGCCCCTCATTCACATTGACATGAGGCATCGCAGGCCGCTTCAAAAGATCGCCAACCCTCTCCCACGTGTAGATGGGATACGACAGCATCACGCGTTTCGAATCGATGGTCCACGGGTTCTTCATGTGGGCGATATAGATGCGTTGCTCACCGTCGCTATCGCCCTCCCAACCCGACCAAAGCATGTACTTCTGCCCAGCGTCTTCGAATACCGACGCATCGATCGCCCACTTGTCCGTCGCGTCGCCCACTTTACCTTTGAAGATCCACTCGCCCTGCAGTGGATCGTCGGCCTTGTTCTCCACCACATAGATGCGGTGAGATTCGTTCTTCCCTGCGTCCGCAGCGAAGTAGATGTACCAGGCTCCATCCAGCCGGTGCAGCTCTGGAGCCCATATCTCTTTTGAGTAAGGGCCATCTGCCGGAGGTGTCCACACTACCTTCTTCTCCGCATGCGCCAGGTCAGTGATGTCGCGGGTCTTCCACACTGTAAGGTCGCGGCCCGTCGTGTTCATGTAGAAGTAGTGGCCCTTGTACGTGACCACCCACGGGTCCGGCCCGGTCTGCAGTAAGGGATTATGAAACGTCTCCACGGCCGACTGTGCACGACCCGAAATCGCACAAATCACCACAGACAGAATCAAGAATCTGAAGCCCTGAAACATCGTTACCTCATTTTGGACGACTAACTCGCAACCCGCTTGATCACCACAGCCGTGAGATCGTCCATCTGCTTCGTGCCCTTCGCAAATGCCTTCACCGCTTTATACAGCTCCGCGATGATCTCTTCCGGAGGAAGATCCCGCGACTCGCGAAGGGACTTGGTCATCCTTTCCTCGCCGAACTGCTCAGCCTCCGCATTCTCCCATTCGAAGAATCCATCGGTCGCCAGCACAACCATGTCTCCGACTTCCATATTCAGGACGACTGAATCGCTGCAGTTCAACTCGGGTAAGAGGCCAAGTGGAATCGCCTGCGCTCCAAATTCTTTGAAAGCATCACTAGCTGACGAATACACAAACAGAGGCCCGTGTCCCGCCGAGAGCATCTCTACTCTTCCGGTGTCACCTGAACAGACAGCAGCCACGAACGTTGCAAAGCGTCCCGCCGGCAGATCCTCACCGAAAAACGAATTCAGATGCTGCATCGCCTTCATCACATCGTCGTGCGTATCGAATGCCGATCTCGCATACGCGCGGCACACTGACGCAAGCAGCGCCGGCCCGATACCATGTCCTGTCACATCCGCCAGCGAGACGACGAGACGCCCATCCCGCAGCTTCTTCCAGTCGAAGTAATCGCCGCCAGTAGCATCCGCAGGCAGGTTCCACCCGCTGATCTCCATCCCGTGGATCGCTGGACGAGTCCTCGGCAGCAGCGACTGCTGAATCGATCTCGCAATATCCAGATCGTGCGCCACTTCCTTCAACTGCCGTTGCATCTCAGCCTCGTGTAGCGCTGCCTGCACATACTTCCTGATCTCGCCGCTCACCATGCCTGCGATAAATCCGCTCGCCAGCAGAATCGCCGCGTAGAATCCGACTGCCGTCTGAGTCACGGTATGCTCTCGCAGGTTCTCCAGGCTCGGCCGCCACCCCAGGTAATACGCGCTCGCCAGGTACCCAACTGTCGCCACCACCCCCGCCAGTTGCGAAGCCCGTGGATTCAACCGCAGCACAGAAAGCATGATCAGCGGAAACAGCGCCAACACCCACGGTGTTGAAATGGGTCTGTAATCAAATGCCAGCTTTGGGCTCGAGAACAACGCAATCCCCATCGTAAAAACTACAATCTCGAGCATGATGTTGAAGATCAGCAAGGCAGCCGGAACGCTGCGTTCCTCCTTCAACGCCTTTGTCACCACAAACAAGGTCCACAGTTCGTATCCCGTCACCAGCAGCAGAACCAGCAGGCCCGACCAGCTCATGTGGGACCCGAACACGACAATGCGAATCGCTATCGCAGCGGCGAAGATAAGCAGAAATGCCGCGACGCCGTAGATACGGCGCCGCTCACTCTGAAGAAGTGCCTTGCGAAAGGCTAAGGAATCTGCCTGCAGGTCAGTCATCGATCACCTGTTGTTGCACTCTTGAGTTTGAAAATAGCTATGCCGTGAAACATATCCCGCTTGCTTATGATTCGTAAAGGGCAACGCAAATGCGGTCAAAACCCATCTTCTTCCTTTGATTTCTTCCCAGCCGCCTGTTAGATTCTCCCTACCACGGGCCATGCTTCTCAATCCCTAGCGGAGAACCACAATGAGAAAGCTCCTCCCTCTTTATCTAGCCTTAGTTTCCTTTGCATTGCTAGGAACGGCCAACGCCACCTCGCTTCCCGTCGGAACCTACACCCTGAACGCGTCCACCCCCACCTCCGGCATTCACTCCGGTTCAGACCAGGGCACGGTCACTGGAACGCTCGTCTTCGACGCCGCCTCCAACATCACCTTTGCCAATCTGGCCTTCGACGACACCACCTCGGGCAAGATCTTCACCTTCACCAACCCCGGCCCCGTCACCATCGCCACCCCTCCCGGCCTCCTCAGCGCGACGATCTATAACGCACTCGACCCCAACCAGCTCTTCGCCTTCAGCATCCGCGTCCCCAGTAATCCCTCTGGCAGTTTCACCCTCACCTGCGGGACTGACTGCGACAACTGGATGCTGGTCGACGACGGCGGCAAGGACCTCGTCTACGTTGAAGTCACCGGAGCCATCGCGCCCGCGCCCGAGCCATCCACCTTTGCGCTGCTCGGAACCGGAACAATCGCAGTCGTAGGATCGCTTCGCCGCCGGCTCCGCTCTCAGCGCACAGCCTAAACCGCCTGCCGTGTGACAGCCGTCACATACCCGCCGTCCACAACTCTGTAGCCTTCACAGGGCAGACTGCTCCTCGTGAACGAGCCCTGGCGCACGACTGCGAACGCGCGTACAGTTACATCGCTTCTCTACATAAGTGGAAGCGCACTGCAGGCCTCGAAGTGGCATCTGGAGAAAGTCAATGAAGTATTCGCCGAAGAGCATAGGCCTCGCTCTATTGTTGATGTCAATTACGGGATTCGCCGAACAGAACACGAAATCCGCTTTATCCCAACCCGCGCAGATCACTGCAATCGATGTTCTTCTGGAACCGGACGCGACTATGCTCCAGCACGCCGCGGCGAATAATGCCCGTCTGTTCGCGGCATTTCCCAAAGAAGGGTTTCGTCTCGACGCAACGCACACCCCACACATCACCCTTGTGCAGCGCTTCGTTCGCACAGCAGACCTCGACCGGGTCTATGCCGCGCTTGGCAAAGTGCTGGCCAGCGCAGACGTGAACTCAATGAAGCTGGAAGCCTTCAAATACTATTACGCCTCAACTGGCGCGACTGGCGTCGCGGGCATCTGCGCGAAGCCGACTCCGGAGATCATCCGCCTGCAGGCAGACGTCATTGCTGCCGTCGCCCCATTTACGGTGGAAACCGGCCCCATTGAGGCATTCACCGCTCGGCACAATGATCCCGCCACCGACGCGGGCCTGATCCAATCCGTGTCGACCTTTGTGCCGAAACAAACCGGAGAACACTTCAATCCGCACGTCAGCACCGGCGTCGCTTCTCGAGAGTACCTCGACAAGATGCTCGCCGAGCCGTTCCAGCCCTTCACCTTCTCACCTGCAGGGGCGGCCGTATATCAGCTGGGCCCCTACGGCACCGCAGCGAAGAAACTCAAGGAATGGAACCTCAAGCATTGAGTCGTCCGCATAGGTAAATTGCCGCAGGCGACTCATTGCTTCCTCTGGCTATACTGCCAACCATGCTCCGCACACTGGCCGCCACCCTTCTCTTCTGCGCTCTCTCTGCGTCTGCCCAGCAGTACGACCTCGTCCTCCGCAACGGTCACATCATCGACCCGAAGAACAACGTCGACGCCAAACTCGACGTAGCCATTCGCGACGGCAAGATCGCCGCCATCGAGCCCTCCATCCCCGCAGGCGAAGCCAAAAAATCCGTCGACATCGCCGGCCTCTATCTCACGCCTGGCCTCGTCGATATCCATGTCCATGTCTTCACCGGCCTGCGCCACAACGCCTGGGGCAATGGCGACCTCTCGGTTCCCGTCGATCCTATGTGCATCCCGTACGGAATCACCACCGTCGCCGACGCAGGCTCCTCCGGCTGGCGTGACTTCCCCGAGTTCCGCCGCCGCGTCATCGACAACGCCCGCACCCGCGTCTTCGCCTTCGTCAACATCATCGGCGCCGGCATGGCCGCGAACGATGACTCCGCCGAGCAGAACGACCACGACATGGATCTCGATGCGCTCTCAAAGGTCATCGAGCAAAACAAAGACATCATCGTCGGCATCAAGACCGCGCACTGGCAGCAGCCCAACTTCATCTCTGTGCGGAGCGCCGTCGCCGCCGGCAACCGCAACCACCTTCCCGTCATGGTCGACTTCGGCTGGTTCGACAACAAGAGCTACAAAGAGATGGTCGAGACCATCCTGCGTCCCGGCGACATCAGCACGCACGTCTTCCGCATGCCCGCACCTCTCCTCGGCCCCGACGGCAAACCCGCTCCCTACATGCTGGACGCGCGCAAACGCGGCATCAAGTTCGACGTCGGCCACGGCGGTGGCTCTTTCACCTTCGCGCTCGCCGAGCCCATGGTCAAAGGCGGCTTCTTCCCCGATTCAATCTCGACAGACCTTCACGTAGGCTCCGCCACCGGAGTCATGCTCAACCTTCCCAACGTCATGAACAAAATCCTCGCGCTCGGCGTTCCTCTCAATGAGGTCATCCGCGAATCCACTACCAACCCCGCCACCGAGATCGGCCACCCAGAGCTCGGCCAACTCGCCATCGGCTCCGTCGCCGACATCGCCGTCCTCCGCGTCGACCAAGGCACCTTCGGCTTCGCCGACCTCGTCGGTGGCAAAGTCACCGGCACGCAGCGCATCGTCCCCGAGATGACCATCCGCGAAGGTCGCGTCGTCTTCGACCTCAATGCCCGCACCGCCGTCCCTTGGCGCGAAGGCCACTTGAAATACTCGCCCCGATAGACTCCCGATCTTTCGAACAGCGGGACAGTGGACCTCATACAGCGACGTGACCTGCCTCGCCCAACGGAACCTTACCCCCGGTCATCGAAGCCGCTGCATACTTCACCAGCATCACCAGCTTCGATCCCGATGCCTCCCAGTAATCGCCCTCAGTCACATCCACTCTCATCACGGCAATCTCGGGGTCGTTCTCGCCCTTTGGAAACCACGCTTTGTATAGCGGGTTCCATAGCTCCTTGATCTTGCCGCGGTCGTTGCTTATCGTCGCAATACCCTTCAGCGCGATGTACTTCGAATCCTTCGGCTCGGCGAACGTAAGAGTGACATCGCGGTCCGCTTCCAC
>Ga0157374_10001108_pt1 | contig 23187 bp, 20 predicted proteins | sample M25metaG_FD_115308 | JGI IMG/M metagenome (GOLD analysis project Ga0157374, IMG submission 115308) | Miscanthus rhizosphere microbial communities from Kellogg Biological Station, Michigan, USA - M2-5 metaG | ecosystem: Host-associated > Plants > Roots > Rhizosphere > Soil | place: USA: Michigan... | reverse complement strand
TGAATCTGCTGGACAATGCGGTGAAGTACGGGCCGCAAGGGCAGATGGTGAGGGGGCGGCTGGGGGGCGGGTGACGGCGGCGTCGGTTGGGGGGCCGGCGGGGGCGGCGTCGGCTGCGGTGCCGGAGATGGAGGTGCGGGCTGTGGGGGTGTGGGCTGCGGCGCCGATGACTGCGGCGCAATCGCCGGGCTGCTGGGAGCCTGAACCGCCTGGATCACGGCCTGCTCGGCTTCGACTGCCCGCCGCTCGGCTTCGCGAGCGCGCTCCTCGGCCTGGGCGACGCTCTCGCGGATCTCGTTCAGCCGGCGCTCGCGCTCTTCTTCCTCGGACTTCAGCTTGGCGAGGCGCTCGGCCTCGGCGGCTCGGCGCTCCGCTTCCTTGGTCCGCTCTTCGATCTGGCGCAGGCGCTCCTGTGCTTCTTCCATCGCCCGCTCCTGCGCTTCGCGCCCCTGCTGCAACTGATGCTCAGCCGTATGCAGGTCGGGAGTCGCACTCGGCACGGCCACTGGCGGCGCCACCGCCGCCATGCTCTGCGTCGCCTGTCCGGCCTGTGCACGAGCCGCTCTTTCGTTCGCCTCCTGCTGCAGCCGCTCGGCCTCGGCGATGCGACGGTCGGCCTCGGCGCGGATCCGCTCCTCCTCGCGCTGAATTTCCTCGACCTTGGCCTGGACCCGCTGTTCGGCGGCGGCAGGGTCGTCGTAGCCCACCGGCACACCGGGCTGCGTCGTGGCAGGCGACAGCGGAGTTGCTGGCGCTGGCGGGGCCGGCGCGGGAGGCGGCGGGACCGCGACGGGGGGAAGTGGCGCCGGTGCCGCGGGTAGGGGCGGCTGCACACCCTGCTGAAGTTGTTCGCGCTCGTGTGCCGCCCGGGCTTCGGCGAGCTGGCGCTCGGCCTTCGCCGCTTCCTTGCGCGAGCGCCTGCTGGCGCCACGACCTCCGCCGGCAGCCGGCTTGCCCCGCCGTTCGGCCCGCTTCGCGACCCGCTCTTCCTTGCGCTGCTTGGCCTCGGCCTGGCGACGCTTGCGGTGCTCGAGCCGGGCGGCGCGCTGCTGGTCGCGTGCCTGCTTGCGCTTGTCCTTGGCGCTCAGCGGCTGGCCCGCCGCCGGAGGAGCACCGGGCGGGGGCGTGGCTGGAAGCTCGGTGGTGGGGGCCTGCGCAGCCGCGGCGCCCGGCGGCGGAGGATTGGCCGATGCCGGCGCAGCAGCCTTTTTCGCCGCCTTTTCCTTGCTGCGGCGTTGGCTGATGCTGACCACCAAGAGGAGCAGCAGGATCGCCGCGACGAGACCGGCGACGAAGTACTGGATGTTGTCGCTGACGAAGTTGCCGGCCTTGCTCGGAAAGGACTCGGCGCTGGCCTGGGCGGGAGCGACCAGGGCCACCGCAAGCGCCAATAGCGGCAGAACCAGGGCAGAACGTGAACGCATTAACCCGAAGCTACCTCATCCTGCCCTTGAATTCGCGCTCGACTTCCCGCCGCACGTCGCGGTCCGCGATCTGGCGGCGGCGGTCGCGTCCCTCCTTGCCTCGGGCCAGCGCCAGCTCGACCTTCGCCCGCGAGCCCTTGAAGTAGATCCGCAGCGGGATCAGCGTCAACCCTTTCTCCGCGGTCTTGCCGATCAGCCTTTCGATCTCGCCCTTGTGCAGGAGCAGCTTGCGCGGCCGCTCCGGCTCGTGGTTCTCACGGCTGGCAGGCTCGTAAGGCGGGATGTGCAGGTTGCGAAGCCAAACCTCACCCGCTTCGACGACCGCGTAAGCATCGGTCATCTGGGCCTTGCCGTTGCGCAACGACTTCACCTCCGAGCCCTGCAGCACGATCCCGGCCTCCATTTTCTCGACCGGTTCGAATTTGTGCCGGGCACGTCGATTGGTGGCGACGTCACCGGAGGCGGGCGTGCGCTGCTTCTTCGTCTTTTTAGCCATTGGCAAGCTCCAAATCGACCCGACCGCGCTGCGCTTCGATCCCACTGACGCGGACGGATATCGGATCGCCGAGGCGCAGGGTGCTGCTCGACTCGCGACCGACCAGAGCGGTCTCGGTTTCGTTCAGCTCAAAGCGCTCGCCTCCCATCGTCCGCGCCGGGACAAAACCCTCGTAGACATCGCCCAGCTCGCCGCCGAAGGCGACGAAGGCGCCAGCCCGAATCGTCCCCGAGACCTCGCCCTCGAACGCGGTCTCCGCCCCGCGCTGGCCCAGCTCGCGCTCGAGCAGGTAGGCGGCGCAGATGTCGTCGGCATCGCGCTCGATCCGCGCCGACTCGCGCTCGCTCTCGCTGCAGTGCCAGGCCACCTCGCGCGCCTCCGCCGCCCGCGGCGGCGCCTCTCCCTCCCCCAGCGTCGCCAGCAGCGCTCGGTGCACGAGCAGATCGGGGTAACGGCGAATCGGCGAGGTGAAGTGACAGTAGGCAGGACTGCCGAGGCCCGCGTGGCCGCTATTGCGATCGCTGTACTGCGCCTGCATCAGGGAACGGAGCACGAGCGATGTATACGCCTCGCGGCCGTGTCCGCGCCGCGAGGCCTCGGCGATCACCAACCTGCTCGCCTCCGCCGCGACCGCACCCGCCTGGCTCGGCGCCAGGCCCTGGCCCAGCGGCGGCGTCGGCACCCCGAGCGCGCTCAGTTGCTCGATCATCCGCTCGACCCGGCCAGAATCGGGCTGGGCGTGGACGCGGTAGATCGCGGGCACCCGCTTGCGCTCCAGCAGCTGCGCCACCTGTTCGTTGGCGAGGATCATCAGCCGCTCGATCAGACGGTGGGCCTCGGTCTGCGCAACCGACCGGGCAGCGACCACGTTGCCGCCCGAGTCAAAGCGAAACTCGGGCTCGGCGGACTCGACGTCGAGACTGGTCACGCCGCGGCGATCGCCCAGTGCCGCGGCCGCCTCCCGGGCGATCGCCAGCGGCTCCGCGACGCCGTCGGGGGCTTTGGCCCGCCCGGTGAAGAAGAGGTCGAGCTCGTCGTAGTTGAGGCGAGTCCGTGAGCGAATGCGACTGCGATAGAAGCGGCTGGCGCGAGGATGACCACCGGGGCCGAGCTCGATCTCGGCCGTGACCGCCAGCCGCTCGACCCCGGGCGCGAGACTGCAAGCCTCCTCGCTCAGCGCGCGGGGCAGCATCGGCTCGACCGCACCCGGCGCATAGGTGCTGTTGGCGCGGCGGCGCGCCTCGAGGTCGAGCGGGGAGCCGGGCCTGACGTGGGCGGCGACGTCGGCGATATGGATCCAGAGGCGCAGGCCGTCGTCCTCACGCCGGGCCGAGACAGCGTCGTCGAAGTCGCGCGCAGTCGCCGGGTCGACCGTGAAGGTCGGCAGCTCGGTGAGATCGTGACGAGGCGCGCTGCTGGTCTCGGCGGCGTCGGCGGCCCGCGCCGCCTCGCTCTCGATGCGGGCCGAAAAGCCCCGCCCTTCGAGGCGCTCCTCCAGCAGCGCCTCTACCGCCTCACCCGCGTTGCGCGGCGTCGCCCGCCGCTGCCCCCGGCCGCGGCCGCGCTGCCGCTCCCGGTAGTAGCGCCAGTCGCGCCGGCTCACCCCAGGGCCTTCCGGTGCGATTTATGGCGACATATGTGGCATAAATCGCACCGGAAGCTCATCGCTGCGCCGCCAATACCTCCAGGGCGCGTTCGAGGCCCTCGTCGCGCTTGGTCCGCAGCAGGTCGGCAGCTCGCACGTCGGGGTGAATGCCGCGGCTCTTGGCGAGATTGACCCCGTCGGGGGTGAAGTACTCGCCGATCGTCAGCTTCAGCGCGCCGCCGTTGGAGAGGTCGATCTCCTGCTGGAAGACGCCCTTGCCGTAGGAGCGGGTGCCGACCGTCTTGGCGCCGGCATCGTCGGCCAGGGCCGCGGTCAGGATCTCCGCCGCCGAGGCGGTGTTGCGGTCGATCAGGACGACGACCGGCACTTTCGGCAGGTTGTCGCCGGCCGTCTTGTAGACGGTGTGGCCCTGGGTGCGGGAGTCGGTGGTGACGACGACTTCGTCCTTGGGAATGAAGATGCTCGCGGTCAGCACCGCCTCCTCGAGCAGGCCGCCGCCGTTGCCGCGCAGGTCGAGGACGATCCCTTCGGCCCCTTCCTTCTCGACCTTCTGCACCGCTTCGCGCAGCTGCGCGTGGACGCCTTCGCTGAAGGAGATCATGCTCACGTAGCCGAGCGTTCGATTGCCGACCGCCTCGACTTTGCTGGTCACGTTGGGAAGGGAGATCTGGGCCCGCTCGATTTCCAGTTCGCGGACCTTGCCGCGCGGGGGTTTCTTGACCCCGATCGTCACCGCGGTCCCTTCCGGGCCTTTGATCTTTTCGGTCGAGACCGTGCTGCTCTGCCCCGCGATCGAGTCGCCTTCCACCGAGACGATCAGGTCGCCGCTCTGGAGCCCGGCTTCCTTGGCCGGCGAGTCCGGAAAGACCTTTTCGATCCGCAGGCCCTGTTTCACCTCGGTGACGCTGAGGCCGATCCCGGAGAAGCGACCGGCGATCGCGTCGTTGAAGCGGGCCAGGTTTTCCGGCGAGAAGTAGTCGGAGAAGCGGTCGTGGTGGCGCCGGCGCAGCTCGCGGACCATACCCTGCAGCGAGCCGTTGGTCAGCTCGCTCGAGCCGACCGACCGGTAGTAGTTGTCTTCGATCAGTTCGGTCGCTTCGAGGTTGAGCCCGGCGGAGTCGTCGACGAAGCGGTCGCGGAGGAATTCGGGCAGCTTGCCGGGATGGCCGCCGAGCCAGATTCCGGCGCAGAGCACCGCGATCAGCGCAGCCGCGACGGCCACGATCCAGCCGCCCTTCACGCCGCGCTCAGACCTTGAGGAAGCGGCGCAGGGTAATTCCGGAGCCGATCGCCGAGACCAGCACCGCGGCGCCGAAGAGGATCGCGACCAGCGCCGGGAAGGAGAGGGTGCTGTTGTTCTGCGCCGCGAGGAAGGAAATGCTGTTGCCCAGCGGGTCGACGATGGTGATCTTGCCCAGCCACAGGATCAGTATGGCTACCAGGCCGCCGGCGAAGCCGACGATCACCCCCTCGATCATGAACGGCCAGCGGATGAACCAGCGGGTCGCGCCGACCAGCCTCATCACCTCGACCTCGCGGCGACGGGTGTAGATCGAGAGCCGGATCGTGTTGCCGACCAGCATCAGCGACGCCGCCAGCAGCAGCAGCGTGATCACGGTAAGGACGATCTTCAGCGCCCCCGTCACCTGCTCGATCTTGTTGGTGTCTTCCTGGCGGTCGAAGACCCCGTTTTCGGTTGGGATGATCGAGGAGATCGGCTTCGGCTTGCCGTTCGGGCCGGGTGGCGTGACCGCTGCCCGCACGGCGGCGAGGTTGGCGGCGTCGTCGGCCTTGACCGCGAAGTTGCGCGGCAGCGGGTTGCGGTGGACCTGGGCGAGCAGGTCTTCGCTCTTGCTCTTACCGAGGTCCTCTTCCAGTTCCTTCAGCGCCGCGGCCTTGTTGATGAAGTGAACCGATGCGACGTGCGGGATCGCCAGGAGCTTGTCTTCCAGGGCGTTGATTTCGCCCTGGGTGGCGTCGTCGTAGACGGAGACCCGGAACTCGAGGCTTTCGCGTACCTGGTCGCTCTTCGCCTGGGCGGTCTGGAAGACCGGGATCAGCACGCCGAGCAGGATCACGGTGGTGACCGTGGTGACGATCGCCGCCATGCTCGGCGCCGCGTTGCGGCGCAGCGCCCGGAAAGCCTCCTGGATGAAGAAGAAGAGTCGTGACATCTAAAAGAGCGAGTCGTGGGAGTCGTGGCCGTTGGTCTGACCCTCGGGGGCGACGCCCATCTCGGCCCGCATGCGCAGGCCGAACTCGGTCGTCGACTCCTCGGTGTAGCCGCCGCTGACCTCGTCGCGGACGACGCGGCCCTCGTAGAGCTCGATCACGCGGCGGCGCATGTTGTCGACCATCTCGCGGTCGTGGGTGACGACGACGACCGTGGTCCCGGTCTTGTTGATCCGGTAGAGCAGTTGCATCACGCCGATCGAGGTGACCGGGTCGAGGTTGCCGCTGGGCTCGTCGGCGAGCAGCAGCGGTGGGTGATTGACGAGGCGCTGGCGATCGAGACGCGCTGCTGCTCACCGCCGGAGAGCTGATCGGGATAGCTGTGCAGCTTGGTCGAGAGGCCGACCAGGCGCAGCGTCTCCGGCACCTGGGTGCGGATCTGACTCCGCGAGGCGCCGATCACTTGCAGCGCGTAGGCGACGTTGTCGTAGACGGTGCGGTCGGGCAGCAGCTTGAAGTCCTGGAAGACGGTGCCGATGTTGCGCCGCAGCTGCGGGATCTTCTTCTCCGGCAGAGCGCCGATGTCGCGGCCGGCGATGCTGACGGTGCCGTCGGTAGCCGCCTCGTCACGGATCAGCGTCTTGATCAGGGTCGACTTGCCGCAGCCGGTCGGGCCGACGAGGAAGACGAACTCACCGCGGTCGACGGCCAGCGAGACCCGGTCGAGCGCCATGTGGCCGCCCGGGTAGACCTTGGTCACGTCGCGCAGCTCGATGATCGGCCTGCCTCCCGGCCGCCGTCGCTGCGGCTCCTCGCCGCCCGTCTTTCGCTTGCGCAATCTGGCCATGCCCGCGGACCTTTCTGCGAATACAGGGTGACTCCTGCGCCCCGCCGGGCGCGCAATTCCGCGCCCAAGTTAAGTGAGCGGAAGACTAGCGAATTATTGGCGAATCTTAATAAAGAGCCTTGGAAGCGCCGTGCTAGCCCTTCGCCCGGCAGTTTCGGTTCAAGACCGAAACCAGTTTCATCCCGCCGGCGAAGTCAAAGCTCGTGCGTGCCAGGGGGAAGACGGCGGCCGGAAAGCCGGCTGGGGCAGGACAGCCGGCGCTGAGGTAGCTGCGCTGCCTGCCGCGGTAACGGAAGCTGCGGTGCAGCGTCATTTCCAGGCCGGTCACATACCCCCAGTTACCGGTCGCGCGGGGCAGCGAGGTTTCCAAGACGGTGCCGTAGGTGCCCCGGGAGTCCCTGATCGAGAAGGGCAACACGTAGGAGGTCGGTATCGGCTGGGTGCCGTAGATGTGGGCGAGGATCGCGGGCTTGCCGTGCAGGCGCCCGTTGAAGGCAAGCACCTTGCCGCTCGACGGGAAGGGCGATTGCTGCGGCAGCCTCACCTTGGCGGCGAAATGCCCTTCGCCGACCAGCGCCCTGCGACAGGCGGCACTGGCGCCGGCGGTGGTCGAGGGCTGGATCTCTCGTTCCTCGCAGACCGGTAGGCCCTTGGCGTTGAGACGACCGACGCGGTTGATCTCGATTGCGATCCGCCGCAACTGCGGCGGGGTGCCGCCGTTGGTGCTCGAGATACGGGTGTCAACCGCGATCCCAACCGGTGCCGAGCCATGCCGAGGGAGTGCGTGGGGGGTCAGCTTGCCGTCGAAACTGACCCGCACCGGCCCACGCTGAACGACCACCGAGGTCGATGCCCCCGCGCGCCGCGGGCCGCTCGAATCGGTGCCGAGTGCGACGCTTGCCGCGCCCGTGCGCTGCTCAGCGTTGACGCCCGCAGACATCGATGCGCCCGCGAGTGGTGGGGCGAACGGTTCGAAGGGGCCGTACTTGAGCAGGTTCGATTTCGCGCTGTTGCCGGTCGTGACGTAGAGATCGCCCGTGTCGGGATTGACGACCAAGCCGGAAGGTTCGCCGAACAGCGGCCCGGTCCGCGGTTCGCCGAAGCCTCCGTAAGCGCGGGCCTGCAGGCGGTCGAGGTAATTACCGGAGGAATCGAACTCGTAGATCGCGGCCACAGGTTCCTCCGCCCCCGGGTCGCGATTGTCGGCGACGAGCAGATGACCCTGGCCGGCGCCTTCGCTCGTGTCCACGGCAACCGTCGCATCGAGCAGCGAGTTGAATTTGCCACCCCCCGGCCCGTCGATCTCGGCGACCGGGTCTGACGGGCTGACCGCAGGTTTGAAGACCTTGACCGTGTTGCTGGCCGCATCCGGAACGTAGACCCGGCCGGCTTTGGAATCGACCGCGACGCCGTAGGCGTTGCCGAGGTTGCCAAGACCGATTTTTTCAACCGGCGCCTCGTCCGGTTCGACCGGGGCATCGTAGACCGCCACGTAGGTGCGATCGTCGACGTAGAGGTTGCCTGCCTGATCGACCGCGACGCCGGTCGAGTGACCGGGGTCGATGACCTCTTCTCCCGGCAGACTGAGAACGGCCTGGTGAAGTTCACTCCCATAAAGATTGCCGGCAGCATCGGCGACCAGACCGCAGATGGCATCGGATTCGGCTATTTCCGTGCGCGGATCCCCACCAGCGAGGACCTGCGAGCCCTGGTAGGTGCCGGCAAGGCTGAAGGCGTCGATGGCGCGGTGGTAGTAGTCGGCGACGTAGAGGATCTGCGAGAGCGGCACGACGGCGACGCCGCAAGCGCCTTCGATCTGTTTCTCGGGGAGGCGCGCGAGCTGGACAGGTGGAAGCCAAGCTTCTTCTTTGGCGGGGCTACCTTCCTGGACCAGCGGCTCGCGGTAGGCCGAGGCGTCACGAGCACCACTCGAGAGACCCGTCAGCATTAGGCATGCAGCAATCGCCGCGATTGTCCTGGTCCTCACTGGCGCCCACCCCCTTTTCGCTTCCCCTTCTTGCATTCGGCCTTGGGCTCGGGGTGCAGGCGCCAGCCTCGGTTCGCGTGGCCGACGAATCGAGCCGTGGCGAGTTGCTTCCCCTTGCAGACGTTTTCCGCGTTGACCAGGATCCCCCGTTTCCCACCGTTCATCTTCAGCGCGAACTTGCTCACCGGGGCGTCGGGAATCGTCGGGAAGGTGCCGCGGATGCCGCCTTTGAAGGAGTCGATGCGGCCGGCGACGTCGACCTCGATCCCGTGTCCGCGCAGGGCAAAGACGAGATCGGGCAGGGTGTTGTTGGAGGAGCGCAGGTACGCCGGCCCTTCCATTGGCGCCTCGAGCAGCGGCGTGAAGGCGCGCACGTGGCCGTAGATCGATCCCGGTGGACAGCGGCCGGCGGCAAATTGTTTTCCCGTACAGATCGTCCGGATACGCGACTGATCGAGGAAGAGCGACGGCGGCAACCTCACCTGCGAGGAGGCGATGTTGGCGTTGCCCGGACGCGGGCGGACGGTGACGCGCAGCGATGGATAGTCGCCACGCTTCGTGCCGCCCTTCAGCCTCAGCCCGATCCGCGGCCTGAAGGCAAGCGAGCCGCAATCGAACGCCTGAAACGGGGCGGTGGCGCCCGCCAGGGTGTCATCGGAGCGATCCGCGTAGCGCTGGCCGGCTCCGTTCAGCGCCGAGGCGACCCTGAAGGGCTCGCAGCTGGTCGGGTTCAGCGTGAAGTTCGGCCGGTCGATGTAGGCGCGGATGTCCCGCAGGTGGATCGGGATCCCGTCGATGATGTGGGGGATCGGATCGGTCCCGGTCGCATCGATTGACGCCTGCGCCGTCTGCGGGTCGATGCGAACGGCGGAGCGCACGATGACGACACCAAGATCGAAGGGACCGACCAGGGCGGAGTTGATCGCGACGACGGAGAACGATGAGCCGCGGTAGGGACCGGCGAGATAGAGGTTGCCGGGGGCGTAGGCAAGCACCGATCCGACCCCGTAGCCGGAGTAGGTACGTCCGATCAGGCTCGCCGCCGGACAGGAGGGATGGTCGCGCTCGGCAACCCCGGAGTTGCGCCGCGCCGCCTCGATCGCGGCGTCGGAGCAGTAGGGAATGCCGGCGATCTTGGCCAACAGCCCGGGCGGGAACTGCGCCGAGTAGGAGACGATCTCCTGTTCGGTCACCTTCCGCGTCAGGTGCAGATAGAAGGGCGTATAGGCGCCGGCGCGTGAGTTGAGCATGCCGCCGACCGCCTGTGGCGCGAAGGGGGCCAGACCCGAGGGGCAAGGGCCGCCGCCCACCCCGGCGCCGATCGCGGCCGGGAGCGATTTGTGCTTGACCACGGTGGGGTCGCGCCAGGGCGTCAGATCGGCCTCGGTGGTGATCGAGCCGCAAGCCGGTGGCGTGGCAAGCGGGCTTCGCTGACCTTCGCGAAAGTGGATTTCAAGATCCGAGTAGGGCAGCTGCGGCAGCTCGTCGAAGACGGCTGTCAGGTTGCCGCTTCCAGGATCGGTCTTCAACTCCCCCGCGACCTTGACCAGGATGCCGCGGTCGATCGACTTGGCGACGAGGTAGACGGCGATCAGGCTGCCGAACGGGTTGTCGCGGGGGGCGGCGAGGAAGATCGAGCCGCTGATCGCACCGGAGATGATCGGCGTCCTGACGCGGAAGTCACCGATCTTCGACTCCGAAGGGCAGCCGGCGCCGAAGGGTGAGACGGGACCCTCGGCCGCGTACTGGGCCACCGTGCAAACGCCGAGGCCGGAACCGACGGAGGGATTGATCGTCACACCTGCGGGCAGCGCGACCACGGCCTTGCGCACAGGCGTCGGCGCGTTGCGACGAGGGTTGGTGACGCCGTCCGTGTCGACCAGGACGTGAAACTCATAGCCCGACGGGGACGATGCCCGTGGATCGCTCAGCTGGGCCGTGGCCTGTGGTTCGAATTCCAGGCTCCCGCAACCGGACAGCGCGGCCTTTCCCGACGTGCCCGCGGCTACTTCGGCGCCCTGCAGCCAGGAATTCGCCGCGGCGGCGAAATCCATCGGCTCCTCGCAGGAGGTCGGCAGGGTCAGGTAGGCGAGCGGCGCGAATTCACTGCTGTCCGGAGGTCCGACCGAGCATTTGGCCCAGCCGAATTCCGGTTCGAGCTCGTTGAGGCAGTTGCCGCGCTGATCGTTGTTGATCACCGACCAGGGAACGCCCCAGATCGTCACGGTCAACCCCGTTACGTGCAGCTGCTCGGCAATGTTCGTCGCCGTCAGCGTGGTCCCATATTCGCCCTCCGCCTGGCGAATCGAGGGCACGAAGACGAGCGGGTAGCCGAATGGGCGGGCGCCGAGCTCAGCGGGCTCGCCACGCTGCGGGACCAGGTTGAAAAGGCCAAAGGTGCGCTCCGTGCCCCCGCCGGCGGCGGAACGCACGGTGATGATGCCGATCTGGGTTTTGTCCTTGCAGCTCTCACCGGAGAGGCTTTCTGCTTCCCACGGTGAGATGCGCGTGGTTTCGAATTCTTTTTTGCTGCAATAGGTCTGCCTGGTGGCGGTCGGGTTTTCGATCAGGCCCGGTGGCAGTTTGACGCTGAGATTGCGCAGGCCGCCGTCGCCGGGCGCGCCACCGTCCTGCTCGAAGTCGACCTTGAAAGTCGCAGCGACCGGATGTGAGCCTGCTTGCACTGCCGGCCGATCGGTGGCTCTGTAGACATTGGCGTCGAACCCTTCCGGTCCGGGCAGGAAATCGAAGGCCATTGCGCCAGCCGGCGCCGCCGATGCGAGGGCAAGGGTCACGGCAAGAGCCAGGGCAAGCCGGCTTTTCACCGTGTCGGTCTTTCGGCCCGGTGGGACCCTCCATGTCGGTGCTTCTTGCGATGGCCCCCGGCGTGCTTCTTGCCGTGCTTTCTCGGTTCGAAGAAGCGCAGCGGTGGGTTGCCGGGGTTCGGAACGAGGGTGCCGGGGGTCGGGTCTTCGGGTTCCGCCGGCAGCGGTTGACAGCTATCGCCGACGCAGACGATTTCTTCGCTGGAGGCTTCGCCGACTTCCGCGCTGACCGGGGCGGTTTCGGCGGGCTCGGCCGAATAGCTCATGGCGACAGGGGCAAGCAGCATCGCCGCACACGTGAGCAATGTCCCCGCAACGGTCTCCCAAAACCGAGCCACTGCCACAGTTTTACGGTACGGAGACCGATTTATCAAGAAACAGAAGAGGGCCTTTGATAAGGCCCTCGACGCTACGAGCTCTCGACCGCCGCGACGATGTGGGCGGCGTCGATCCCCGCCGCTGCCAGCAGCGCCTCCGGCGGTCCGCTGCCGGGCCTGCCGGTCACCGCGAGGCGGGTCAGGGGCGTGCTCGAGCCGGCTTCGGCGAGGACACCGGCGACGGTCTCGCCGATCCCGCCCTCGGGCCAGTGATCCTCCACCGTCACCAGGGCCCCCGTCTCCCCCGCCGCCTTGAGCACGGCCGCGGCGTCGACCGGCTTGACCGAGTAGAGGTCGATCACCCGGGCGGTGACGCCCTTCCCGGCGAGCTCGTCGGCGGCGGCAAGGCATTCGCGCAAAGTGATGCCGGCGCCGATCAGCGTCACCGCGTCATCGTCGCTCGAGCGGACCGTGTGGCTGCCGCCGATCTCGAAGCTCTCGCCCGGCCCGTAGAGAACCGGCGTCGCCTCGCGGGTGGTGCGCATGTAGCTGACGCCGCGGTGCTCGCGCATCGCATCGAGCAGCTGAACCGCCTGGTTGGCGTCGCTGGGATAGAGCACGACGCTGCCGAAGACGGCGCGCAGCGAGGCGATGTCTTCAAGCGCCATCTGCGAGGGACCGTCGGGGCCGATTGAGACGCCGACGTGGGAGCCGCAGAGCTTCAGGTCGGCGTCGGATATCGCCGCCATGCGAACGAAGTCATAGGCGCGGCTGAGGAAAGCGCCGAACGAGGAGGCAAATGGCTTCCAACCGCGGGTCTGCATGCCGACCGCGGCGGCGACCATCTGCTGCTCGGCGATGTACATCTCGAAGAAGCGGTCCGGGTGCTTGGCGGCGAAGCGTTCGGCGTAAGTCGAGTTACCGACCTCACCGTCGAGCGCCACCACCTTCTCGTCGACGGAGCCGATCCAGGCGAGGGCGTCGCCGTAGGCGGCGCGGGTGGCGACCTTCTCGCCGACCTCGTAGCTGGGCCGCTCCACCGCAGCCTTCTCGATCTCGAACGACTTCGGCTCGGGCGGGGATTGGACCTCGACGCTGAGCGCGCGAATTCCGCCCAGCTCCTCGACCGCGGCCTCGGGATCGGCCAGCGGCTTGCCGTGCTGGTTCTCCTTGTCCTCGACCGCGGCGACGCCGGAGCCCTTCTTGGTTCGGGCGAAGATGACTGCCGGGCGATCGGCCTCCTGAGCGCGTGCGTAGGCCGCGTCGATCGCCTCGAGGTCGTGCCCGTCGATCTCCTGCACGTCCCAGCCGCAGGCGCTCGCGCGCGCCGCCAGCGAGGAGGTGTCCCAGCCGTGCATGGTCTGACCGCGCTGGCCGAGCCGATTGACGTCGACGACCGCGATCAGGTTGCGCAGCTGCGCAAAACCGGCGTGCTCGAAGGCCTCCCACATCGACCCCTCGGCCAGCTCCGAGTCGCCGCAGAGGACCCAGACCCGCAGGTCGGAGTGCTCGAGCCGGTCTGCAGCGAGCGCGATCCCGACCGAGATCGGCAGGCCCTGGCCGAGCGAGCCGGTGGCGACGTCGACCCAGGGAAGTTCGGGCGTCGGGTGGCCCTGCAGGCGCGAGCCGAACTCGCGGAAGGTGAGCAGCTCCTCGTCGTCGATCGCGCCGGCCGCCTTGTAGAGCGCGTAGAGCAGCGGCGAGGCGTGACCCTTGGAGAAGACGAGGTGATCGTTGGCGGGGTTCTCGGGCGCATCGAAGTCGTAGCGCAGGTACTTGCTGAAGAGCACCGCCATCAGGTCCGCAGCCGACATCGAGGAGGTCGGGTGACCGGAGTTCGCCGCGGCGGCGGCGCGGACCGAGTCGACTCGCAGCTGCTGGGCTAGCTCGTGCACGGCGGGGGACAATAACCGGCGCTAGCCGATCGCGACCATGCGCTCGATCGGCAGCTTTGCCTGTGCCGCAACGTCCGCCGGAACGCTGACCTCGAACTTCATATCCCGCAGGCTGTCGCGCAGCTTCGGCAGCGTGATCATCTTCATGTACTTGCAGAAGGCCATCCGGTTGGCCTCGACCAGGTTGGCCCGCGGCGCCGCCTGCTGGAGCGGGTAGAGCATTCCGTTCTCGGTGGCGACGATGAAGCTGCCGTCGGGGTTCTCTTCGACGTGCTGGAGCATCCCCGAGGTGGAGAGCATGTGGACGCCGTCGGGCTCGATGTCGCCGGCGGCGACGTACTCCATCGCCTGGGTGGCGCAGCCGCACTCGGGGTGGATCAGGAGCTCGGCCTCGGGGTGTTCGGAGCGCGTCTGGGCGATGTCGCCGGGGCGGATGCCGGCGTGGACGTGGCACTCGCCGTCCCAGATGTGGAAGCGGCCGCGGCGCTCGGCGTCCTCGCGGAGCCCGGTCTCGCGCTCGACGAAGGCGCCCAGCCACATGTCGGGCCCGAAGAGGATTTCGGCATCGGCGCCGTGCTCGGCCCAGATGTGTTCGACCACCTTGACCGCGTTGGACGACGTGCAGCAGTAGTCGGTCTCGGCCTTGACCTCGGCCGAGGTGTTGACGTACATGACGACGAGGGCGCCGGGATGCTCCGCCTTCCAGGCGCGCAGCTGGTCGGCGTCGATCGAGTCGGCGAGCGAACAGCCGGCGTCGAGGTCGGGGATCAGCACCGTCTTCTCGGGCGAGAGGATCGAGGCCGTCTCAGCCATGAAGTGGACGCCGCAGAAGGCGATCGCGTCGGCGTCGGTGGCAGCCGCCTCGCGCGAGAGACCAAGCGAGTCACCCATGCGATCGGCGACGTCCTGGACCTCGGGCAGCTGGTAGTTGTGGGCGAGGATCACCGCGTTGCGCTGCGCTGCCAGCGCGCGCACTTCCTCGCTCAGAGCAGCGACCTCTGCGGGCGAGAGAGCGTCCGGAGTTGTGGGTTGGATCGTCGGGAGCTCTTGCACGAGCCCTTCCTTTCCTGATGTTCGCTGGCCCGGCACGTTGCCTTGAACCAGTCGAATGAACGTTGTTCCAGTCTAGACGGTGCGGTCGGCCGCGGGTCCTGTCGTAGGGGGAGGGGGGCACTGCGGGCGGGCCACGGTCCGTCCTCGACCCCCCTCCCCCTACGCCACCCGCGGAAGAGGCGTAAGCGCGAGACTTGTTCCATGCCCGAGTTGCCTGAGGTTGAGATCGCCGCGAGGAGGCTGAACACCGCTTTGTTGGGAGCTTCGGTCGAATCGGCCGTTGCGCCGGGGATGAATGTGATGAAGACCTTTGATCCTCCGTTGGAAGCGCTGGTGGGAAGCGAGGTGACCGCGGTACGACGGGTTGGCAAGATGCCCGTTGTCGAGTTCGGGGTCTGGGCGCTGTTGATCCACCTGATGTCGGCGGGGCGGCTGCGGCTCTTCGACAAACGGGCCTCGGCGAAAGACCGGGCTTCGCGGGTGCTGGTGCGACTCGAGGATGGGCGGGAGCTGCGCTTGCGGGAGTTCGGTACCAAGCAGCGGGCTTGGGCGAAGCTGCTGGCCACTGATGCGGTGGCTGAGGATGAGATGGTCGCGAGCCTCGGACCGGAAGCGTGGCCGGCGCCCCCACTCGACACCTTCGCCGCGCTGATCGACCAGCCGCGGCACCTGCACCCGCTGCTGCGCCACCAGCGGGACATCGCAGGCATAGGCCGCTCCTGGGTCGACGAGATCCTCTGGGAGGCGCGGCTTTCCCCCTTCAAGAAAGGATCGGAACTCGACCAGGAGGAGGTCGAGCGGCTACACGGGGCCCTGCACGTCCTCGGCGACGCGATTGACCACTACGAGGAGACAATCGGCGAACAGTTGCCGGACAAGGTGCCGATGCCACTCAAGGTCCATAAGAAAGAGGGCGAGCCCTGCCCACGCTGCGGCACCACGATCGAGGCCGTCTTCTTCTCGGAGCATCAGACCAACTACTGCCCGAAGGAGCAAACCGGAGGCCGCGTGCTCAAGGACCGCCGCCTCTCCAAACTGCTGAAGTAGCTAGGCCAGCTCGATCAGCATGCTGAAATCGAGCGTTGGAGCTGAGTGCGTCAGGGCGCCGACCGAGATCAGGTCGACTCCGGTTTCGGCGATGCCTCGCACGGTCTCCAGGTTGACCCCGCCGGATGCCTCGAGCGAGGGACCCTTGCCCGCGGCGGCGTTTTCGTCGCGCAGCCTCACCGCCCCGCGCAGCGTCTCGAGGTCCATGTTGTCGAGCAGGAGGATGTCGGCGCCGGTCCCGAGCGCGTAGGCGACCTCGTCGAGGTTGCGGCACTCGACCTCGACCGCCAGATCCGGATACTTGCTGCGGGCCCCGTAAACCGCCTTGGCGAGGCTGCCGGCGAGAGCGATGTGGTTCTCCTTGATCAGGATCGCGTCGTAGAGCCCGATGCGGTGATTGCGCCCACCTCCGGCCAAGACCGCCGCCTTCTCCAGCCCGCGTAGCCCCGGCGTCGTCTTGCGCGTGTCGAGAATCGCCGCCCCGGTCCCGGCCACCGCCTCGACAAAACGCGCCGTCAGCGTCGCGACCCCGGAGAGATGGCCAAGAAAATTGAGCGCCGTCCGCTCAGCCCCAAGCAGCCCAGCGGCGGGACCACTGGCAAAAAGCACCTCGGCCGGAACCGAATCCCGCCACTGTCCCTCGACCACCAGATTGTCCACGTCCTCGACCCCACACTGCCGCATCGTCTCCGCAACAAGCTCCAACCCAAAGACGACGCCCGCCTCCTTCTGCACAATCCGAGCCCGGCCCCGAGCCCCTGCAGGCACCGTCGCCTCCGAAGTCACGTCGCCGGCACCGAGATCCTCGGCAAGCGCCGCCGCAACCAGCTCCCGAAGATCAGCCATCCGCGCACCCTAGATCAAGAACCTGGCTCGGCCGAATGAGAGACGGGTGCCCCTCCCCGGAAGGCTCAGCGACCCCGCCCCGAAGCGCCACGGCGACCTGCTGCGCAACGGTCTTCAGGGGAGGGGCACCCGTCTCTCACATCCGCCCACGGCACAGCGTTTAATCCAATGAGTGACCGACTTGCCGCCCTTTCAGACACTCCTCGACGACCATGCCGCCGACGTGATGGGCGTCCTGCGCGGCGCCGTCGGCCGCACCGATGCCGATGACTGTTTCCAAGAGACCTTCCTGGCCGCCCTGCGCGCCTACCCAAGGCTGAGGGACACGAGCAACCTGCGCGGCTGGCTGCTGACGATCGCGCACCGCAAGGCGATCGACCACCACCGCGCCAACGGTCGCCGCCCACTGCCGGTCGGCGAGGTGGCCGAGGTCGGGGTCAGCGATCCAGAGCCTGGCGATGGCATCTGGGAGAAGGTTGGCGCTTTGCCGCCAAAGCAGCGAGCCGCCGTCGCCCTGCGCTACGGCAGCGATCTCCCCCACGCCGAGATCGCCGCCGCGCTCGGCTGCTCGCCGGAGGCGGCGCGGCGCAGCCTGCACGAGGGAATCAAGCGACTGAGGAAGGAGCTCGCATGAAGGCCACGCTCGAACGTCTCGCAAACCGCGCCAGCGACGAGGGCCTGCTCGACGTCGCCTACGCGATGTCCGACTCTCCGTTCGGCGCGCTGCTGCTCGCGGCTACGCCGAAGGGACTGGTCAAGCTGAGCCTCCCCGGCCACGATCCCGAGCAGGCGCTGGAGGATCTCGCCGCGCGGATCTCACCGCGCCTGCTAGAGGCCCCGGCCCGGCTCGACGAGGCACGCCGCGAGCTCGACCTCTACTTCGAGGGCAAGCTGACCGAGTTCGACCTGCCGCTCGACTGGCAGCTGAGCCGGGACTTCCGCCGCCGCGCCCTGCGCGCGATCGACCGCATCCCCTACGGCAAGACGCGCAGCTACACCGAGATCGCCCGCAGCGCCGGCAACGAGCGCGCCGTGCGTGCCGCCGGCAGCGCCTGTGGTTCCAACCCGATCCCGATCGTCGTCCCCTGCCACCGCGTGCTGCGCACGGGCGGCGCCCTCGGCGGCTACGGCGGCGGCCTGCCGATGAAGGAAGCGCTGCTGAAGCTCGAGGGAGTCCGTTAGGCGGACGCCGCGACGGGGCCAAACAGCTGTCGTGCCCGCTCGATCACGAGCTCAGGCCGCTCCTCGGCGATGAAGTGCCCGCAGCGCTCCACTATCTCGACGCTCATGTCATCGGCATAGGGCTCGTAGCCGGCGAGGATGTCCCCCCGGACCACCGGGTCGGCCTCGCCGGCGAGGAGGCGGATCGGAACCGAGCTGCGCCGAGAGCGGTAGTGGCCCTTTTTGAGGCGCGGAAGCTCGTGGGTGAGGAAGCTGCGGTAGACGTGGGAGGAGGCGAGCGCGTGATCGCGCGCGCGAAAGCTCTGCGCGAAGCATTCGAGCTCCGCCTCTGTCCAGCGCATGTCGGGGTGCGAACCGCGCTTGTGCACGAGCTTGACGAAGCCGGGGACGTGGCGAAGGACGGCGGCGCCCAGGCCAGGGCTGGCGAGGAGGAACTGATACGCGGTCCGGTTGAGCATCTGAGGCGAGGGCCTCGGCGGCTCGAACCACGGGTGCGCGGTGCCGAGGACGAGGTAGTGGTTGATGCGCTCAGGCGCGTCGAGGCAGAGCAGGAAGCCGGCGTAGCCGCCCCAGACGTGCCCGATCAGCTCGACCTTGTCGACCTCCAACTCGTCAAGCAGCACCAGGGCGTCGGTCGCGAACCCCTGCATCCGGTAGGGCCCCGCGGGTGCGTCGCTCCAGCCGAAGCCGCGCAGGTCGGGGCATATCACCCGGCGTTCCTCGGCCAGCGCCGGAATCACCTTGCGCCAGGCCCACCAGTGCTGCGGCCAGCCGTGCAGCAAGAGGACGGGGGGTCCCTCTCCCGCTTCGGCGACGTGCAGGCGAGTTCCACCAACCTCTACGTAGCGGTGAGTCACGCCATCCAGCTCCGGAGGGGGTCCGTGCACCTGCGGGAATCTACATGGGGGAAATCCACACGCTGCCGTTCTCAGCTCAAGTCGACCGTGATCGACGCCGATCTCTGAGCAGATGAACCACCCCGACGACCGCACCTCACTTTCTGCACAGCCGATGACCAGGCTCGCCACCGTCGCCTGGTCCCTGCTGGCGATCTCGATGCTCGCGCTCCTGCTTTTCGTGCGCCAGGCCGAGGCGGCCGCCCTCCCCGCCCAAATCCCGGCGACCAGCTCGATCGAAGACGAGGAAACGGAAGCCGAAGAATCGGAAGGCGAAGAGGACGAAGAAGAAGTCGAAGACGAGGAAGAAGATGAGGGACTGGGGATGACCGGGCCTCTTCTACTGCCACCCGAATGCCTGCTTCACACCGCCGAGGCGCAGGTCGCGGCCTCGACTTCCAACGGCACGGTGCGGCTGACGATCCACTACACCTCCTACACCCCGACCAATGTGACCGTCGACTACTGGCTGAAGGGCAGCAAGGGCTCGCTTCAGCTCGGCGAGACAAAGCGCCACTTCAACCGCCAGGGAGTCTTCCGCGAGGACGCCCACGTCAGCGACCGCGCGATGGGCAAGGTGCTCGCGGCGCGCACCTTCATCGTCGAGCTGGGGATTCCCGCGGCGCCGTCATTCTGCGCGAGGCAGGCCACCCAGCGCCTGACCGCGAGGCACGTAGCCAGCGGCCACGCAACCTGGTCGCGGCCCCGCTAGAGGACGTTCGCCAACCAGCTGCTCGCCGCGTCGAGGTGAGCTGGATCGATTTGGTGCCCCAGCTCGGACTCGTGGTACTCCACCGCGATACCGCCCTCCTCGAGCAGGCCTCGCGCGCGCTGACCAAAGCCGATCTCGATGATCGGATCGCGGCCCCCGTGGGCGATGAAGGCCCTCGTGCCCAGCCGATCGTCGAAGCGAGGCTGCCAGTCCTCGACCGTCGGCACGAAGCCGCTGAAGGCGAGGATCCCCGCGACCGGCGGACGATCCCCGCTCAACCCCATCGCGTAGCTCATCACGGCGCCCATCGAGAAGCCGCCAAAGACCGTTCTCGACGGCTCGACGCCGGTCTTCTCCCAGAGGCCGTCGTGCAGCTCGGCCAGCGCCGCACGGGCGGCCTGAAAGGTGTCGCGATCGGGATAGCCGACCCGCGGGACGAGATACCAGTGGAAGCCCGGAGACCCTTCGAGCACCAGCGGCGCCCGCGGCGTCACCACCAGCAAACGCCGCTCCGGGTCGAGCGCATCGGCGAGCCCGAGCAGATCCCGCTCGTCGGTCCCGCGCCCGTGATGGAGCACCAGCAAACCCTCCGGCTCACCGCTGGAAGGCCGCTCCAGGTAGGTCAGCGGCTCGATCGCCGGCTCCTAGTTGGCCGACGAGGCCGCGGTTTTGTTCAGGTAGTCGCGGATGAAATCGTCGAGATCGCCGTCGAGGACCCGCTGGGCGTCGCCCGCCTCGTGCCCGGTGCGGTGGTCCTTGACCCGCTGGTCGGGGTGGAGGAAGTAGCTGCGGATCTGCGAGCCCCAGGCGACGTCCTTGACCTCGCCCCGCACCTTCGCCATCTCCTCGGCCCGTTTGCGCTCCTCGAGCTCGATCAGCTTCGAGCGCAGGAACTGCATCGCGACCGCCTTGTTCTGGGTCTGCGAGCGCTCGTTCTGGCACTGGACGACGACGCCGGTGGGGATGTGGGTGATCCGCACCGCCGAGTCGGTCTTGTTGACGTGCTGGCCGCCGGCGCCGGAGGCGCGGTAGGTGTCGATGCGCAGGTCGGTGTCGTCGATCTCGACCTGGACCCCCTCGTCGACCAGGGGGCCGACGTCGAGCTGGGCGAAGCTGGTGTGGCGGCGGGCGGAGGAGTCAAAGGGGGAGATCCGCACCAGGCGGTGGACGCCGCGCTCGGCGGCGAAGAGGCCGTAGGCGTTCTCGCCGCGGGCGATGAAGGTGGCCGACTTGAGACCGGCCTCCTCCCCCGGCGAGGCCTCCTTCATCTCGACCTCGAAGCCGCGCCGCTCGGCCCAGCGCAGGTACATCCGCAGCAGCATCTCGGCCCAGTCCTGGGAGTCGGTGCCGCCGGCGCCGGCGTGGACGGTGACGACGGCGTCGCCGGCGTCGTAGGAGCCGCTGAACAGGCGCGCCTCTTCCAGCCCGGCGAGGCGGCGCTCGGCCGAGGCGAGCTGCGCGGTCAGCTCGGCCGCCATCTCCTCATCTTCGGCCGCCATCTCGGCCAGGTCGCCGAGATCGCCGACATCGGACTCGAGCCCGCGAAAGGTCTTGAGGCGGCGCTGCGCGCGGGCGTGAGCGGCGGAGGTCCGGGCGGCGGTTTCCTGGTCATCCCAGAAGCCCGGTCGCTGCATCTCCCCCTCTAGCCGCTCGGCCTCGGCTTCTAGCCCAGCGGGGTCAAAGGTAGTCCGAGAGCAGGGACAGCTGCTCGCGGACAGAGGCGAGGCGCGGTGCGATCGATTCGGTGGACGCGGCGTCGGCCATCGCCGCAGCTTACTGAGAGCCGGTCCCGTGATCGAAGCCCCCGGCGTGCAGCGCCGCAACCCGATCCTCGAACGGGCGCCAACTGCGAATCCGATGATTGCGCAGCTCAAAGAACCAGGCCATCTCGTCCATGCCCGCGGCCGAGCCGTCCTCATCCCAATGCCACCGCCGCTTGATCAGCGCAACGGCAGACCCTCTGCCGGACTCGGTTCCCTCCTCGTAGAGCTGCTCCAGCTCGATCGTCTGCTGCACGCCTCCCGGAGGACGACTTGCCCACACCCGTGCGGCTTCGTGCCCCTTGCGCAACCCCTTCATCGAGTGCAGCTCAACGCCGGGGTCTAGCACGGCGACAAAGGCATCGAGGTCCCGCTCGTTGAAGGCCCGAATGAACTCCCGAACGGGGTCTATGCCCCGTGGCACTTCTTGAACTTCTTGCCCGACCCGCACCAGCAGGGGTCGTTACGCCCGATGTTGTCGTGCTCGCCCTTGACCACGGTCTCGACCACCTCGGTCGCGCCGTTGCCACCGGCACCCGCGGCGACCATGTCGGCTGCCACCGCGCCGCCCGCTCCCCCAGCCGCGGCCTCGCGCAGCGCCGAGGGCTGCCCCGCCCCGGTCCCGCCCGAGTAGTCGAGCGAGGTCGGCTGGGCGGCGCCGTTGGGCGCGAACGCTTCCTGGGCCTGGGAGGGATCGATCTCGACCTCGACGTGGAAGATCGCCTTGCTGAACTCCTCCCAAATCGAGTGCATCAGCTCCTCGAACATGCCGAAGCCCTCGTTCTTGTAGGCGACCAGCGGGTCGATCTGGGCGAAGCCGCGCAGGTGGATGCCCTCGCGCAGGTAGTCCATGTCGTAGAGGTGCTCGCGCCAGCGATTGTCGATCACCTGCAGCAGGATCGAACGCTCGAGGTAGCGCATCAGCTCCTCGCCGAAGGTCTGCTCCCGCTCGTCGTAGGCGTTCATCGCGTCGTCGTCGAGGCTGTCCTTGAGCTTCTCCTGGTCGACCGTCTCCGGCGGCATCGAGGCGACGTCGATGCTTACCGGCCAGATCTGGCGCAGCTGATTCTCCAGCTCGCCCAGGTCCCACTCCTCGACCGCGTCGCCGGGCGTGTACTCCTCGACCAGGCGCTCGATCACGCCCTCGATCTCGTCGCGGGCGATATCCGACATGTCGCGCCCCTCGAGAATCTCGCGGCGGTATTTGTAGACGATGCGGCGCTGCTCGTTCATCACGTCGTCGTACTCGAGCACGCGTTTGCGAATCAGGAAGTTCTGCTCCTCGACCTTCTTCTGCGCGCTCTCGACCGTCTTCGAGAGCATGCCCGCCTCCAGCGGCATCTCCTTGCCGTCGTCGTCAACCGGGCCGAGCCGATCGAGAATCTTGTAGATGCGGTCGCCGGCGAAGAGCCGGATCACGTCGTCTTCGGCGGAGAGGTAGAAGCGGGTCTCCCCCGGATCGCCCTGGCGGCCGGAGCGGCCGCGCAGCTGGTTGTCGATCCGCCGCGACTCGTGGCGCTCGGTGCCGCAGATGAAGAGGCCGCCCAGCTCGCGCACCTCGTCCGCCTCGGCGGCACAGATCGGTTCCAATTCGGCGACCTTCTCGGCAAGCGCCTGCTCATAGCGCTCATCGTCCGGCGTGATCCCCTTTTTCTTCAGCTCGTGGATCGCCGACTGCTCGGGGTCGCCGCCGAGCTTGATGTCGACGCCGCGGCCGGCCATGTTGGTCGCGATCATCACCGCGCCCTTGCGGCCCGCCTGGGCGATCCGCTCGCCCTCTCGCTCGGCGTGCTCGGGCTTGGCGTTGAGCACCGCGTGCTCAATGCCCTGGCGCTTGAGCTCGCCGGAGATCATCTCCGAGACCTCGACCGAAACCGTTCCGACCAAGATCGGCTGACCCTTCTCGTGGCGGGCGAGGATCTCCTCCAGCACCGCTTTCCACTTGCCGTCCTTGGTCTTGAAGATCTGGTCGTTCTGATCGGCGCGGATCATCTGGCGGTGGGTCGGGATCTCGACCACCGGCACTTTGTAGATCTTCATGAACTCGGTCGCCTCGGTCAGCGCCGTGCCGGTCATCCCGGAGAGCTTGTCGTAGAGGCGGAAGTAGTTCTGCAGGGTGATC
>Ga0157374_10001105_pt1 | contig 23217 bp, 18 predicted proteins | sample M25metaG_FD_115308 | JGI IMG/M metagenome (GOLD analysis project Ga0157374, IMG submission 115308) | Miscanthus rhizosphere microbial communities from Kellogg Biological Station, Michigan, USA - M2-5 metaG | ecosystem: Host-associated > Plants > Roots > Rhizosphere > Soil | place: USA: Michigan... | reverse complement strand
GAACGAGCGTTCGCCAGCTCTCGACGCCGAACGGGTCAGCCCGCGCGAGACATCGGGGACGGCGGAGGGACTGGCGGGGCAGAGCTCGTCAGGCGCACCCCGGCCAGGACCAGCGCCCCACCGACGCCGACCTCCCAGCCGATGTGCTCGCCGAGGACGAGCCAGGCCGCGAGGGCCGTGGCGACGGGCTGCAGGTTGCTGAAGACCGCCACCTTCGACGCGTCGGTCCGTCCGAGCGCCCAGTACCAGAGGAGGTAGCTCACGACGGACGTGAGCAGCGCGAGGTACGCGATCGCGCCCTTCACCAGCCCGCTCGCGCCGACCACCAGCTCGGGCCGGAGGACCCACGGGGCGAGCGGGACCAGCCACAGCGCGCCGGCGATCATCGACCAGGCCGTCGCGCGGAGAGCCCCGTGCTCGCCGATGAAGGCCTTTCCCTCGGCCGTGTAGACCACCCAGGCGCTGACCGCTCCCAGGATCAGCACGTCCCCGACGAAGACGCCGTGGAGCGCCCGCAGCCCGTGCGCGAGCAGGAGCACCAGCGCGCCCGCGAGCGCGAGGAGCAGGCCCAGCCCGGCGCGCGCGCTCGGCGATTCCCGTCCGCGGAGCACCGAGTACGCGTACACACCGATGGGCGTGAGCGCGTAGAGCAGCGCGGCGTGGGACGCGGTGGACCGCTGCAACCCGGCGAAGAACAGCCCCTGGTTCAGCGGACCGGCCAGCAACCCGAGGAGGAAGGTGGCCGGAATCGCCCGGCGAGGAGGCAGCGTCGGACCGGGCAGGAGCGCGACCAGCAGCGAGAACACCGCGCCGCTCAGCAGGAAGCGCCAGAGCACGAGCGTCGCGACCGGCACCTCGGCGAGCGCGCGCTTCGCCACCAGGTAGGTGCCTCCGCTGATCACGGTCTGCACGAGGAGCGCCGTCACCACGGCGGCTCCGAGCCCACCCCGGGCGTGCACGGCTCCCGCCTCGACCGGTCCGGACGCGCTCAGGAGAGGGGAAGTCGGGCGAGGGCCCATCGGGCCGCGTCACTCACCACAGCGCTCGGGTCGTGCGCCAGCCTTTCCAGCACCGGCCGGGCGCCGGCATCACGCGCGGCCCCCAGTGCGTAGGCGGCGTTGCGCCGCAGCCCGTCGTACCCGGCCCGGGCCAGCGCGGTCCCGGGGACCAGCTCTGCGTACCGCTCGGGCGTCATCGCCGCGAGCCCCCGCGCGTCCAGGCCCGCCACCGGACGCGGAAGGAACCGAGGTCCCACCGCCGGCAGCGGAGCGACGTTCAGCGGACAGACGTCCTGGCAGACGTCGCAGCCGAAGACGTGCGGGGCCATCGCCTCGCGGTGCTCGGGCGGCACCGGTCCCTCGTTCTCGATGGTCTGGTACGAGAGGCACGCCCGGGAGTCCACCCTCCCCGTCCCATCGAGCGCGCCGGTGGGGCAGGCATCCACGCACAGACGACAGCTCCCGCACCGGTCGGCGACGGGTCCGTCGGCGTACGCGTCCACCTCCAGCTCGACGAGGAGCACCGCAAGCACCACCCAGGAGCCGAAGCGAGGCGTCACCAGGCAGCCGTTCCTCGCGATGTTCCCGAGGCCCGCCCGCGCGGCCCACACCTTCTCCATGAAGGGGCCGTGGTCCACCGAGCCGTACGTCCGCAGACCGGGCCACCGTTCGCGGAGCAGCCGGCGAAAGGCGCGGAGCCGATCCCGCATCGTCGCGTGGTAGTCGCGTCCACGCGCGTACCGGGCGACCGGCGAGGCCTCCGTCCCGGAGGCGTCCGTCCAGTAGTTGCACGCCAGCGCGACGACGGTGCGCGCGTCGGGGAGCAGCCGCCTCGGGTCGAGCCGGTCCGCGGCGCGCTCGGCGAGCCAGTCCATGTCTGCGCCCATCCCGGCCGCCAGCCACTCGAGGAGCACCGGCGCGGGGATCGGCTCGGGCCGTGCGAACCCGCACAGGTCGAACCCCGCCTCGAGGGCCAGGGCCCCCACCTCTCCGGCCGGAACCGCGCCGCTCAGGGCGACGGTTTCCCGCCTGGAATCCACGGCACGTCCTTGACCCCGGCCCGGTGATTCACCGCGCGCGCCAGGACGAAGAGGAAGTCGGACAGGCGGTTGAGGAACCGCAACGTCGGCTCCTCCACCTGGCCGTCGCGGAAGAGCGGCACCACCGCCCGCTCCGCACGGCGGCAGACGGTGCGCGCGAGGTGCAGGGCGGCGCTGCCCGGTGTGCCACCGGGAAGGATGAAGTGAGTCTGCGGTGGGAGCGCGCCCTGCAGCTCGTCGATGCGGCTCTCCATGGCCGCGATCCACTCCTCGCGCACGTGAGGGATGTGCGCGGAGGCCTTGGTGCCGCGCGGCGGGGCGAGCACCGCGCCGACGGTGAAGAGCTGGTCTTGCAGGTCCTGGCACCACGGGTCCAGCTCGCCCAGGCCGGCCGCCCGCGCGACGCCGAGGGACGCGTTCAGCTCGTCCACCTCTCCGTAGGCGGCGACCCGCGGGTCGTCCTTGTTCACCCGGCCGCCGCCGAAGAGTCCCGTCTGTCCTGCGTCGCCGGTGCGCGTGTAGATCTTCATGGCCTCCGCCCCACCCTACGTCCAGCTGCCCGCCGCACGGAAGTCGGTGAGCGGGGCCCGCGTCTGGTATGAGGGCCCGCCGCCCGCGCTGGCTCCGACGACGTGAACGACGACTCTTCCCAGAACGGCGGCCGCCGCACCGGTCCCTGGCTGATCCTCGCCGCCGCCACCCTCTGCTCGACGGCCGGGGCAGCGATCAAGCTCTGCCAGCTCAGCGGATGGCAGATCAATTTCGGCCGCTCGGCGGTGGCCGCGCTCTTCATCGCCGCCCTCTACCCCCAGACGCGCCGCCGCCCCGACCGGGGAGTGGCCGCCGTCGCGGTCGCGTACGCCTTCACCGTCCTGCTGTTCGTCCTCGCCAACAAGGCCACCACCAGCGCCAACGCGATCTTCCTCCAGGACACGGCGCCGCTGTGGGTCCTGCTGCTCAGCCCGATCCTCCTCCACGAGCGACCGTCCCGGGGCGAGCTGCTCTCGGCGCCGCTGTTCCTGGTCGGGCTGCTCCTCTTCTTCCTGGACCGCCTCTCGCCCGGGCAGGCGGTGGGGAACGTCATCGCGGTGGCCTCGGGCGTGGCCTTCGCCCTCTGCATCCTGGGGCTGCGAAAGCTGGGGGCACGGAACGTCGGGGCGATCGTCTGGGGGAACGCGCTCGCGGCGCTGATGTCGCTCCCCATGGCATTCCGCGGACCGGCGCCGACCTCGCGCGACCTGGGGATCGTGCTGTTCCTGGGCATCTTCCAGCTGGGTGCGAGCTACGCGCTGTTCGCGCGCGGGGTCCGGCACACGCCGGCGGTGGAGGCCTCGCTCCTCGCGCTGGTGGAGCCGGTGCTCAACCCGGTCTGGACCTACCTGCTGGCCGGCGAGAAGCCGGGACCGTGGGCCGTGCGCGGCGGAGCCCTCATCCTCGCCGCGACGTTGTGGAGAACGCTCGCGCCCTGGATCGAGGCGCGCCGGCGCCGCCCGATCAGAACGACGTCTTGAACCCCACCCGGAAGGCCACGTCGAGCGCCGGCCCGTCGGGATACGGGTCCTCGACGATGCCGACCCACAGCTCGGTGCGAGGGTCGATCCGGTACATCCACCCGAAGTCGATGGTGAAGTCGACGTCGTCCATCGGGCGCAGCCCCGTCCCGTGGAAGGGCGGCGTCTGCACGAAGAGGTCGGCGTAGATGAAGTTCCGCCAGCTCAGCTTGATCCGTGGCCCTCCCGAGAACGACATGAAGAACACGTTCTCGTACTTCGCGAGCGTCCCGGTCCTCGGCGTGAGGCCCACACCGATCGAGCCGCTCACCGTCGCGAAGGGCAGCAGCGGTGCCTCGCCCATCAGGATCAGCCCGGTCTGCAGCGTCCCCGCCCGGTAGCCCGGCGCGGTCGAGGTCGGGAGCCCGAGCACGAGGAGCACCTGCGCGTGTTGCCCGAGCATCCGTCCGACCCCGATGCGGCTGTCGCCGATGCCCAGGTCCACCGGCCCGTAGCGGATCGTCTTCCCGTGCTCGTAGGTGATCGAGTACTCGTACTTGTTGATCGGCCGGACCTCGCGCGCGATGTACTTGACCCCGAGCAGCGAGTGGTACCAGTCGATGAACCGGTCCATGAAGCCGTCGTAGGCGCCCTGGATCTGCACCTGCCCGAAGACGAACCACCGGTCGTCGATGCGCCGGGTGAGCCAGGTCTGGAACCGCCCCAGCTCCGCGTCGAAGGTGATTCCGCGGCCCCCACCACTGTAGAGCTCGATGGCGCTCGCGTAGTCGAGCGCGAAGGTGAGACCCCAGTCGCCCTTCGGCATCATCAGCGGCGGGGCGAAGAGCACGCTGCGATTCGCCTCGATCGGGTTCTGCGGCGCCCAGGGAGGCAGACCGGAGAAGTCGGGTGGCGGGAGCTCACGTTGAGCCGCCAGCACGCCGAGGACGAGGAGCGAGAGCATCGGGGGCCGGCAGCGTGCCGGACATCTAGAGCAGTCGCTCGAATTCCTCGAGCGACCGGTTCCAGACCGGCACCCCGCAGTAGCGCGGCCCTTCGGGACAGAATGGAGTCACCCCCGCGTCCTTGCGGAGCGTGCACGGCGGCACGAGGTGCGCGGCGATGCGCGGATGGACCGCGCCGACCTGCCGCACCTCCTCGACCGAGGCCCGCCAGATCTCCTCCTGGGCGGTGTAGCAGAGCCGGTGCACCCACTTGTGGTGGAAGTGCAGGAGCTCCCCGGACTCGAGGAAGCGGATGGGGAAGGCGTTCGGCAGGAGGTACAGCGCCAGCTCGGGCGCGACGCCGGCGTTCACCAGCCGCTCGATCGCGACCCACGCCTCGGCGCACGTCCGGCTGAAGACGTCGAGCGCCTCCGGCACCTCGGCGAGGAGCGCGGGGACGATGACGTCCGGCTCCCCCGGGACGAAGGTGGCCTGGAGCAGGGGGCGGCTGGCGGGCGTCATCCGGTGCCGCTGATCCTGGCTGTCCGCCGCGTGGCTGAGCTTCTTCTGGAAGGTGTAGCTCGCGTGGACCAGCGTCCGCATGAGCTTGCCGTGCGCGCCGAGCTGCAGCGCCTCGGCGAGGTACGGGTTCTGCCTCGGCGAGAGCACCCGCTCCAGCGCTGCCGTGTCGTCCAGGGCGCCGCGGGAAAGCCCGAGGACGTTCCGGACCGCCTGGGCGATGGCCTCCTCTCCCCGCGCGCTCCAGTCCACGAGCGCGCTGACCCGGCCCTTCAGCCCGGCCTCGAACTCGGCCCGGTGCGCGCGGGCCTCCGCGCCCCCGACGCCCAGCGCCCGACCTGCCTCGCGAAGCGCCCGCGCCTCGTGCGTGGACTCGAGGGGAATCGGGTCCTCCACCTCGCGGAAGAAGAGCGGGTCGAGGGCCTCGACCTCCCGGACCATCGCCGCGATGACCTCGCGGGCCTCGGTCGGGACGTCGTAGGCCTCCGCCAGCCGGTGGTAGCGGTGGAGCGTGAGCCCGGAGACCGTGTGGTACAGGTGCGCGAACGTCCCGATGGGCAGGACGTAGCGGGCCACCTCCTGGCAGCGCTTCTTGAGCGTGCTCGTCCACTTCTCCGGGGTGCGGCGACGGCCGGGGAACAGCCGGTAGAACTCCGCCTCGGCGCGCGGCAGGAGCAGGGCCCCGATGCGGGCATAGGCCGCCATCTGGGACTCGACCACGCCGCGGTAGAGCGCCTCCTCGCGCTCGGGAAGCGCCGGGACGATGACCCGCTCCGGCTTCACCTCCACGTAGCGCTGGCTGACCTGCTCCGAGTTGTAGAAGGGGTGGGCGTGCAGCACGCTCCAGATGAGCTGCCGGCTCACGTTCTCGAGGCTGAACTGGAAGGTGGCGTGCTGCAGCGTGGTGTGGTGGCCCGCCTGGTAGGTCTCGCGCGCGATGCGGTCCCGGACCGACCGGGCCTTCTCGTCCTTCCGCACGTCCTCCGCCTTGACGATGCGCGGGCTGTAGCAGGTGCGCGCAGCGGCCACGGCGTTGTCGAACGGCTCGACGAAGCCGTTGGTCAGCCGGACGATGGGCGCGGCGGAGCGGAAGGCGGGGGACGACGGCATCTCTCCTCTTTCTTGCACGGCCGGCCGACGTCTCGCCACACCACGTGACCCGAAGTGCCACCCTCTGGGATGGTGAGCTCCATGGCGTTCGACCTGCAGAATCGCGCCCGGCGCGCCGTCCTCGAGCTGGGCTTCCTTCCCGATTTCCCGCCGGATGCCGAGGCCCAGGTCGCGACGCTGCAACGCGCCGCGCCTCCCCGGCCGTCGGACGTCGAGGACCTCCGGGGCCTCCTCTGGTCGAGCATCGACAACCCGGAGTCGATGGACCTCGACCAGCTGGAGTGGGCCGAGGCGCGGCCGGACGGGAGCGTTCGCCTCCTGGTGGCCATCGCCGACGTGGACGCGCTGGTTCCGGAAGGCACGCCGCTCGACCGGCGGGCGGGCGCGAACACCGCGTCTCTCTACACCGGGGCCGCGGTCTTCCCGATGCTGCCGCGCCCGCTCTCCGAGGACCTGACCTCGCTGCTGCCGGACGTGGAGCGGCTGTCGGTGGTCATCGACTACCGCGTCCTGCCCGACGGCTCGGTGACCGAGGGAGCCGTCCGCAGGGCCCGGGTGCGCAATCGCGCGAAGCTGAGCTACCCCGAGGTGGGTCCGTGGCTTCAGGACGAGGCGCCGGTCCCGCCCCGGGTGGCGGCGGTGGCCGGCCTCGAGGAGCAGCTCCGCATCCAGGACCGGGCGACCCGGGCGCTGCGGGCGGCGCGGGAACGGCATGGAGCGCTCGCCCTGCGGACGATCGAGCCGCGCCCGGTGATGTCGGACGGGCGGGTGCTCGACCTCGAGGCCATCCCCGACAGCCGGAGCCGCGAGCTCATCGAGGACCTGATGGTCGCGGCCAACGGGGTCATGGCCCGGTTCCTGGACGACGCCCACCGCTCGTCCCTGGCCCGCGTCGTCCGGAAGCCGAAGCGCTGGGACCGCATCGTCTCCCTCGCGCAGGGGCTGGGGACCTCGCTCCCGGCCGAGCCCGACGGGGTGGCGCTCTCCCGGTTCCTCCAGCAGCAGCGGACGCGTGATCCGCTGCACTTCCCCGATCTGTCGCTGGCGGTGGTGAAGCTGCTCGGACCCGGCGAGTACGTTCTCCGTCCCGGCGGCGCGGACTCGCCCGGGCACTTCGGGCTGGCGGCGCACGACTACAGCCACTCGACCGCCCCGAACCGTCGCTACCCGGATCTGATCACCCAGCGGCTGGTGAAGGCGCTGCTGGCCGGCGTCCCGGCTCCCTACACCGACGCCGAGCTGGACGGCATCGCGCAGCACTGCACCGTGATGGAGGCCGCGACCCGCAAGCTCGAGCGGCTCATGCGCAAGGTGATTGCCGCCCTTCTCCTCCACGACCGCGTGGGCCAGTCGTTCGACGGGCTCGTCACGGGCGTCACCGAGCACGGCACCTTCGTCCGGCTCCTCGCGCCGCCCGCGGAAGGCCGGGTGGTCCGGGGCGAGAAGGGAATGGACGTCGGCGACCGCGTGCGCGTCCGGCTGCTCTCGACGGACCCCGAGCGGGGCTTCATCGACCTCGCACGCGCTTGACGCCAAAAGCACTCGGGCGCGGATGCCCGCTGGCGGCATCGCAGACCCGGCCGGCTGCCCGGCACGCACCCGCGCCGGACGTCACGGTAGCCGTCGCTCGTCCCGCTGGGAGGTCCGATGAGACGACTGACGTTCCTCGTTCCCCTGCTCTGGATACCGGGGCTGGCCCATGCCGACGAGCTCCCTGCCGTGGCGCAGCGATTCATCGCCGCGTTCCAGGCGATGCACCAGGCGTCGTCGACGGCCGCCGACGTGGACCGGTTGCTCGCGCTCTGCACCGACGAGCTCGTCTACGAGCACGCGCGGGTGGGCGCCGTCGTCCGCGGGAAGAGTCAGATCCGCGCCGGCTTCGTCGCCCACCTCGGAGAGATCCGCGGCGACCGGACGCAGGTGGTCCGGTCCGCCCAGGGCCCGAGGTTCGTCGCGCTGGAGGTGCTCCGGACGTTCGAGGTGAAGGACGGCAGCGGCTGGAAGCCCGTGAGCCGGAAACAGCTCCTGGTCCTGGAACGGGACGAGCAGGAGCACATCAAGCGCGTCCTCGACGACTGGTGACCGCACGGCGGGGGTTCGCCTCCCGAGGGGACCCGCCCGTCGAGCCGTCTTCCGTTCCTGGGAATGGCGGTCCCACAGGTGGACGCGACCCTGGCGACTCGCCGGGAGGGGAAACGGCGGAGCGGCGGAACGGCTGTTGCAACCTTCCCCCCCACCCATGCTCGCCGACGACCTCCGTCAGACTCTCCGCGGTCTTCGCAAGGCGCCCGGGTTCACGCTCGTGGCGGTGCTCACCATCGCGCTGGGGGTCGGCGCGAACACGGCGCTCTTCTCCATCGTGAACGGCGTGCTCCTCCGTCCCCTGCCCTTCCCCGACGCGGACCGGCTGGTGGGTGTGCACGCCTCGAAGCCCAACTTCGACCGGGGCTCGATCTCGTATCCGAACTTCCTGGACTGGCGGCGCGCCAACACCGTGTTCTCCGACCTCGCGGTGTCGCGGAACTCCAGCTTCATCGTCACCGGCCAGGGAACCGCCGACCAGGTCAACGGCGCGTTCGTGTCCTCGGACTTCCTCCCGCTGCTCGGAGTCCGGCCGATCCTCGGCCGGGGCCTGAACCCGGGCGAGGACGAGGTCGGCGCGGCTCCGGTGGTGCTCATCGGCGCCGCGCTGTGGCAGCGGCGGTTCGGCGCCAGTCGCGAGGTCCTGGGGGCCACGCTCACCCTCGATGGACGCCCCTACACCATCGTCGGGGTCGTCCCGGGCTTCCCGCTCTCCGCCCCGAATCTCCCCCGGACGGCCGAGGTCTACGTCCCGATCGGGCAGTGGCCGAACGACCTGCTGCTCTCTCGCGGCGCCGGGCTAGGCATCCACGGGATCGGCCGGTTGAAGCCCGGCGTCACGCTCGTCCAGGCCCGGGCCGACATGGAGGCGGTGACACGGTCACTCGCCGAGGCCTACCCGGAGGAGAACAAGGGAGTGGGCGCGGCGCTGGTCCCCCTGAAAGATCAGATCGTCGGTCCGGTCCGCTCCGCGCTGCTGCTCCTCTTCGCCGCGGTGGCGTTCGTGCTGCTCATCGCCTGCGTGAACGTGGCCAACCTCATGCTCGCCCGCTCGAGCGCACGGGCCCGGGAGTTCGCCGTCCGGACGGCCCTCGGCGCGGGGCGTGGCCGGATCGTCCAGCAGCTGCTCACCGAGAGCACCGTCCTCGGGCTCCTCGGCGGCGGCCTCGGCGTGGTGCTCGCCCTGCTCGGGACCCGTGCGGTGCTCGGGTTGTCTGGGGAGGGGCTTCCACGCATCCCCGAGGTCCACCTCGACGCGCGGGTGCTCGCCTTCACGCTGCTGATCTCCCTCCTCTCCGGGGCGCTGTTCGGCCTCGCGCCGGCGCTCACCGCCGTCCGCGCCTCGGCCCATGAAGCGCTCCGGGGAGCGACGGGCCTCCCCGGAGGCCACCGACGCTCGCAGGATGCCCTCGTCATCCTCGAGGTCGCGCTGGCGCTCGTCCTCCTCGTCGGCGCCGGGCTCATGGTCCGGACGCTGACCCATCTGTGGAGTGTCGACCCCGGCTTCGATCCCCGGCACGTCCTCACCTTCAGCGCGTCCCTGCCTCCCACGGCCGCCAGGGAGTCTCCGGAGACGATCCGGTCGGCGCTCCGGGATCTGGAGACGACCATCGCCTCCACCACGGGGATCCGGGCCACGTCGCTCTCCGGTGGAGCCTTCCCCCTCTCCGGCGACGACGAGCAGCTCTTCTGGATCGACGGGCAGCCGCGCCCGACGACCCACCACGACATGAAGTGGACGCTGAGCTACGTCGTCGGCCCGGGGTACCTCGACGCGATGTCGATCCGGCTGCTCCGAGGGCGATTCCTCGGACCCCAGGACGGTCCCCGGACCGCCCCGGTGGGGGTCGTCGACGAGGTGTTCGCCCGGACGTACTTCCCGGACGGCGAGGCAGTCGGACGGCGAATTCGCCTCGAGCGGGGGACGGAGCCGGTCGAGATCGTGGGCATCGTCGCCCACGTCAAGCAGTGGGGACTGGACACCGACGACCGCAACTCGCTCCGGGCGCAGCTCTACGTTCCGTGGACGCAGGCAACCGACGGGCTGATCTCGCTCCTCGCCGGCGGTGTCGGGGTCACCGTCCGGACCGAAGGCGATCCCGGCCAGGCGCTGCTCCCGCTCCGGGACGCCATCGGCCGCCTCGGCAGCCAGTACGCCGTCTTCGGAGCCCAGACCATGCCGGAGATCGTCACCGACTCCCTGGGCCGGCAGCGCTTCACCATGGTGCTCTTCGCCATCTTCGGCGGGCTGGCCCTGCTCCTGGCGGTGATCGGCATCTACGGCGTCGTCTCGTACCTCGTGGGCCAGCGGACCGGCGAGCTGGGGCTCCGCATGGCCCTCGGGGCGCAGCGAGGCGACATCCTCCGGTTGATCCTCGCCGGCGGCGGCCGGTTGACCGGGGTCGGCATCGTGCTCGGCACCGCCTGCGCGCTCGGCCTCACCCGGCTGATGGAGGGGCTCCTCTACCAGGTGAGACCCACCGATCCGCCGACCTTCATCGCCGTCGGCCTGGGGCTGGTCGCGGTGGCGCTGGCGGCGTGCACCGTGCCGGCGCGACGCGCCTCCCGGGTCGATCCGATGGTGGCGCTGCGGCAGGAGTGAGACGCGGCGCTTCGCTTCAGGTCACTTCGCGGCGGCGGCCTTCTTCTTGCTGGGCTTGCCCCAGGCCTTCTTGCAGGACGAGCTCAACGTCTTCTCGTTGTCCCCCAGGCACTGAAGGAGCTTGCCTCCACCCATCTCCACGCCCGGGCACAGCTTCGTGGCGTCGGGACGGCACGCCTTGTACAGCGCGTTGAACTTCTTGCTCACGTCGTCCTTGCAGGCCTGGGACAGCTGATCCGTCTTGCCTTCGAGGCAGGCGAGGATCCGGCCCTGACCGGGCTCGACCCCGGGACAGAGCGTGTCCAGGTCCGCCTTGCAGGCCTTGCCAGGAACGGGCTCGGCGAGGACCACGGGAGCGGCGAGCAAGATTCCGGCGCCGAGCAGCAACGACCAGGATGACCGATGACGCGACATGGGTTCCACGCTCCTTGCGAGAGCGAGAGCAGGCATCCCGGGAGGGGAGACGCGTCCCGCCACCCCTCCGTCCTGCGATCTCCAGAAATTGTCCAGCAGCTTCGCAGAGCGCCGTCCTCCGCCCGGCAGAGGCCGGAAGGCGGCTCAGACCAGCGCCCAGCCGTCAGCCGTCTCGCGTGCCACGCCCTCTCCGCGCAGCTTCTCGAGGATCGCCAGCGTGCTCCGCTCGGCCAGGTAGGGCAGCGCGGTCGGCGTGTCGGCGTAGGCGTCGACGGAGAGCTGCTCCAGCGAGCGGGCCATCGTGCTGAGCGACGCCTGGACCCGCCGCTCGCGCATCGCCCGATGGTCCATCACCGCCGTGAGGGCGCTGGGGCCGTCCGGGAGCGGCGGCCCGTGCGCCGGGTAGACCGCGCGGACCGGGAGATCGCGGAGCCGGGAGAGCTGCCGGAGGTACTCGGCCATGTCGCCCTCCGGCGGATCGATGAGGATCGTCCCCTGCCCGGCGACCATGTCCCCCACCACCGCCGCGCGGCTCGCGGTGTCGACGAGACTGATGTGCCCGCGGGCGTGTCCCGGCGTGTGGAGGACCCGCCAGCGCATCCCCGGCGCGCCGGCGAGCACCAGCTCGTCGCCCTCCTCGAGCAGACGGTCCGCCCGGAAGGGGAGCCGGTCCGCGGTCCGGGCGTGACACCACACCGGGATCCCCAGCTGCTCGCTCACCGCCCGCGCACCGCCCACGTGGTCCAGGTGGTGGTGGGTCAGCAGCACCGCCAGCGGCCGGCACTCCTCGGCGGCGAGAGCCCGGATGTGGCTGGTCAGCCGGTCGAGCTCCGCCGGGTCCGGAGCGCCCGGGTCCACGATGAGCAGCTCGCCCGTCCCGAGGATCCACGCGTTGGTGTGCGTGGCGGGGAGCAGCGTCGGCGTCCGGAGCGCCACCAGGCGCACGCCACGCTGGAACTCGATGCGCGTGTCCGCCGCCGTCGGCGACGCCAGCCAGGCCACCGCGTCCACCGTCCGCCGGACACGGCTGAGCACGTTCAGCGCGTGCCGGTTGGGCGGATGGAGCAGCGCCCGTCCCTCCTGCCAGAGGGTGAGCGCGTCGGTGGGCCGGACCCAGCTCCCCTCGGCCGCCTCGCCCGGCCAGACCTCGGCCCGGGTTCCCGGCGGCACCTCGACGAGGAAGAACCGGGCGTCGAACCGGGTGGGCATGAACGGCGGCGTCACCCACCGGCCGGCGGGCTCGAAGTCCAGCGCGTCGATCTGGAGACCGAGACGGGTCAGGACCGCGGAGAAGGTCTCCTTGCCCTCCAGCACCGCGGCCCTGGCGCTGGCGAGCGTGGCCGGGTCGGGCGTGCGGCCGCGGGCGGCCAGCACCCCGGTCTCCTCGAACAGCTCCCGCGCCGCAGCCGCCACCAGCCGCGAGTCGGGCGGACCGGCCCCCTCGATCGGCACCTCCGCGTCGCCCGCGTCCACCCGCCCGCCGGGGAAGGCGTAGAAGCCTGCGGCGAAGGACACCGTCCGCTCCCGGCGGAGCCAGAAGGTCTCCAGGCCGCGCGGACCCATGCGGACCAGCACCACGACCGCGGCGTCTTTGGGCTCCGCCGGCGGCGGCGCCTCCTGCATCCCGGGGATCGCCTCGCTCATCGCTTGCGTGGGGACCCTATCGCATCGTGGAGCTTCGCTGCGGTGACTCCTGCGAGCGCCTGTTGCGCCCGATCCAGCTTGTCTGGACGGACGTATGCCCGGGACAGACGGACTGGTGACGCGTAGCGCTGATAGAGCGGGGTGTAGCGGGCCACCGGGGTCAGCCGGCCGGACGATTCATCCAGGACGTACAGGCTCGGCCCCTCGCCCTCCTCGAAATACCGGGACAGCGTCTCCCGGCTCTCGACCGTGAAGTGCTCGACGCCGGCCTCGGTGAGGGCCGCGGACAGGGCTGGGAGGTCGTAGCCCTCGTCCCGCTCGGTGAACTGGGCCAGGAGCTTGAACCCCTGCCGTCGGACGATGCGCTGCGCCCAGGGATTGCTGCTTTTCCGGAGCGCCCAGAGCAGCGCCACGTCGTCGGTCTGGAGGAACTGGCTCGGGTCGGCCGGAATCTCGAACTCGCCGGGCGCCTCCCGGTAGTAGGCCGCCAGCATCCAGTCGAAGCTCACCGCCGTGTGATGGAGGTAGACCGACAGGAACATGTGGTGCCGGCTCAACAGGAAGTCCTCGAAGGCGAACACCGCGCTCCGGGAGAGGGCCAGCTCGACCTGTCCGTCCCGCTCGGCGGGGTGAAGGTTCTGCACCAGCCAGTCCAGGTCGAACCGGCCGTAGTTCACCCCCGTATAGAAGGAGTCCCGGAGCAGGTAGTCCATCCTGTCCGCGTCCAGCTCGCCCGAGACGAGCGCGCGGAGCAGCGGCGCCCAGTCCGCGTCCCCGTACCGGAAGTCCAGCCCGCCGGGCGGTGTCCGGCCAGTCACCAGCGCCGCCAGCGCCTCCCCGGTGATCCCCTGATCCCCCAGCCGACGCCTCACCAGCTCGGCGAGGTCGGTATCGAGGAGGAGCTTCACCGTGAAGTCCTCGTGTCGGGCCTGCCCCCCATTCGCCCCCGTCCACTCGGGCAAGCCGAGCGAGGCCCTCGCCGGGGCGATGTGCTCGCTGGCGTGACTGAGGGGCATGTGCCCCAGGTCGTGGCAGAGGACCGCGAGGCGCACGGCGACGCGGAATCGATGGCGGACGCCGTCGGGCAGGTCGCTCCGGGCCGCGAGCGAGTCGAAGAGGCGCCCGACGACGTGCATCGCCCCGAGCGAGTGGGCGTGACGGGTATGTGTCGCCCCGGGGAAGGCCAGCTCGCCGAATCCGAGCTGCCGCACGTGGCGGAGCCGCTGGTACCAGACGCTGTCCACGACCGCCGCCTCGTCGGCGGAAACCGGAAGGGTGCCGTGGATCGGATCGCGAACGCGCATCGTGTCGGCAGATCGTGCTACATCCAGGAGTCGACTGCATGCACATCACGCTCCTGCACAACGCGGACGCCGATGCACTGGAGGAAGACCCAGGACGCGAGGCGAGGGCGGACGTGGAGCGCGTGGCCAGCGAGCTCGCCCGGGCGCTCGGCAAGGGCGGTCATGAGGTGGCGGTCCTCGCCGTGGGGCCGAACCCCGCGGACATCGTCGCCCCGCTGAACGCCCGCACCACGGACCTGGTCCTCAACCTCTGCGAGTCCATCGGGGGTGACGCCCGGGGCGAGATGGCCGTCCCTGCCCTGCTGGACCTCCTCGGGCTTCCGTACTCCGGCTCCGGGGCCCTCGCCCTCGGCCTGGCGCTCCACAAGGACAAGGCCAAGGAGCTCCTCGTGGCCCGCGGCGTGCCCACGCCGACCTTCCGGGTCGTCGAGCGACTGACCCGGCTCGAGGACCTGGAGCTGCCATTTCCGCTGATCGTGAAGCCCTCCCGCGAGGACGCATCGGTGGGGGTGGACTTCGACTCGGTGGTGCAGGACGAGCGCGGCCTCAAGGACGCGGTCCGGCGCGTGCTCCGCAGCTTCAAGCAGCCGGCGCTGGTGGAGCAGTTCGTCCCCGGGCGCGAGGTGTACGTCTCGCTGCTGGGGAACACGCCCCGCACGGCGCTTCCGCTCTCGGAGATCCGTTTCGGGGAGGCGTTCTCCGGCCGTCCACACATCGTGAGCTATCGGGCCAAGTGGGAGCCCTCGTCACCCGAGTGCATCGACAGCCCCTCGGTTCCCTGCACCCTGCCGTCGGAGCTGGAGCGCCGAGTGGTGGAGACGGCGCTCGCCGCGTTCGAGGCGCTCGGGTGTCGGGACTATGGACGCGTGGACCTGCGCCTCTCCGACGATGGTCGCCCGTGGGTGATTGACATCAATCCCAACTGCGACTTGCATCCCGAGGCGGGTTTCGCCAGGAGCGCAGCAGCGGCCGGGCTCGAGTACTCGGCGCTGGCACTGCGTCTGGTGGACGTCGCGCTCGAAAGGACTCATGGACATCCGTCCCGCCGTCCCAGAAGACAGGGAAGGCCTCGCGAAGCTGCTCGACCGCATCGAGAACTTCTCCCCCGACGAGGTGCGCTGCGCGCTCGAGGTCATCGACCTGGCGTTGCAGCCGAGTAGCCCGGACTACCACCTCCTGGTGGCGCTCATCGGTGGCCAGCTCTCGGGCTACGTCTGCTACGGCCCGACCCCGATGACCGACGGAACGTTTGACCTGTACTGGATCTGCAGCGAGCCCTCACTCCGAGGGAAGGGCATCGGGGCGGGGCTGGTGGCGGCGATGGAGGGGGACCTCCGGAGGCGGAAGGCCCGGCTGGTGCGGGTGGAGACGTCGGCCACGGAGGACTACGGCCCGGCGCGCGGCTTCTACCAGTCGATGCGCTACCTCGAGGAGGCCCGCTTCCGGGACTTCTACAAGGTGGGGGACGACCTCATTCTGCTGAAGAAGAAGCTCTAGTGCGCTCCTGCCGGGCAGCCGTCCTCCTCGTCATGGGGGTCCTCTGTCTCGGCGCTCCCGGGTGGGCGGCCGAGACGTCGGAGGTGCTTCGCGCGCCGAGACCGCACGGGGGCGAGTACTTCGGCCTCTACCTCGTGGACAAGAAGGTGGGCTGGTACTTCACCGACGTGACCCAGGTCCCGGGGAAGCCGGAGGTCCGGTCGGTGGCCGACTTCGTGTTCCGCGCGAAGGTGGGGACCAACACCGCCGAGCGCCGTCACCACGAGGAGCGCATCTACGAGTCGAAGCCCGGCGGGAAGCTCCTCTCCTTCGTCATCAAGGACGAGGGAGACGGCGGGAACCAGGTGCTGATCGGAAAGGCCACGCCCACCGGGTTCAGCGTGAAGCGGCAGCGGCCCGGCCAGGCGGACGACACCTTCACCCTCCCTCCGGTCGAGGAGACGGTGGAGGACTCCGATCAGCTCCGGGTGGCGCTGCTCCGGGGGAAGGAGGTCTCGGGCATGGCGCTGGACGGGACGGACCTCGGCCAGTACCGGATGACGACCACGCCCGTGGCGGAGGAGCGCCGCGTGGTGAACGGGGTGACCATCCTGCTGCGCAAGGCCAGCATCGTCTCGGAGAAGGAGAAGGTCCCGATGCAGGCGGTGGTGGCGCCGGACGGGGCGGTGGTCGAGATGTCCTACGGCTCAGCGATGATCGGCCGCGCCGAGCCGAAGTCGGTCGCGCAGCGGCTGGACAAGGTGGAGATCTTCGGCCTGACCCGCCTGATTCTCCCGGCCACCCCTCCCGCCGCTGCCCGGAGCATTCCCGGCGAGTGGACGCTCGTGCTCGCCGGGTTCCCGGACAAGTTCCATCGCAAGACGGATCGGCAGAGCTACAAGGACCTGGGGAGCGGCAAGTCCGAGGTGACCATCCGCGCGGCGCCACCAGACCCGGCGAAGCTGGTGAAGCGCGGAGCGCCGACGCCGGCCGAGACGGCCGAATACCTGAAGTCCTCCATCCTGGTGGAGTCGGACAACCCGGCGATCGTCGCACGAGCAAAGGAGATCGCCGGAGGGGAGACCGACGCCTACGCCGCCGCGAAGAAGGTCGTGGCGTGGGTGGGCCGGGCGATGAAGAAGGACTACGGGGCGAGCGCCGACCGGGCGACGGACGTGCTGCGGACGATGCGCGGGGACTGCACCGAGCACTCGCTGCTGAGCATTGCCCTTCTCCGCGCGCTGGGGATCCCGGCCCGCCGCGTGGACGGCGTGGTCTACGTGCAGAACGAGGACGGGGTCCCGGCACTCTACTGGCACGAGTGGGTGGAGGCTTGGGTGGGCACCTGGACCCAGCTCGACCCGACGTTCGGTCAGCCGGTCGCGGACGCGACGCACCTCACGCTCGGCGAGGAGAGCAGCGCGGAGATCATGCCGCTGCTGGGCGAGCTCAAGGTCGTTGCAACTCGATAATCGAGCCGCCCCACCGAACCCAGGGGCCCGGACCGGGACGACCCTCGATGGATCCAGCGGGATCCGGGCTCCTCGGAGCGCCGCCCGGGCCGCTGGCATCCGCACGACGGCCGCTGACGGCACGGTCGCACGACGTCGTTGCCCCGGGTAGGCAGGCGCGGCGATGCTGCCGCCCCCCATGCACCCAGCCCCCCTCCTCGCCCTCGTCCTCCTCGGCGCCGAGCCCCCCGGCCCCGTCCAGGAAGTTCCCCGGCAGCTCCCCGTCGGGAAGTACATGGCGCCGTCGGTCGGCCCCGAGTCCCGGCCGATCGGTCCCACCGGAACGCTCGGGGCCGACGTGTACCGCAAGCGCCGCAAGGCGCTGATGGACCGCCTGAAGACCGGCGCCACCCTCGTGGTGAACGAGGCGAGGTTCGACGGGCTTCGCGAGGGAATGGACTTCTATTACCTGACCGGCATCGACGAGCCGGGCGCCGCGCTGCTCCTCGATCCGTCGTCGCCCGACCCCGAGGTTCTCTACCTCCGCACGCTGGACGTCGAGCGGGGTCAGTGGGAGGGCGAGCGCGCCAAGCTGCCGTCGACCCTCCTCCAGAGCACCAGCGGCATCGGCGAGATCCGTCGGATCGACCGGCTTCCCCAGGCGCTGCTGCGGGCGTGCGGGCGCGGAGGTCTCAACTACGTGGGGCAGCTGGTGGCCGCGCCGGAACCGAAGCCGAAGGCGCTCACCTACTACGCCGAGGCCCAGGAGCGCAGCCCGAGCGAGAGCTGCAAGGTGAACGACAAGCACGACACCCTGGCGAAGATGCGCGAGGCGAAGGAAGCGGACGAGATCAAGCTGATGCGGAAGGCCATCGAGCACACCGCGGCCGGGCATGCGCGCGTTCTCGAGGTTCTGAAGACGGGGATCCGGGAGTACCAGCTGAAGGACGCGGTCGAGGAGGCGTTCAAGCGCTCCGGGTCGCGTCACGTCGCCTACGACTCGATCGTGGGCTCGGGGCCGAACGGCGCGATCCTCCACTACCCGAAGGACGACCGGGCGATGAAGGAGGGTGAGCTGGTCGTCGTCGATGCCGGCGCCGAGGAGCAGTACTACGCGACCGACGTCACCCGGACGTACCCGGTGAGCGGGAAGTTCAGCCCGGAGCAGCGCGAGATCTACGACATCGTCCTGAAGGCACAGGCGGCGGGCATCGCTGCGGCGAAGGCCGGTGTCACGCCTCGCACGCTGGAGCGCGCGGTCCGGAAGGTGATCGACGACGCCGGCTACCACGACGCGTACCTGCACGGGTGCTGCCACTTCGTCGGTCTCGAGGTGCACGACGCCGGCGACTACGACGCTCCGCTGGCCGCCGGTGCGGTGCTCACCGTCGAGCCGGGCATCTACCTGCCCCAGCGTGGCTTCGGGGTCCGGATCGAGGACGAGATCCTCATCACGGCCAATGGCGCGGAAGTGATCACCAAGGCGGTCCCGAAGGACCCCGAGGAGATCGAGCGCCGGATGCAGTCCCGGCGCGCGGACGCCCGCTGAGCGTGTCATGTCCGGACTCCGCTCCCTTGCCTTACCCCTGGCGCTCGCGCTCGGCTGTGCCCACGCTCCGGATCCGCCGGTGAGCTCCGCGAGCCCTCAGCAGACGTTCGACGCCCTCTCCAGGGAGTACCTGGACCGATCCCTGGCGCTGTCTCCCACCGAGGCCACGCTCCTCGGCGACCACCGCTACGACGGCCGGTGGCCGGACGTCAGCACCGATGGGGAAGCGCAGCAGCAACGGTTCGAGGAGGAGATGCTCCGCCGCCTCGAGGCGATCCCGCGGGAGGGGCTGAACGCCGAGGAGCGGGTCGATGCGGAGATGCTGCAGACGACTCTGCGCTACTCCATCTTCTCCCGGAAGGAGCTGCGGCCCGCGGAGCTGCAGCCGCTCCACTACACGGCCCTCATCGGTCAGGGCCTCGACCCGCTGGTGAACCGGGACTTCGGGACGCGCGAGACCCGGGCGCAGAGCCTGGCCTCGCGGCTCGACGGCATCCCGACCATCCTCTCGGTGGCCAGGACGCGGCTGACCCGACCCTCGAAGATCCAGACCGAGACCACCCTCCGGCAGACGGCGGGGCTGATCGGGCTCGCGGAGAAGGAGCTCCCGGAGCAGTTCAGGGACTTCCCCACCGTCAAGGCGGCGGCCGGGCGGGCTGCGGCGTCGCTCCACCAGTTCCAGGCCTTCCTCGAGAAGGAGCTGCTCCCCCGCTCCGACGGCTCGTTCCGCATTGGACGGGAGCGCTTCACGGCCAAGCTCCGCTTCGTGCTCGACGACCAGGTGGATCCGGACGCCCTCGCGCGGAGCGCCCGCGCGCTGCTCGACCGGACCCGGGAGGAGATGGTCGATACCGCGAAGGAGATCTGGGCCGAGGACCGGCTCGGGGCCCTGCCCCCGCTCGGAACGCCCGAGCAGCGCGGCGCCTTCGTGCGCCGGGTGCTCGACCACCTGGCGAAGCAGACGCCGACCAGCCAGAGCATCCTCCCCGACTCGCGTGCCTGGCTGGAGAAGGCCACGTCGTTCGTGCGGACGAAGGACCTCGTCCGGGTGCCGGACGAACCGTTGAAGGTGGTGGAGATGCCGGAGTACCGCAGGGGCGTCGCCGTGGCCTACTGCGACTCGTCGGGGCCGCTCGAACCGAAGCCGGAGACGCTCTTCGCCATCTCACCGCCACCTTCCGACTGGCCGCCAGCGCGGGTGCAGTCGTTCTTCCGCGAGTACAACGAGTCGATGCTCGCCGACCTCACCATCCACGAGGCGATGCCCGGGCACTACTTGCAGATCATGCACAGCAACACCTACCCGTCGAAGCTTCGGGCGGTGCTCGGCAGTGGCCCGTTCGTCGAGGGCTGGGCGGTCTACACCGAGTGGCTGATGGCCTCCAAGGGCTTCGGCGGCGCGAAGGTGAAGCTCCAGCAACAGAAGATGATCCTCCGCACCACGGCCAACGCCCTCCTGGATCACGGCATCCAGGCCGGGGAGATGGACGAGCGGCAGGCGATGGACCTGATGACCAAGGACGCCTTCCAGGAGGAGGGCGAGGCGGCGGGGAAGTGGACCCGTGCGCGGCTCACCAGCGCGCAGCTGACCACCTACTTCTACGGGTACTCGGAGATGATGAAGATCCGCCAGGCGGCGCAGGGCGCCCCGGGTTTCTCCGAGCGCGCCTACCACGACCGGCTGCTGTCTCACGGCTCGCCTGGCATGCGGTACATCCGCGCGATGATGGCGGCGCCGCAGGGCTGAGGCCGCGGCGAGCGAGGACGGGTTCGCCTCGGACGCGTCCGTGCCCTGCCCGCCCGATGCGCACCTCGCCCTCGCCCACGGGGGACCACACCGGTCTGGCCCGGGGTTGCCCGTAGTAGCGTGTCCGGATGCGCGCTCTCCGCACGCTGTTGCTGTCCACGCTGCTCGCCGCAGGCTCCGCCGGCGCGGCTGACCCCGAGTCAGCTCCTCTTCCCCATTCGGACCCGGCCGTCACGCGAGCCATCGCCCGGGTGTACCCGTCGCTGGTGCAGATCCACGTCCTGTCGACGCACACCGAGGGCGGCCGGGAGCGGAAATCCGGAGCCACCGGGTCGGGCGCGATCATCTCGGCGGAGGGGCACGTCATCACCAACCACCACGTGGTGGGGCGGGCGACGTCGATCCGCGTGATCCTGCCGACGCGGGAGGAGCTGGAGGCGACGCTGGTGGGGACGGACCCGCTGAGCGACATCGCCGTCATCCAGCTCGACCTGTCGAAGCGGCCGAAGGGCTCGGCCGCGCTGCCGGTCGCGGTGTTCGGGCCGTCCGAGGCAGTACGGGTGGGGGACACCGTGCTGGCAATGGGCTGTCCGCTGGCGCTGTCGCAGGCGGTGACCCGGGGCATCGTCGCGAACGTGGATCTCCGCGTGCCGCGCCCCATCGAGCTGGAGGGCGAGAACGTGGGCTCGGTGGTGAAGTGGATCGGCCACGACGCGCAGATCTTTCCCGGCAACTCCGGCGGGCCGCTGGTGAACCTCGACGGGGAGATCATCGGCATCAACGAGCTGGTGATGGGGCTGGGGGCGGCGATCCCGTCCGACCTCGCGCACGCGGTGGCGCAGCAGCTCATCGCGAAGAAGACGGTGGAGCGCGCCTGGACCGGGATGACCTTTCAGCCTCTCCTCAAGGAGTCTCCGCCGACGATGACCGGAGTACTCGTGTCCGGGGTGCTGCCGGGGACCCCGGCGGCCGCGGCCGGCGTGCAGCCCGGGGACCGGATCATCGAGGTGGAGCAGAAGCCGGTGACGGTCCGGTTCGACACCCAGCTCCCGGCCTTCACCAACGACCTGCTGCAGCAGACGCCGGGGAAGCCGCTGGCCCTCAAGCTGGTGCGCGGGACGAAGACGCTCGCGCTCACGCTGTCACCGGCGCCGCGCGACGCCTCACGAGCCAGGGAGCGGGAATTCAAGGAGTGGGGAATGACCGGGCGCCGGATCACCCGGGTGGAGGCGATCGAGCTGCAGCGGCTGGACACGCGCGGGGTGCTGGTGGGCACGCTGCGGCCGGGCGGACCGGCGGACAAGGCGGTGCCGGCGCTCCGGCGCGACGACGTAATCATCTCGGTGGCGGGCAAGCCTGTCGACTCGCCCGACGCCCTGTCGAAGGCGACGTCGGAGATCGTCAAGACCGCGAAGGCCCCGGTCCTCACGATGGTCGCGTACGAGCGCGGCGCGGAGAAGCTCCTGACGGTGGTGGAGGTTGGCATCCGGGCGCCCCAGGAGCCGCCGCAGGAGGCGCGGCGCGGATGGCTGCCGGTGGCGACGCAGGTGCTCTCGCCGAAGCTGGCGACGGCGCTCGGCTACAAGGGCCGCAAGGGCGCGCGGGTCACGCAGATCCTCCCCGACGGCGACGCGAGCGGGCTGCGGATCGGTGACGTCGTGACCAAGGTGGACGACGCGCTGGTCGAGGCGAGCGAGCCGCAGGACGCGGACGTGTTCGACGCCCTGCTGCGCGCCTACAAGCCGGGGAGCAAGGCGGTGCTGGCGGTGCTCCGCGACGGCAAGCCGATGGATCTCACCGTGACGCTGAAGGAGGCGCCGCGGCTGGAGAACGAGCTGCGAGTCTACGAGGACGTGGCGCTGGAGTTCAGGGCGCGGGACATCTCGTACCTCGACCGGGTGAAGCGCCGCTGGCCGAAGGAGACGACCGGGGCGCTGGTGAGCCAGGTGGATGCCGGCGGATGGGCCTCGGTGGGCGGGCTCCGGACCGACGACCTGGTGCTGGCAGTGGACGGGAAGACGGTACGCGACGTGAAGGAGCTGGAGAAGGAGCTCAAGCCGATGAAGGAGAAGAAGCCCGCGGAGGTGGTCTTCTTCGTCCGCCGGGGGGTCCAGACGGCCTTCGTCGAGGTCCAGCCCACCTGGGTCGAGCCGAAGGAGGCGTCGCGATGACCGGCGGGGCGCTCCTCGGAGTGGTGGCCGCCGTCGTGGGCGGGGCGGCTCCGGACCTCGACTCGGCCGCGCGCGCCACCGTCGAGCAGAGCGGCAAAGCGGTGGTGACGGTCCGTCTGGTGCTCAAGCTGAAGAGCGGTGGCCAGGAGCAGGAGCAGAAGGTGGAGGTCCCGGGCGTCATCATCGACCCGAGCGGGCTGACGGTCGCGAGCGCATCGAGCATCGATCCGTCGGGGGTCTTTCGACGGATGGTGGACGCGCAGCGCCAGCGGGTGAGCATCGAATCCGAGGTGAAGGAGCCGGTCATCCTCCTCGAGGACGGGACCGAGCTGGAGGCGGCCGTAGTCCTGAAGGACACCGATCTGGACCTGGCCTTCATCCGCCCCCGGGACACAGGGCTCAAGCTCCCGGCGGTGACGCTGAAGCCACGCCCGGGCACGGTGCCGCTGCTGACGCGGCTCTACGTGCTCGGCCGTCTGAGCAAGCTCGCCAACCGTGCGCTGTCGGTGGCGACCGGCGAGGTGCGAGCGTACGTGCGCGGGCCGGCGCCCTACTACGTGACCGACGGGGAGAGCTCGAGCTTCGTCGGCTCGGTCGCCTACACCGCCGACGGCGTTCCGCTCGGCGTCTTCGTCAAGCGCTTCGCAACGAGCATGGACACGTCGGGCGGGCGCGG
>Ga0157374_10001102_pt1 | contig 23226 bp, 33 predicted proteins | sample M25metaG_FD_115308 | JGI IMG/M metagenome (GOLD analysis project Ga0157374, IMG submission 115308) | Miscanthus rhizosphere microbial communities from Kellogg Biological Station, Michigan, USA - M2-5 metaG | ecosystem: Host-associated > Plants > Roots > Rhizosphere > Soil | place: USA: Michigan... | reverse complement strand
CGAAGCGCTTCCAACCATTTGGCTTTCAGTTCAGCATTCACGATCGCACCCTCCATGTCGGGCCAAAGTAGTAATCGCATTCGATCTCGTGTTGGACGCGTAGCCAGAAGTCGAAATCGGTGTCCTCGTCTTTGCCCAGCCCGAGTGCCTGACCCTGCTCAGCCCAGTAGCGGGCGAGCTTTGCTGCGTTATCCAAGCACCACTCGTTGCGGTCCAATATGCGCGAGTTATCGAAGGTGGGCCGCTCGAGAGGACGAATCTTGATGGGGGCCACGGCGTTCACGCGCGCTCCCTCGTGATCGGGTGGCGCCGCGCGTGCCAGGCATCAGCCCCGAAGATCACCGCGGCCATCAGGCCTGCGCCTACGATCACTCCGACGATGAATACGGTTTCCATCTGTCTCTCCCTCGGCGCTAGGCCGTGTGCGATACCGTGAGCACGATAATGCTAGCAGTAGTGCGCTGAAGTCAAGCACTATCGTGCTAAAAATTTCTACAGGCTTACGAAAATGAGACTCGATCTGCGGTTCAATGAGACTTAGGAACCTGAGGCGCCACGAACGTAGCGCTCGACGAGCATAGGTACTTCAGGAGAGTCCAGCATATCTATTGGAAGGCCAGGAACTAGCAGTAGCCAGCCTGGGATACCGAATGCATTTCCCAAAGCATCTAGAATTTCAGTGGTGCAATCTGCCGCTTCGCGGCGAAGGCTGCTAATGTGGCGCTGACTAACGCCTGATTTCGCCTCGAGCTGCTGCTGAGTCCAGCCGCGCTTAGCCATCAAAGCGATGAGGTTTGCCGCTAGTACGGCCCGAATAGCCTTCTTACCCGCCATCGCGAAACGATACGGCGAAGACTTAGATTTATTGTGCGCATCGATTTGCAGCATGAGCATTGTCAGGCTAGCATGATCGTGCTAAAAGAATGCGCATGGACTTACATAACGTTCGTTCCGCGGTAAGAAATACTCTCAAAACGAGACGTTTGACTCAGGAGGCTTTCGCCCGGAGGCACGATCTCAGCTCTTCCTGGCTGAATAAATTCCTTAGGGAGGAGTGCGACAACCCTAGGTTTCGCTCTCTTGAGCGCCTTCAGAAGGCGATTGATGCGGAAGCGGCTCACGAGTCCTGATATGTCGTTCGGCCCATCTCAACCAACCATATGCGGTCTTAATGAGGGCCTGCCCGAGGGAGATCACTTCTTGGGCAATCCAACAAACGGCATACGCACGAACCATATTTCTACCCCTCTCCAGGGCGGCTGTTCTTCCGCAGCAATCGGACGATCACCGTACGCCTCTGAGTCAAAGGTCGCAATGCGGGATGGTACAAATCGCAGCGCGATAGAACGAAGAAATCCGTTTCCGAGCCCTTCGACACTAACAAAAGTTAAGAATTGTAAGCCTTTTTTTTACCTTCGTGCCGTAACGCAGGCATATCCCCTCATCCCAGCAATCTTTGAACCTCGCTGCGCTGCAGCTTGGAGGGCCGCATGAAATCGCCCGTGAAATACACCTGGGCCGACGACGAGCATCCTCTTACCCCTTCGCAAGACAGCCTGCTCAGTGTGGCGATCGCGGTAGGAGGAGTCCTCGTGATGTGGGGAGGCTGGCACGTGTGGAAGTGGGTCGCGAGGGCGCTCCTGCAATGAATCCCCGCCCATCCATACGCACTGACATCAGCGGCGTGCCCGAAAGGGCTGGGCGTTCCTTTTCATGGAAACCGTGAACTACTACGAGCATCACCTAGGCGATTACGCCGAAGCGACGGCCCATCTCTCGTTTGTAGAGGACGCAGCGTATTCACGCTGCATCCGTAAGTACTACACCACAGAGAAGCCACTACCCGCCGAGGTGAGCGCCGTACAGCGTCTAGTGGCGGCCCGCTCCAAGGATGAGAAGGCGGCTGTCGAAGCCATCCTAAAGGAGTTCTTCACTCTACATGCGGACGGATGGCACAACCGTCGATGCGACGAGGAAATCGCCCGTTACCAGGACAAGCAGTCGAAGGCCAAGCGCAGTGCTAACGCACGATGGTCAGCAAAGCCAACGGATACCGGAGGCAATGCGAACGCAATGCGAACGCATAGCGAAGGCAATGCTCTCCAATCTCCAGTCTCCAATCTCCAATCCCCAGTCTCCATACAAGAATCCGGAAGCGCGCGTGAGAATCGGCAGGTGAACAGACCTTCTGAGCCGGAGGGATTGCTCGATCGCCTGCGATCTGCCTACCCGCGTGGGATATATCCGCAGAGCGATTGGCTCATCGCTGAGCGCGAGGCGCGCAGGAGGATCGACGAAGGCGAGTCTGTAGAAAACCTCATCGCCGGAGTTCAGCGATACGCCGCGCAGTGTGCGGCGAAGGGTAGTGCAGGGACCCAGTACGTTGAGTCACCGAAGAAGTTTTTCACGCTTCCCGAGTGCAAGTTCCGGGAGCCTTTCCCGTTACCTGTGGCGGTAACAAAAACCGATACGGCACCGAAACTCACATGGCGTCCGCCACCGGATGAGGATCAGACGCGTGCATCAAGCTGACTTCGATCACTTTTCGGCCGTGTTAGGGAAACTAGCGGTCGTGTATGGCAAGAAACTGGACAACGAGTTGGTACAGGCTTACTGGGACGCCCTTAAGGATCAGTCTCTAGTTGCAATTATCGATTTGGCTACAACTCACACTCGCTATGGGAAATTCTTCCCGAAGCCTGTTGAGTTGCGTCCAAAGGACTATCGTGACAAGCCGATGGAGCACGGTAAGTCTACCAAGGCGGAAGAGCGCGCCTTGCGAAGGCTAGAGGATCAGCGCCAAACCGATCCTAGTGGATGGCTGAAGACAATGGCGGACTATGATCCAAACTGCTTTGCATTGCAACTTGCCAACAAGCATGGAACCGATGGTATCTGGTATGACATACCCAATCGCATATGGAGGCAGGCATCGTGAAGTGGGAAAAGCCTGCCGGCTCAACTCAACACTCGTCCGATGGACGGTACGTTATCGTTAAAGCAAACACTCAGCACTGGGTTGCATATCAGCTCCATGCGACCACAGCTACCGATCTAGGCACGAGCGAGACTGACCTCAAAGCTCGCGCACTCTGCGAAGCCCACGAATCTCAGCTCATCGCCGCCCATCGGAGGAGCGCGTGATCCATCGTAAACCTAACTCGCCCCTGCGTTACATGCGCTGCGCCTGCTGCGATCGATATGCGCATGAGCGCTCGACGCGTCAGTGGTGTGTTAGCTGCGAGAGTGAATTTGCCGATATCCTCGAAACATTGAGGAAGCGCGCGTGAGAGCAGTAGGCATGCATCATGTGCGCTTTACGCCAGCAATGTGGCGTCGATGGCTCAAGCGGTTGAACGCGCCGCCGAATATGCACTTGCGCGAAGGCATCCAGGAGTTCCGCTCCCTACTCGCTGAGAAGGAAATGCGATCGAGGAAGCGTTTGTGAGCATTCAACGCTGGGCCACCAAGATCGATAGCACACAGCGAGAGATCGTCGAGGGATTACGAGCGGCAGGAGTAAAGGTATGGATTATCAAACAGCCGGTGGACCTCTTGTGCTGGGTATTCAGTCCAAGGCTAGGGGAGTGGGTATGGCGACCTCTGGAAGTCAAAACCCCCTATGGCAAACGAGCTCCCAAGCCGCGCGTGAGGAACGATCAAAAGGCTCAACAAACCTTCGTAGCCGAGACCCGCACACCGGTCGTTTCATCGCTGAGCGAAGCCCTTACGGCTCTCGAGGTCCAAGGTACATCTGCACGATGCTCGTCCATACATTCTTCAGTGACTACCATATCGGTGGTCGCCCGATAACCTAGGAGATGATGTGTCTACACCCAACCCCGTAACATTCCCAGCCCTCACCAAGGGCTTTTCATGGACACCCAGTACCACAGGTGAGGGTGGATCACCCCTACCGGACGGTGAAACCCAGAGCGGATCCACAGTCGGTATCCGTCCTGATGGAGACGCCACCTTCGGACCAGCTCACTACAAATACCTGATCACGACGAGTGGAACCAAGTCCGAGCTCTCGGTCACGGACGCCAATTGGATGGCAGCGAAGGTCCCACCGGGTAACTACTGGGCCGACGTCGACCAGACCGACATCCTGAACGGGCAGAGCGCAACCAGTGCGTGGAGCGGGAAAGAAGTGCCGTTCTCGATTCCCTTCCCGATCGTCAAGCCGGCGCCTCCTTCGGGTTTCTCGGCTGCTTAGCGGCTTGGCTGAGCTACTGGTTTAACAACGGACCCAAGCCCACGTGTCAACTCAAGTGGCCGTGAATACATGAAAGCCAAAGTCGCCTATGCCGATCAATGTCTAGGCGCCTGGGCCAGTTGGGTACGAGGTAACCAGACTGCCTGGCCCGCCCGTACCTTGCTGGCTCGGATCATCGAGGAGGGCGCTGGCGCCTCCCACAACAGTTACGTCGAGACCATGCCAGAGATGGTCGGGCAGACTGATAGGGCGGTCGCCCGTATCCCCGGAGAGCTGCGTATAGTGATCAAGGTTTATTACCTGACGCATGCCTCGAGTGAGATCAAAGCGGCACGGTGTCACATTTCCCGAGCGACGTTCTGGCGGCGGGTAGAGCGGGGTCAAATAGCGGTGTTCGACCAGCTTGACCGTGAGACTCCGGACTCGTATTCTCCCGCATACTTGCAAATAGTGTCCTTATAACCCCGCCCCGTGCGGGGTTTTCCATTTCTGGAGCCCCGGCATGACAGCTTCCGTATCCTTCTATAATAACTGGAAGGCCGCGATTGATGAGGCGGTCTTGCGGACGGCGACCGTTAAAGTCACCCTTCATAGCTCCTCGTACACTTTCGCGGCCACTCATTCCGTTTACGCCGATCTCACGAATGAACTGAGCACGGCGAACGGCTATACGAACGGGGGGTTATCGCTAGGAAGTATCACCTGGGGACAAACTAGCGGCACGGCCACCTTCGACGCTGCGGATGCGGTCTGGACGGCCTCAGGCGGATCGATCACCGCTCGTAGGGCAGTCATGAGGGTGGTCGGTACGATCAATAGCCAGGTGGATCCGCTGATACTGTCCTACCTGCTCGATACGACGCCCGCGGACGTCACGGCAACCTCGGGTAACACCCTGACGATCCAGTTCAACGCCTCTGGCATTCTGACACTAGCATAATATGGCATTCCCAACTTCGGTCACTGCTGAGGAAGCCTACTTTACGATTCTGTCGTATGCGCGACAGATCAAGCAGGCCACGGCCTCCCAGATCGCTTTAGCGCAGAGTGGTACATGTTCCGCGGCTGACATTTTGAACTACATGACCCTATTGGCGAGTGCCAATGGGAGCATGCAGCAGAATTCTGCCGTGACAGGGGTCGCGGCATTTGCACAAAGCGCGATTGGTAATCCGAGCTTTGATATCGCCGGAGCCTATTCGGCGATGTCCACCGCGATCGGTAACGTCAATAGCTGGCTACACACTAATTTCCCAGCGTCTGGTGGATTTCTGCAGGCGGTGAGTTTCAATACGGATGGCAGTCAGGCCGCCCGTGTTTTCTCCGCTGCCACGCTTTCCGGCTATATCACGCAGTTACAGGCGCTCGCGGCCACGATTGCATAGCGAGGTGCCATGACGGCGCCCACGCTTGTCTCGACAACCAATAGCGCCTTCACATCGTCGGCGTCTACGACGGTTGCCACAGGCTCTATCTCCGTACAGACGGGCGATATCCTCGTTGCTCGAGCGGGATCCGAAGACAGTCAATACACTCTCAATAGTGTATCGGGCGGTAGTCTTACTTGGTCGTTACAGCAATCTAGTACCGCTTCCAGCCGAGCGCCCACGGCTGTATGGACGACGACCGCTACCAGTAGCACCTCGCTTACGGTCACTCTCACCCGAGCGCCAGGGGCGGGAAGTGCGAGCTTCGGTGTTTCGGTCGAGGTGTGGAGAAATTCCGCAGGTGTAGGCAATAGCAACAAGAACGATGCCATATCGGGAAGTGCGAATGTCTCGCTGACTACTGCGGCAGCTAATTCCGCAGTCTCTGTGATCGCTGCCGACTGGAACGCGGTGAACGGCTCGAGCCGCACCTGGCGTACAGTCAACGGTTCGGCGATGACCGAGAATCTGTACGTCTTCGTATCGGGTACGGCGACCTATTACGGCGCTGATACACTGGATGCTGGGGCAGCAGGGGCTAACACCTACGGTACGAGCGCTCCGACCGGCGAACAGTTCACGATCGTCGCGGTCGAGATCAAAGGTAGCGCGAGCGGATCGGTAACCGTCACGCCTCCAGCCGGGAGTCTCGCTCTTACCGGCTTGACGCCCACCGTTATAGCGACGGCTAATAAGACGATTGCGGTTCCAGCCGGATCGTTATCGCTCACCGGCCTCGTTCCTACCGTTACCGCATCGCTCAATCAGGCCGTCGCAGCCCCATTAGGGACGCTGTCGTTAACCGGTTTGGTGCCCACGGTCAATACGACCGCAAACCAGACGATCGCGGTTCCTACGGGATCTCTGAGTCTCACGGGACTGACGCCGAGCGTCAGTGGTGGTGGATCGATTACCGTCGATGCGCCACTAGCCACCCTGGCGCTTACAGGAAACGTTCCGAGTGTTCTGACCCCGGTAACGGTCAGTATGCCGCTCGGGCAACTGTCGCTCACGGGACTCGTCCCGACTATCGGACTGACGCAAAACGTCCTAATCGACGCGCCGCTTGCGCAACTGACTCTCAATGCTCCGGTACCGACGATCGTAGGGCAGATCGTCAATGTACCGGTTACGGAAGTTCCGGCAGGTCGGTCGCGACGAATCCGATCGATCTACCGCGTCACGATTGATGGACAGGTCTTTGAATTCGACTCGCTGGCCGAAGCGCTGAAGCTCCTCGAGCAAGCGAGGGAAATGGCTCACAAGGTAGCCCAAGCCAAAATACAGACATCGAAGGCGCCCCTCAAAGCACCTGTCATTAAGACAAGTAGCCCAGAGCTGCGAGCGCCGGTCCTCGAGACAAGGCGAGAGATCCGTAAAACCTACGAACGCGCCAATATCGATATGGAGATCGCGCTCCTGATGGAGCTCGACGACCGGCACAACGACGACGCCATCACGCTTTTGATGTGAGAACCCTATGAGTCAATTTATCAATCGGTCCAAAGACCCCCGCGGTACTGCCGCGGTTGAAGCTCACTTCGGTGGATCCAACCAAGGTCAACGTGCTGGGACAGACTCCCTGCTGAAGTCCTCTCCCTACGGCACCCAGGCATGGAACAACCCATCCGGCGATGTGAGCTTCAACGCTCCCGGACAGAACCTCCCTGCCGGCACTGGAGTGAACTACAACCCGCAGCCGGGACACAAGGCGAGCCAGGATCCGTTCTCACTCGCGGATGGATTTCCGGGTAATTGATTTTAGGGGCGACCAAGTCGTAAGACAGTCGCATCAGTCATTTATGAGTTGTCTCAATGGCCGCGCCAGTCGGTAACCAAAATGCAGCCAAGGCCAAACGATGGCGGGAAGCGATCTTACGAGCACTGGCGCGCTGCACTGGAACAAGCGTGGATGCCGGACTCGACCAAGCTGCAGATCGTCTTGTCGCCCTCGCAATGGAAGGCGATCGCTGGGCGATTGATCACATTGCAGATCGTATCGATGGAAAGGCCTCGCAAGGAATCCAGCTCGAGGATGCGGACGGCACACCACTCGGCCTCGCGGTGACCTTTGGACGCCACCCAGCAGACGATCGAGTTTCCCCCGAAGCTCGAATGCCTCTTTCGTCCTAGCCGATATAAGACGCTACACGGCGGTCGTGGCGCAGCGAAATCTTGGGGTATCGCGCGAGCGTTACTCGTCAAAGCCGCAGAGAAGCCGTTACGCATTCTCTGCGCACGCGAAGTGCAGAAGTCGATTGCGGACAGCGTTCACAAACTGCTGTCCGACCAGATTCAAGCCATGGGACTCGGTGCCTTCTACCGGGTGACCGAAGCGAAGATCGAAGGCCGCAATGGCTCAGAGTTCTTCTTCGCCGGTATTCGCGGCCAATCGATCGAGAACCTGAAGTCGTACGAGGGCGTGGATGTGTGCTGGGTCGAGGAGGCCCAAGTCGTCACCAAGCGCTCATGGGATGTATTGATCCCGACGATCCGCAAAGAAGAATCCGAAATCTGGATCAGCTTCAATCCAGACCTGGATACGGATGAGACCTTCACGCGCTTTGTACAGAAGCCGCCCAAGGACTCCATCGTCGTTGCGATGAGCTGGCGCGATAACCCCTGGTTCCCGAAAGTGCTCGAGCAGGAGCGCATTGCCTGCCAAGAGCGTGATCCGATCGGCTATCGCAACATCTGGGAAGGCGAGTGTCGTGCCGCAGTAGATGGCGCGATCTACGCTCAGGAGGTCGCTCAGCTCGTCACGAGCGGCCATTACCGACCAGTTCCATACGATCCGATGCTCACCGTACACACGGTGTGGGATCTAGGCTGGAACGACAAGATGGTGATTATCCTGGCCCAGCGTCACTCGAGCGAGCTGCGCGTGATCGATTACGTCGAGGACTCGCACCGCACGCTCGTCGATTACGTACGTGATCTCGAGGCCATGAAATACCGGTGGGCCACGGACTGGCTACCGCATGACGGTCAGTCGAAGGACTTCAAGACGGGACAGAGCACGCAGGAGATCCTGACGAAGCTCGGTCGCCGCGTGCAGATCGTGCCGAAGATGGATGTGGAGCAAGGAATTAAGGCGGTGAGGCTGTTATTCCCGCGGCTCTATATCGATGCAGATAGGGCAGGGCGGCTAGTGGATTGTTTGAAGCGCTATCGCCGTTCGATTCCCTCGAGCACGAACGAGCCCTCGAGTCCATTGCACGACGAATACAGCCATGGCGCCGATGCCTTGCGGTACATGGCGATCGTGGCCGATCAGATGGCTAACGAGATCACATTCCGCAAGCCCATCGTTTACCCCAAGAGAGCCTACGCATAAGCGATGACCGACATTTATAAGATGGCGCGCTCGGTCCTAGTGCCCAAGGGAAAGGGAAGTGCGTTAGATAGCGCTTGGGCTAACATTCAAAAAAAGTACATCACTCCCCTTAGCCGTCCTGGGGCAATCAAGAATAATCGGGATGCATTCCTATATTTCGATTCCAGCCCGAAGTCTCCTCGAGATCAATTTGCACAGTGCGTCACATGTCGCATGTTCGTTCCGGATGAGTACTTAGGCCGAAAGGATGACGTTGACCTCTGCGTAATCCATGGATCAAACGTCAAGGTTGGTGAGTCGTTTTCCTGCGGACTGTACTGCGGCTGGCCTAAGGGACCTCCAAATCCAGAAGTGATTAGGGATCACGCTGCCGAGTTGAAGAAAGGCATTGCCGGTTCCGTTACGCCTGACGAGTCAGGGCTGGTAGATCGAAAGGTCCGTTGCGAAAACTGCGTATTCCACATTAAGAGTCCTTCTATGTGCCACCTCTATGACATGCTGAATAAGACTATGCCGCAATACTGGGATCTCGACATTAATGTCGATCCGAAGGGCTGTTGTAACGCAAACATGGCGCTTCCGAAATGAGTGCTGCGATGTTTGCCAAGATGAAAGAACTCGAAGCACGCGTGAAGGCGCTCGAGGAACGAAACAAAGCACAGGACAACCCAGTCCTGGCGCCCGTCAAGACGCTGAAGCTCCCTGAGAAAAAGACTGCCTGATGGCTCAAGCCAGCTCGTCCGCACCCGGCTATGACAACGCCGGGACCCCGACCGTGGGCGCAAAGCCGATGGACGAGGTACAGCTCATTGCGGCCATTGATGATGCGGACAATCGCGCCTATGGGTCGAATCTCTCGAACCTGACTGCCGCTCTATCGGCTGAGCGTGCGCTCAACATCGATCTGTACTTAGGCAAGAACGTTGATCCTGCGCCCGAAGGTCAGTCGAACGTCATAGACCGATCAGTCTTCGAAACCATCCAATGGATTCTCCCCTCGCTCTGCCGGATCTTTGCCAACGGTGACGATGTCGTCTCACTGACACCGATGAACGAGGCGGACGTGGAACCCGCCAAGCAGGAGACCGCCTATCTCAACTGGATGGTCACGACCAAGCACCCGTGGTTTGATCTGTTCCTGGAGTGGGCGACTGATGCGCTACTGACCAAGAACGCTTACTTCCTCGTCTACCGAGACCGCAAACGCTCAGTCGATATCGAGAAGTACGAAGGGCAGACCAAGGAGGGCATTGCCTACCTGCTACAGGACCCCACCTGTCAGCTTATCGACTCGAGGTCCTATCCTGCGCCGGATCTCCCACCCGATCCTGTCATGGATCCGGTCACAGGACAGCAATTGGTCAACGAAACCGGCCAACCGATGACCATGCCGGCCATGCTCTACGACGTCGTCATACGCCGTAGCAGCGAGGGCAAAGACCTCACCATCCGTGTTCTCCCCCCGGAGCGCGTAAAAGTCGACCAGAGAGCGTTCTCGTGGCGTATAGACGATCGCTGCAACTACTTCGAGTACTGGGAAGAGACGACCTTAACGGAGCTTCGTGAGCAGGGTTTCGATATTCCGACCGATGTCGCGGATGACCCTGAGATCTACACCGAAGAGGATTACGCTCGAGACCAATACGGTGAGCGCCGTCTAGAGCGCTATAAGCCGACGGATCCCTCGATGCGCCGGGTCAAGGCGCGAATGATCTGGATCCGTGTCGATTACGACGGGGACGGTAAGGCCGAATTACTGCAGATCATGCGGGTCGGCCGACGGATCCTATATCAGGAAGAAGTCAGCCGGATCCCCGTCGCCTCCGGTGTCGCCTGTCCTTTGCCGCATCGCCATCTTGGTGTGGCCGTTGCGGACATGGTCTCGGATATCCAGCGGATCAAGACGGCCATTTTGCGCGGCGGTTTGGATAACCTCTATATCGCGAATAATCCGCAAAAGGTGCTGAACGAGACGCAGGTAAACATCGACGATGCGCTGATCAGTCGCCCCGGTGGGATTATCCGGGCAACCGATATCAACCAGATCCGCTACGAGCAGATGCCGTTCGTATTCCCGCAGGCCGTCGAGGGCCTGGAATACATGTCCCAGGTCGCCCAGAACCGCACAGGCGTCAATAACGGATTCTCCGGCGTCGATTCAGCCCAGCTCAACAACATCCAGCCCGGTACGGTCAATCAGCTCTCGAGTATGGCAGCCGAGAGAGTGGTGCAGATCGCACGTGTTCTCGCGTTTGCCATTGAGGACTTGTTCTCCATCATCCACGAGCAGGTGCTCAAGATGGGGCACAAGCGCGAGATGATGCAGATCGCCGGGAAGTGGGTCGAGGTCGATCCAGGCTCCTGGAAGAAGCGCACGAGCTTCAAGATCGCCGTCGCCTTCGCCGCAGGTAACAAAGACGCGCAGATCGGCCGCCTGATGGCGATCCTGCAAAAGCAGGTGGAAGCGTTCCAGCTAGGGCTTCCGGTCGTGACACCGGAGAACTACTACTCGACGCTCATGGAGCTCACCAAGGCGGTGGACTTCACCAGTCCCGAACGATTCTGGACTGACCCGATCAAGATGCCGCCCAGGCCACCGCCACCTCCGCCGCCAGAGATTATCAAGGCGCAGATCGATTCCCAGAGCCGAGAGAAGATCAAAGCAGCTGAGCTTATCCAGCAGGAGACCGAGAGTCAGCGTAAGGCGAATCTCGAGAAGTACGCGATTGATTCGAATGTGGGCTTAGGGATCATCAACGCCACCCAGCAGCAGGCTCACGAAGTCGCCATCAAGCACCTCGAGAGCTCGCACAGTGCGATTCTCGATACGTTGGGCGCTGAGGTGAAGAAAGCCACAGAAGGCGTCGGATCCACGAAGGCCGCGCTTGATAAGGCGCATGCCTCGATCGCCGAGCACACCTCTGCGATGGCGGATCTACACAAGACGCTCGGCTCTATTGCACCCGGTATCAACAAGGCTGTGGCGATTGCGACGGGCACCAAGCGAGTGCGCAAGAACAACAAGGGAGAGATCGAGGGCGTGGATGTGCTCGACCACGAGGGCAAGGTCATTCACCAGCAGACTGCGGTTAAAGACCATTCAGGCCGCGTGATAGGTATGCAATGAACGCCATTGAGCGTGCCGATAAGGCGAAAGCCATCCTCAATTCGCCGCTATTCGAAGAATCCTTCGAGATCGTGCGTCAACGTCTGATTACATTGATCGAGAACGCACCCGTTGCGGCCGTCGAGCAGGCGGAAGACGCACGCAAGTGTCTGAAGCTCCTGCGTGCCGTCCGCCAACACCTGGAAACCACTATCAACACTGGAAAGCTGGAAGCGTTCAAACTGGCGGAAGCCGAGAAACGTAAATCCAACCCATTGCGAGGCCTTTTCCGATGAGTCTTGAAGCTGAAACGACCGACCAAGCTCCCCAGCAGTCGGTCGAAGACAAGATCCTGTCCCGTCTCGGCCTGCCATCCCAGGCGGAAGAAGCCGCTGCAGCCGGTGAGACACAGGAAGAGACGCAACAGGCCGTCGACGACGCCTTTGCGGATATCGAGTGGGAAGGACAGACGATCAAGGTGCCGAAGGGCTTGAAAGAAGCCGTCATGCGCACCGATGACTACACGCGCAAGACGCAGGAGCTCGCCGATCAGCGGCGAAGTATCGAGCAGCTCCGCGAGACACTCCAGACTCGGCAGACGGAATCCGCATTCGCGGAATCGATAGCGCCCGAGCAACAGGAAATCAGCGTCATTGACGCGTATCTATCCCAGATAGGGAAACTCGACTGGTCAGCCATGACCGCTGAGCAGATGCTCCGCCAACGTATCGAGTTGGACAGCATCAAGGAGCGCAAACAAGCACTCCAAGACTCGATCGCTTCCAAACGATCGCAATTCACCACGAACATGCAGGCCAAACTGACTGAGCTGAGAGGGAAATCGCGCGAGCTGGCGTCCAAATCGATCCAGGGATTCAGTGAGGAAACCGAAAAGGCAATGCGTGATTACGCAAAGACTGAAGGTCTCACTGACCCCGAGCTCGACAACGTCCTCCTTGACCCGCGGTCCTACAAAATCGTCTACAAGGCCATGCAGTTCGACAAGGTGAAGGCCGGTACCGGCAAGGTCAATCAAGCCGTCGATCGGGTTCTCAAACCCGGCGCCGCGAGCGAGCGTATGCCTCAAGGTACCGCAAACAAACTCAATTTCAACAAGGCCATGAAAGCTGCCGGCAATGATTCCGGCGCTAAAGCTCGAGTAATCGAGAATCGCCTCGTTGGAATATTCTCTAAAGGTCACACGTAAATGACTGTTCTGACGAATACATCACAGACCTTCGGGGTCTCCTCGGGCGGTGGTATCCGCGAGGACCTCGAGGACGTTATCTGGGACTTGTTCCCAGAGGACACCTGGGCGGTATCGAACCTCGATAAGGTCGATGCGACGGCCACCACACACGAATGGCTCGCACAGCAGCTCGCAGCCGCTGGAGCGAACATTGGGGTGGAAGGCGATGACGCCTCCTTCACCTCGCTCACCCCGCCCAGCCGGTTCGGCAACCTCCTGCAGATCATGTCGAAGACGTTCTTGGTCTCCGACACTCTCGAGGCGGTGAAGAAAGCCGGTCGAGGCTCGGAAGTCGCGCGCGGTGCGATGGTGAAGATGCGCGAGTTGAAGCGCGATATGGAATACGCCATCACTCGTAACCAGGTCTGTACCGCGGGCGGCGCCACCACGGGCCGCACCTTCGGCGGCATGGAACTCTGGCTCACAGGCTTCCTGAATAACGCCACGGTCAATACCACGGTCACGGCCTCCACCGCGGTGCGTTCCACGACGACTGCGGACACCTGCACCACGGTTCCGATCTCTTCGGGTACTCCCGGTGCGACAGCGCCCACGGACGGCACCACGACGGCCACACTGACGATCACCAACCTCAACCTGGCGCTTCAGGGCGCATGGTCGAATGGTGGCAACCCGTCGGTGATTCTGGCGACCGCCAACAACAAGACGGCGATCGATGGATTCACCTCCATCGCAACCCGGTTTGTGGATGTGGACGCCGCGACGCAGTCGCCGATCATCGGGGCGGCCAACGTGTATGTGAGCGACTACGGACGCCATACGGTCGTTCTGCACCGCTATATGCGCACGTCGGTGATCCTGTGTCTGGACCCCAACTACTGGGCTATCGCCTTCCTGCGACGTCCCATGGCAAGGGAGCTGGCACGGACCGGCGACGGTACGAAATACCAAATCATAACCGAGGCTACCCTCGTCTGTAGGAACCAGCAGGCCTCGTCCAAGGTGGTTGCGCTCACCTAACCGAGTCGGGCCGGGACTGACACCGGCCCTTCTTTTGGGAGTTCTATGTCCGACTTCTTCGAGATCGATCCTCACACAGGTATCCGCACCGATGCCAGATGGAACGAGAACGATCAGGAATACACCCTCGTTCGGAGTGCAGATGTCGAGCCCGTTCTCGATTTCACCAAATGGGCTCGTAACGAGGCCGGTGTAAACCGCGAAGGGATCAAGGCGGGTTGGTGGCTCTATGCCAAGATTCCGCCGATCGTAGAGCTCCAGATGCGCGCTAAGGGCATCGATGTCGGCAACCCCGACCATCATTCGCGGCTACTGGCCGAGATCAACACGAACTATCCGTATCTCAAGACGACCACGGGCAACGATGGTGGCCGCGCCGGTAAGGTGATCAGCCTTGGATGACCTCTACGTCACCGCGAAAGAGCTGTCCGAGCACGGTAAGACTGAGCTTGCCTGGAAGCTCATGGAGCGATTGCTCACCGAGAATCCGTCCGATATACGCGCTCTCATCATGAGTTCGTGGCTCGCAAATCGGATGTGCCGATTCGTCGAGGCCTATCTCTACGCGAAGGTCGCAACCGACCTCGCACCGAAAGACGCTTCCGCCTGGACCAATCTCGGGCATGCGGCCTCGAAGCTCTGGCTGGTCGAGGAAGCCGAGCGCGACTATCACCGCGCCTTACAGCTCTCGAAGACGCAATACGATTTGACCGTGCTCTGGGTCAATCTGGGCGCTCTCTATATCGACACGGGCCGATTCGACAAAGCGCTCACCTACGTGAAGAAGGTGCTGGAGGTCGAGCCGAACCACAAGAGCGCACTCACCAACCTGGGCTTCTGTCAGCTCGCCTTACGGGACTGGAGCGGCTGGAAGGGCTATCACGGCACTATCGGCTCAGACTGGCGCAAGAAGGTCGTCTACAAGGGCGAGCCTGAATGGGATGGCACACCCGGTAAGGTCGTGGCGCTCTACGCTGATCAGGGATTGGGCGATGAGATCTCATTCGCCTCCATGATCCCGGACGCCGCACAGATCTGCCGCAAGCTCATTCTCGATTGCGACGGACGCCTCGCGGGTCTCTTCGCCCGTAGCTTCCCAGACGTACGCGTCTATGGCACTAGAGTTAGGGAAGAGAAATGGGCGAAGGAAGATCGAGACATTGAGGCCTCCCTGCCGCTAGGCCAGATTGGCGAGTTCTTCCGCACGACGGACGAATCCTTTCCCGGCACGCCTTATCTCATACCGTGTCCCGTCCGCGTGAAGCAGTGGAAAGCGCTGTTCGCCGAGAAGCGCAAACCGGTTATCGGGATCGCCTGGACAGGTGGAGTACCGAAGAATAACGCTCGCAACCGACGTATCGGTTTGAAGGAGCTTCTCCCGGTATTGCAGCTCGATGCGCACTTCGTCTCCCTGCAGTACAAGGACGCGCAGAAGGAAATTGACGCGCTCCACGTGGAACACCCTGACGTTGATCTCGTGCAATACCCGTGGGCCACGTTGACGGATGACTATGATGACACCGCGGCTCTCATTGCGGCTTGCGACTACGTGTTATGTATCCAGACCGCTGTCGCGCATACGGCCGGTGGTTTGGGTGTGCCGGTCACGGTTCTGCTCCCAACGGCCACGACGTGGCGCTATGGACTGCAACACGACACGATCCCGTGGTATCGCTCGCTGAAGATCATTCGCCAACACAAAACAGGCTCCTGGAGTGCCGAAATTGAACGCGCCCGCGACCAGCTCTCTGATTTCATCGCAGTACGCTCAGGAACAGCAGAGGCTCCACGAGAACGGGAACTACGGAACGGTCTCCATCCAGTACGCTCCAATGGTCTCGCAGATCATCGAGCGCATGCAGGTTGATCACCTTCTAGACTACGGCTGCGGATCACAAACAAACCTTGCGAAACATCTGAAGGTCAATCGCAAGCTGATGTATCAGGCGTATGACCCTGGCGTCCCGCGGTTCTCAAATCCTCCGGTGCCCGCTCAGATGGTCGCCTGTGTAGATGTTCTGGAGCATATCGAGCCTGATCTATTAGATCACGTGCTAGACGACCTAAAGCGGCTCACAGAGGGGATTCTGTTTGCCACGGTGACCGTGGTACCTGCATTTAAGACGCTCTCTGATGGACGCAATGCGCATCTAACAGTTCAGCCTATGTCGTGGTGGTTACCGAAGTTCTGGGACCGCTGGGACATCCAGACTGTCCAAGTGACGTGTGAGGAATCATTCCTAGTCATCGCACTCGCCAAGTCTCAACTCGAACGGCCTGACGGCAAGCTCCTATGACTGACACGCTGCGGATCTTCATCGGGTACGACCCGAGGGAGGCGGCTGCCTATCACGTTTGCTGTCAGTCGATTATCGAGCACGCAACGATTCCGGTGTCGTTTCAGCCGCTTTCAAACCTATCTCTTAAGGGGTTCAACGGTCAGAGAGACGGCTCAAACGCCTTCACGTTCTCGCGTTACCTGATCCCGTATCTGTGCGACTTCACCGGTTGGGCGCTCTTTCTCGATGGCGATATGACGGTGAATGTCGATATCGAGCATCTATGGCAGTGGCGTACGCACTTTTTCAACAAAGCGATCTGCGTTGTCAAACACGACTATCAGACCCGATATCCGACGAAGTACGTGGGGTCTCGCATGGAAAGTCGAAACGTCGACTACCCTAGAAAGAACTGGTCGAGCGTCGTGCTCTGGAACTGCGGGCACTTCAATAATCGTAGTCTGATGCCCGAGTACGTGCGTGATGCGCCGCCATCCTTTCTCCATCGCTTCGAGTGGCTACAGGATAAGGACATTGGCGCCTTGCCATCTGACTGGAATCACCTGGTGCGCGAGTATCCACCGGCCTCACCGGCTCTTGATCACTTCACGCTAGGTGTACCGGGTATCCAGCATTACTCAGACGACCACGGCTCATGGAAATGGCATAGCGCTTTAGTTCGCGCTCTGCAATGTGCGGGCGAGAAACCTTCCGATATGGTGAAACGAGCCGAGGAGCGCATCGGTGAACTTCAGTAGCTACGCTGACTTTAGAGCCAAGTTCCTCCAGATGTTCGATGGCGATGACATCAGTCAGTCGGATATCTCAGTCGCGGTCCTCGACCTGATCATTGGTGCCGGTGAGGTCAGGATCTATCGAGAATTGCGCTCGAGCACACAGGACACCGCGTTTTCACTCACGACGACGAATAACCTAGCCGCACTGCCGGCTGACTTCCTAGAGATTCGAGGCGCGCCGTACGTCGCGTTGAAGGCCGCGGCCACCTACGCTCCGTGGGAAGCGGTCAATAACGCGATCCAGCTTCAAGACACGTCGATCATCGTCAGTAACCCCGTGCGGTATACCTTTCAGGGTGACAATCTATTGTTCTTTCCAGCGCAGGCCAACGGAACGGTCATAACAGGTCAGTACTATAAGAGATTTTCAGATATATCAACCGGATTGAACGCGCTATTTACTCGTCACCCTGATGTTTTTCTCTATGCGGCTCTCGCTGAGAGTGGGCCGTTTATCGGTGACTCCCGCACAGCCATCTGGGAGCAGAAGTATGTCTCACTCGTCGCGGCAGCCAATGAGCAGGAGCGACGGCGCGTTACCCGCGGATCGAAGCTACAGACGAGAGTGGCGTGAAGACGAGCTTTCTAGGACAAGCCTACGCGTCCCGATCGCCCATTCTATCGTCGCAGACTGCGATTAACATTTTCCCGGAACTCTCCGAGAGTGGCGGAAGTGAGATCGGCGGATTCTATGGCACTCCCGGACGCCAAAGCGTCTTTCAGGGAGCCGGCGAGGTACGTGGACTTTGGGTAACTACAGGTGGTATTCCCGGGCTATATAGACTCTTTGCCGTGATTGGCTCATCGGTCTACCGGCTCGATAGTAACTATAACGCGACGAACTTAGGGACGCTACCGAATGTCTCAGGACGTGTGTCCATGGTCGACAACGGTACTCAGTTAGCAATCGCCCATCAGGACGGAATGCACTGGGTTTCGTTGACCGGGTCTACAATCGCATCCGTGACTAATGCCCCGAGTGGGGCGGTGTTATCGGCGCTCGATAACTACGTCCTCTTTACTCAGAACGTAGGCGGTGAGTTCGGTATCACGGCACTAGGGGATTTGAGCTCCATTGATCCATTGGACGTAGCCACCGCTGAAGGGTGGCCGGATGACTGCGTGTCGTGTGTCGTGACACAACGCGAGGCCGCTCTTCTTGGGACGGATTCGATTGAGGTCTGGAGCGATACAGGAGCCTCTCTATTCCCCTTGGAGAGAACCCCTGGAGGATTCATTGAGCAGGGTTGCGCTGCCAAATGGAGCCCGGTCAAGCTCGATAATTCTGTGTTCTGGTTAGGTCGAGATCGCAATGGTCAAGGTATTGCGTACCGCTCCAATGGATACACGCCAGTTCGTATATCCACCCATCCTTTGGAGAGCGAGTGGAATAGTTACGACGATATCAGCGATGCCATTGGATTTGCCTATCAGGAAGAAGGTCACGCGTTCTATCAGATCACATTCCCAACAGGAAACGCCACATGGGTCTATGACGTTGCGACCAAGATGTGGCACCAGCGCGCGTATATGGATGCCTTTGGCCTACTGAATCGTGATCGGGCCAACTGCTACGCGTTCTTCAACGATGACCATCTTGTCGGTGACTACCAGAACGGCAAGATCTATCGGATGAGAATGGATCTTACAACGGATGATGGGACGCCGATCTACCGTGAGCGCGCATGGGACTTTCCGGATACGGGCGAGGACGAGATAGAGCACTGTAAGATCCGTATCGATTTACTCGAGGTATTAGTTCTCACAGGCGATGGAGACGGTGCAGGAGGCGCTCCACAGGTGTGGCTACAGATCTCTAAGGACGCCGGTCGCACATGGGGATTCCAGCGTTATCAGAAACTGGGAAAAGTCGGTGAGCGTAAAGCTAGAGCCCGATGGCGCCGTTTAGGCTATGGGAGAGATATAGCGGCTCGTATCGCAACGAATATGACTCAACAGGTTCAATGGGTCGGTGCCTTCTGGGACGGTGAGGTGCTGACTAAATGACCGACATGATGAAGGTCAAGCCGCCTCAGTTTCCTGACGGTCCGGTGGATGGTGCGGTGCTAACTCGGAGTCTATCGCTCCTCTACCGTGAGGTATTTTCACGGTTGGACGTTCGCTATCCCAACAACGATTTCAGTAGTGGGATAGTTGCCAATGGCACTGGTGGAGTTACGCTGGGAACCGCGGCGATTCCTTCCGGTAGAATCGTTGGAATACCGACACTCGTTACTAAGATCACAAATACTGGAACTGCCCAGGACCAGACATTTTTACCGCAGGTATCGGCGGGCAACAAGCTATCGGTGCAGAACATCCTGGCACTGAGTGCTACCGCAACGGCCACGACTGCGACGATTACTATCGCAGCGCATACGAACCAGTATGGGTTTGGTCAGACCTCTTATGGATCTGGCTCGATCAGTGGCCTTTCGACGAACACGCTCTATTACGTCTACGCCGATGATCCGACATACTCAGGTGGAACGGTAACCTATATCGCGACCACTAATCCACAGACTATTACGGCCGATAATGGCCGCTACTACGTGGGATCGATCACGACTCCTATCTCAGCGACGACCGCTAATATCACCGGCGCCACGAGTGCCAATCCGATCGTTTTTCAGACTTCAGCCTCTCACGGCTGGTCTACTAATGAGCAGGTTACGTTCTCTGCACTTCCGGGTGGGTTTGGTTCACTGAACGGAACGACTAAAACAATCACGGTTATTGACACCACACATTTCTCAGTGGCCGTAGATGGCTCTGGATTTGCGGCCTACACATCAGGAGGTACGGCAACGCGTATCTCAACTGGTACGTCAGGCGGTGGAGGTGCGGGCGGTGGAGGTGGCGGTCACGGCGGGATACTTCCATGAGTGTATCCGTCAAGCGCGTGTTAATCGGCAATGATCACGACGATGCAAAATGGATTGTTCTCGAAGGCTCTATCGAGGGATGCCCGCAGGTCACCAAGCGACGCACGGTCAATACTGCGGCTCTTGTTTCAGGGGATCTCACATTGGCCGCTGAGAAGGCGCAGCTCATTGCAGATGTCGAGGAGTATTACGCGCGCTATCAGGCCGTCCAGGCGGCGCTACAGGATCTATGAAGAACTTTTTGAGGCTGGGACAGGGTATCAATATCACCTCCCTGGCATTACAGATCGCCTCCAATCCGCAGCTCTGGGGACAGACGAGAATCAGTCAGCTCTGGAAGGATAAGTTCCCCGATCTAGAGGTTGAGGAAATCATGGGTCGCTATACGCGCTCGCTCTCTCAAGATGATCTGCAGTGTCTATGGGAACCGCCGTCCGAGATTCTCAATGAGCTCAAGAGTCACGCAGTGCAGTTGTGCGCCGCATATAAGGCTGATCAGGTCGGCCGAGTGATGCTAACTCGTCTTCCACCGCGTCGAAGCATTCCGAGGCATGCGGATACGGAAGGTGAGTACTGTAAGTACTACACGCGCTTCCACATCCCGATCACTTCAGATCCGGGCGTGCAGTTCTTTTGCGGCGATGAATCCGTTTACATGCAACCGGGGGAATTGTGGTGGGCCAACATTAGGCTACCCCATTCCATCGTTAACGACTCCGCATCCGATCGCGTCCACCTCACTATCGACCTACACATTCCATGAATACACCGTGGTACCCGATCGATGCGCTCGACAGTCTCGAAGCGGCTGAGCCCATCGCGTTTGCCGAAAAGCTCGCCTACCTAATCTATCGGTTTCACGACCTCGAGCAAACCGAGTGTCCTCTCGAGCATGAGTTTGTGGACGGGAAATACATCCGCCGCATCCGTATTCCCAAGGGCACGTTGTTTATCGGACGACCGCATAAGCTCAGTCACCTGATCCAGCTCGATCGTGGAGCAGTGATTCATGTCACCGAGCGCTGTCGGCGATTGATCAATGCGCCATTCTCAATGACCAGCACACCGGGATATCAGGTCGCAGCACTGGCGCTGACCGATATCGAAGCCCGCACGGTACATCCGGATTTCGGCGAGCGTGATATTGAAGTGCTGGAACCCATGCTGTTCGAGCCCTTAGACAGCGTCTTGGCACTGGGTAAGCGAGTCGCTAACCGAATTCAAAGCGATCCGGTTAGCTCCAGTCTCACGCATCGGAGTGAATTGATATGTCAGCTATAGCGGCGGCGATTGCGGGAGCCGCGGTGGTCGGCGGTGTCGCCACCACCGTGGCTAGCAATAAGGCTGCGAGCGCACAACGGGATGCTGCCAGAACATCGAGCGATACGCAGCTCGCGATGTATAACCAGACGCGAGACGATCAGGCACCCTGGCGCTCCGCAGGGGGACAGGCAGTCGATGCACTATCCAGGTGGTACGGACTAGGCGGTGTCAATACGACTCAGCCCAGTCAATCGACTCAGGATAATGTCATCACCCTACCCGGTGGCAGGGTGATACGTATACCGGGACAGGATAGTAGTGGATCCACTACGACTCAGCAGCCGGTTGACTATAACTCTATCCTTTCTAACCTACCCGGTTATCAATTCCAGCAGCAGCAGGGGAATCAGGCGGTACAGCGTAACCTTGCAGCAGCCGGTCTATTGCAGTCTGGAGCAGCGGGTAAGGCCCTACAGCAGTACGGTCAGGGAGTGGCGAGCAATTACGCTACGCAATACGTAAACGGTCTACAGAGCCTAGCGGGGCTTGGACAGACCTCGGTTCAGTCGACGGGAAATATCGGTGCCAATACCGCCAATCAGATTGGAGCGAATCAGATCTATTCCGGTAACGCACAGGCGAGCGGGTATGCGGGAACTGCGAACGCGATCAACTCGGGGTTGAGCGGAGTAGCCGGCGCCTATGGGATGTACAACACGTGGCAGAATCAGGGCTATAACAATGGCTCCTACGCCTCTGTCATGAATAACGGCAATTTCGGTGGGCCAAATGCGTATGGGAGTGGCTATACCTTCGAGGACTATGGAGCAACGCCGTAATGGCTGACTTCTACCCTGCCGCTCAGCAGATCCAGAACCCGGACATACTAGCCTCGTATGTCCGCGGACAAATGGCTCCTCTACAGCTACAAGCCGCTCAGCAACAGGTTATCGGCGGACAGCTCGATATCGATAAGGCGCGCATAGCCCTGAAGGGCCTGCAGATGTCCCAGGATCTCGCCCAGCAGCTCTACGGAGGCGGACTGTCGGCTGGGGCGCAGAACCCTGGCGGACAGAGCGGAGGCATTCAGAACGGCCCACAGGGCGCCGTATCGAGTCAAGAAAGCGGCTCCTATGACGGCTCATTCGGCTCGAATCCACGCGTCAACACAATGATGGCGCTCGATGTGCTCGCCGGTCGGGATCCACTGAAGACCGCTCAAAGCGCACAGGAATACGACCTCAAGCAGCGCCAGCTTCAGGCGCAGGGTCCGCTCGCCACTCTCGATACGATCGCCGGCAGCGCCAGTCCCGCGCGGATCGTGATGAATAATCCCGGCCTGATGCAGCGCTGGCAGCAGATTGCACCACAATTGGGATTAGATCCGGTCAAGGACTTCAACGACGACAACGTACGAGCCGCGGTGAACTTCGCACGTAACAATATCGCGGGATCTGCGGGGTTACCCACGAAAGAGGCTCCGGTTAAACAAGAGGATATCCCAGGTCCCTTAGGTTCGCTATACCAGCGCGATCCGATCTCAGGAAAGATCACGCAGGTGAGAGGCGAGGAACCACTCAAGGATGTGATCGACCCGAAGACAGGGTTACCGACCAATGTTCGCGCCTCGCAGGCCGAGGGGAAGCAGCCGTTCAATCAGTCGATCTTCGGAGCTTCTAACCT
>Ga0157374_10001101_pt1 | contig 23248 bp, 11 predicted proteins | sample M25metaG_FD_115308 | JGI IMG/M metagenome (GOLD analysis project Ga0157374, IMG submission 115308) | Miscanthus rhizosphere microbial communities from Kellogg Biological Station, Michigan, USA - M2-5 metaG | ecosystem: Host-associated > Plants > Roots > Rhizosphere > Soil | place: USA: Michigan... | reverse complement strand
GCAGGTATACCCATCCTGCCGGAACTACCTATAGCGGACCGGTTCCCGGCGGAGGCAACGTAACACCACTGGCCTCTCTTCCGGTTTTACCCGTCATGCCTCCCATCACCGTATTTCCGGCTGTGGGCTCGACCAATATTTATTCCACAAAAACCATCAAACCTGGTTCTTATGGTGATCTTATCCTCACCGGTGGTCAGACCCTGACCTTTTCCGGACCCGGGATATATGTGTTCAAAAGCATTAAGAATACAGGTCTGCAGATCAACAATTTTAATTTCGATTTTGCCAACAGCGCTACCGGAACATTCAGGATCTATGTGTATGGTGATGTGGACGTAAATATCCTGAACGAAAATTTCCTCAACGGAGGAAGTGCCAGCCGGATTTTTCTTGAGACACATGGAACAGGCAGCAGCTGTTCATTGGGCAATTTTGCATTTACCATTACGAATTATTTTGCCTTTGGCCGGACTTCGCAGTGGTTTGGAACTGTTTGGGCTCCGTATTCGGGGATTAATATTGGATCGCCATCAAGTTATTCATCTATTACCGGTGCGATGTGGAGCGGCACGCAGGTGAACGTGCAGTGCGGAGTGAAATTTAATTTTGAACCTTTTGTCTTTTGTACCAGGCCGGACGCCAAGGCCGGGCCGGACAAACAACTGACCTGTTCCAATCCGACTGCGCAACTTCAGGGCTCATCAACAACACAGGGTGCCACGTTCAAATGGGATGCACTAAACGGAGGTACTATCCAGTCTGGAAATCTTACGGCTACGCCAACCGTCTCAACAGCAGGAACCTATGTGCTGACAGCGACTGATCCAAATGGTGGTTGCACGGCAACAGATACCGCGGTCGTCAGTTTTGTGTCCTGCATTCTGCCATATTATCCACCTCCCACCGGCGGGAAAACGTCTAACCTGATTGGCTCCGAACTTAGTTCTCTCTACCAGAATTTCGGGCTGGTTACCGATTCGGCCAAGACTATCTTCTTAATTAACCAGAACACGGTACAGATTGAAGTCATTTCCCTTCTGGGGCAGCACGACAATCTTCAAAATCTTTTGCAGACTCCGGCTTACGGAATGACAAACCTCATCTCCAATGGCCCGAATTCACTCATCATCACCGGCACCTATCCTATTGCCAATCTCAAGAAACTGGACAGTCTTCCCCAATTAATTGATTATTGCCGGCCGCTTTTTCCGCCGCTCGGAAATGGCAGTATACTGCCTGTACAGGGTGATACCGTGATGAAATCCCATTTTGTACGCCAGGGATATCATATAAGTGGCAAAGGCGTGAAAATCGGTGTCATTTCTGACAGCTACAATACAGTTACCGGTACGGCAGCGCAGGCAGACATGGCCAACGGGATTCTGCCAGGCGCGCCGGATAATCCGGACAGTAACTATACTCCGGTTAAAGTACTCGCAGAATATCCTTATGGCAAAGCATCTGATGAAGGAAGGGCCATGCTGGAGGTCGTCCACGGGATTGCTCCGCAGGCGGAATTGAAATTCCGGACGGGATTCATCAGTCCCGGAGATTTCGCACAGGGTATCCTTCAGTTGCAGCAGGATTCCTGCAATATCATTGTCGATGACGTGACCTATATCACGGAGCCCTTTTTCGAAGACGGAGTCATTGCACAGGCTGCCAATTTTGTTGCCAGCAAAGGTGTTTCATATTTTACGGCAGCGGGTAACAACGGCGCTTCTTCCTACGGTAGTCAGTTCAACCCTTCACCCGCTCCTGCGGGCATGACCGGCATGGCCCACAATTTCGGAGGAAGCATCTACCAGGGTGTATCCCTAACGCCGGGAACCTATACAATCGTTCTGCAATGGCAGGATCCTATTTATTCCATGGGCCAGACAAGTACAGGTACCATGAATGATCTGGATATCTATCTGACAGATACAGCCGGACATACCCTGTTTGGATTCAACAGGAACAATATCGGCGGCGATCCGCTGGAAGTATTGCCATTTACCGTTACGTCGAATGCGACAACCAATATTATGATCGTCCGGGCGTCGGGAACCGCCAACGTCAATTTCAAATACATTGTTTTCCGTGGAAATCTGACAATCAATAATTTCAATACCGGCTTTTCCACCATCGCCGGTCATGCCAATGCCGACGGCGTAATGTCGGTGGGTGCTGCCCGTTATACCCGTACACCCGCCTATGGCGTAAGTCCGTTTCAGATGGAAACCTTTTCTTCTGTGGGCGGTTTCCCTGTAAACGGAGTGCTGCGGAATAAGCCCGATTTCGTAGCGCCCGACGGTGTAAGTACTTCTGTTAACTTCGGCTCCATCAATATCAGCGGATCCCCTTTTCCCAGTTTTTTCGGTACCTCCTGTGCCGCGCCACAGGCCGCCGGTGTTGCGGCCCTGCTGCTGGAAGGAAAAAAGAAATTTGCCAACCACGTTCTTTCCCCGGCGGAAATAAAATCGCTTTTGCAAACTACGGCCCTGCAAAATGGCGCTCCCGGATATAATACGATTACCGGTTTCGGATTGATTCAGGCAGATTCTGCCATGAAAACCTTTGCAGCTCCCATCCCTGTTATCAAAAAACTGGTATTGCAGGACACCACCGTGAAACCAGGGTCCCAGCCGGTACAGATTACTGTATTGGGAGATTTTCTGAATTCAAACTCGGTGGTTACTTTCAGGGGACAGCCGATTCCCACTACCCTGATAAGTAGTACCCAGGCCTCAGCCACCATCCCTGCTTTTACAGGTAATCCGCCTATTCAGGTATTCACCAGGTCAATTTCTCCGAATGGCAACGACGGAGGATACTCAGACACCCTGTTTTTCTTTTCTCCGGTAAAGAAAACCATTCGGGTCAGGGCTGATAATAAATCTAAAAAGTTTGGAGAACGGATGCCTCAGTTCAGTGTAACGGTTTTGATTGACAGCATTCCGCTTGCCAATACAGGTCTTTCTTTGTCAGGTCTGCGCCTGGACAGTCTGGATTTTTCAAGTCCGGCGACTAGCTTGAGCAATGTCGGCAATTATTTTATCAGACCCTCCCTGCACCGTCTCCTTAACACATCGGATCCCGTGGACGTTGGACTGAAAGAAACGTACAACTATATTTTCAACGACGGCATACTATCCATTGAAAGGATGCCGCTACTCATCACACCCAGGGATACGACAGTAACTTACGGGGACATCCTTAGCGATTTTAAATTCAATTACACTTATCCTGATTCAAACATCGCTGCCGTCGACAAAGGCCGTTTTCTGGATACGATTAAAAATATTCACGAATCGAATCTCAATGATTCCGTCATAGCACTGGTGAGTGGTCAGGCCATCACAAGGGATCATCCGCTCACGGATGCCGAGCTGAATCACTTAACGATCATGGCCAGCGGACAGGCCATCACGCGCGGTCAGGCTATCACAAGGGGACAGGCCATCACAAGGGGACAGGCTATTACGAGAGGACAAGCCATCACCAGATCCACGCCTCCTTTGGTAGATACGCTGCAAATGGTGGTAGACGTGCCGGTGCAAACCATCTTCAATTACGAGCTGGATTCAGCGCACGTCAGCCTGGTGAACGGCAGAGGATTGTTGAGCGGCCAGGCCATCACTCGTGGAACCGCCGTCGTGAACGGCCAGGCCATCACGCGGACAGCTCCTGTATTAAACAGCACCAATGTGACCGACACCAGTAACAACCGCCTTGCAGTCATCATCGACAGCACGGATCTGGGATCCGGCAACGCCTTTGACCTGAAGTCAGTCAACATGATCACCGGATTTACCGCGGGCGTAAACACCATCGTTCCGGGAGCGATGCTTTCCAACAATTTCAATATCAGCTATGGTCTTGGGCATCTTGTAATCAGACCGGCTGTTCTAAAAATAAAAGCGCTGGATACGACTACGGTATATGGAACTGCACCCGTTTACAGCGATTCAGTTACAGGGTTTCAGTACCTGGACTCCATTGGGAATACGCTGCAGCAATTGCCCGGTCATCATCTCACCACCATCGCAGGAGCGCCGGTGAATGATCCTCTGTCTGCCGGCAGCTATAAAATTGTGCCCGAAGGCGCCACACTGATAAATCCGGCGAATTACACCCTGTCTTATGAAAGCGGAAACCTCCAGGTTGCCAGGTTGTCCCTCAAAGCGATTGCTACCGATACTTCCAGGACCTATGGTGGTCTTAATCCCATATTCGCCATTCGCTATACAGGATTTATAAACGGTGACAATGCCGGCAGCATCACACCGCCGGTAGCAAGCACAACCGCAACGTCCAAATCTGCCGTCGGAACTTATCCCATTCAACTTACGGGTGGTTCTTCTTCCAACTATGCGCTTACAACGATGAACGGCACGCTTACCATTACCAAAGCGTTGATTACAGCGACGGCAGATGATAAGACCAGGTTGTACGGAGATCCGAATCCCGCTTTCACAGTCTCCTATACAGGATTACTGAATGGAGACAATCCTTCATCCTTTGTTGCACCGCAGGGCAGTTCGGTTGCGAATCTGCTTTCACCGGTTGGAATTTATCCCATACTGCTCACGGGCGGATCTGCTGCTAACTACACGATACAAAATATGGCGGGTAAGCTGACCATAAGTGCGTCACCGCTTACCGTTAAGGCAGATGATAAGGTAATTGAAGATGATGACTATCTGCCAAACTTTACCTCCACTATAACGGGATATAAAAATGGGGATAACAAGACCATTGTTTGCGGCCCGTCTTACACGCTCAGCCCGGTGTACAAAAAGAAGCCAGGCATCTACACGATCACACCTTACGGCCTTCAGTTGAAAAATCCCGCCAATTATTCGGTGGTTTACCTGACCGGAACCTTGTATGTAAATGATGATGACGGAAAGAATGTACAACCGAAACTGGACTGCGTTCAAAAGTTAAGCGGCGATCCTTCAGGCTTTGCTTATGTGGCCAATTTCTCCTACTACAATCCCAATTCGACGGCTGTTTACGTACCTGCAGGGCCTAACAATTATATATCGGGAGGAAAATTCAGTGGGCAGCCTCCGGTTTTATTCCAGCCCGGTACCGGAAAGTTCAAGATTTATTTTGACGGCACTAAGATAATCTGGTCGCTGACAACTAATGAATACTACCATAGCAACTGTCTGACGGCCGTTGCCAGTTCTTACTCCACCAAATGCAGCGGCACGACCGGAACGACGGGTGGAGGCGGCCTTATAGAAATGCAAATAACCGGGGACACTGAAGAAACGGTGCTGGCACCTGTCGCCTCCGTATATCCGAACCCTGCGTCGAATACCGTTACCATACAAACAGGCGGTGGAAAGATCACGTCAGCGAATGTGCAGATTTCGGATGCTTATGGCCGTAATTACCCGGCATTGAGTAAATTGATCTCTGATCGGAGCCTGCAGGTTGACCTTAGCCGGCTTGCCAGCGGTATGTACTATATCCGTGTCCTGGTGGACAACAAACCTGTAATCTTCAGGGTGGTAAAAATGTAAAAAGCCTTACATCCTTAACGGGAAACAAGGCAACTAATTTTGATGTTGAAAGCGGAGCTCATGAACTGGAAACACATTGCTGTTTACGCTGGTTTTTCTTTTTGCTGCCTTGTCGGTCGTTCACAGGACCGGCCCGCCGACAGTTTGAAATCCCTTCTGAAAACGGCTGTTGACGACAGCTCCCGCATCCGCCTGTTGCTTCAGCTGAGTACGCATTTTCTGAATATTTCTACGGAAGAAGCCAAGTCTTACGGACAGTCCGCACTGGCGCTTACTGAAAAACTGAATGATGAACCGCATCGCGCCCTCGCGCTGAAAAACATCGGGATCGCCTACTATTTCCAGGGAAATACTCCGGCAACTCTGGAGTATTACAGCGAGTCCCTGCGCGTATATGATTCCATCGGAGACCAGGAAAGCAAAGCACGCATGCTGAGTAACCTCGGCACGGTTTATTATACCAACGGTTCCGATGACAAAGCGCTGGACAGCTATTTCAGGTCACTGGACATATCCGAAAAAATTGGTGACAAGGGCGGGATCGCCACAGCATACTCTAACATCGCCAATGTTTACCTGAACAAAAGAGCAACGACCGACAAGGCGCTGGGGTTTTTCCTGAAAGCCCTCCTTATAAGCGAAGGGATAGGAGACAAAGTGATCATCGGCGCCGTCAGTTTTAATCTTGGTGAAATATACAGCGGGCTCGGTAAACTTGATTCTGCGCTGCTATACTATAATCAATCCGTAAAAGCCTACGCCAATACCATCAATATACCGGTTCCGCTCCGGGGGATCGGGCTTGTGTATGAAAAAAAGGGTGATTTGGAAAATGCCATCAGATTTGACGAGGAATCTTACCGGATGGCGAGGAAATTCGATTCCAAACTGGCAACGGCACAGGTATTGAATTCCCTTGGCGGCATTTATCTCAGGCAAAGCAACTATCCTTTTGCGTTGCGTTCCTTTAAGGAAGCCGATACCGTCGCCCGAAGCATTCCTGCGTATAAGGAACTGGCAGATGCCTACCGCGGCCTGGCTGCAACCTATTCACGGATGAAAAATTATAATTCCGCATTCCACTACCAACAGCTTTTCGGCGGGATTTCAGACTCTCTGAACAATCAGACACTTTCCGACAAGCTTGCTGCCCTGCAGGGAAATTTTGAGATACAGACCAGGCAGAACCAGATAAACCTTCTGACGAAAGACAAGAAGCTGCAGGAGCTTGACCTCAGAAGCCAGAAAATTCAAAAAGCATTTATCACGGCAGCACTGGTGTTGATTTTTATAATCGCGTTTGTTATTTACCGTAACTACCGGAGTAAAGTAAAAACGAATGTGCTTCTCGATAAACAAAATGCGGAAATCGAAGGATTGCTGCTGAATATTCTTCCTTCGGAAGTTGCTGCCGAACTGCAAACGCAGGGAGTCGCGACGCCCCGCTTCTATGAACAGGTTTCTGTACTCTTTACAGATTTTCAGGGATTCACTCTGATCGCCGATGCGCTTTCGCCACAGGAAGTCGTAGACGAACTCAGTGCCTGCTTCACCGCGTTTGATGATATCGTAGAAAGAAACAACCTGGAAAAAATTAAGACGATCGGCGATTCTTATATGTGTGCAGGAGGTATTCCCACAAAAAACGATACCCATCCCCAGGATATCGTAAAGGCGGCGTTGGAAATCAGGGATTGGATGAATGACTTTAATTCGAAAAGAAGAAATGCTAATCTGCCGGTCTGGGAGCTGAGGATTGGCATTCATGTAGGACCCGTTGTTGCGGGCGTGGTTGGAAAAAAGAAATATGCATATGACATATGGGGAAGCACGGTGAATATCGCCAGCCGGATTGAGAGCAGCGGATTTCCGGGCATGGTAAATATTTCTGACGCTGTATACAACCGGGTAAAAGATCAGTATTCCTGTTTTTACCGAGGAAAGATCTCCGCAAAGAATGTAGGGCAGATAGACATGTACTTTGCCGAGCCGAAAAACGTATTCCAGCCCGGCATCAACGAAAAAATATACATGGGATCCGGAAGCGGGCAGGAGACCGCCCCGGTTAGGTCCGATTCCTGACGATCCCCCACATTTGTAAAAACGCCTGCCGAATTTGCAGAACCACCGTTTATTCTCTTTCAGAACCACCTGTGATGATTCTCAGAACCGCAGGTTGTTCTCCTCCGGACAAGCGGCTATTTTCCTCAGAACCGCCCGTTATTCTCCTCCGAACAAGCGGCTATTCTCCTCAATACAGCCCGTTACTCTGCAGGATGCAATTGTTTGCCTTCCACCACTTTCTTTAATCCTTCCATTACTTTTTTCCAGTTCTCTTCACTGTGCTCCCTCATTTTTTCATCCGGAATATTTTCCTGGGTGATGGTAAGATTCACATCATTATCCTTGCCAGTCAGCAGGTAAGTGACAATCACGTAGTTTTCAGGCTTATCCTCCATCCCCGACATAGAGCTCCAGTAACTGTATTTTACCAGTTCATTTTTCCTGAAGTCCAAAACCGTCCCCTTGTCTTCATAAGATTTCCCTTCCCATTCTCCCGTAAACCGGATAGGGCTTCCCACTTTCCAGTTCGTATGGGTGTCGGTTCCGAAAAAGTATTTCTTTATCGTTTCGGGATTTGTGAGTGCATCCCAGACGCGTGCGACGGGTGCCTTGATTTTTGTACTCACCTGGCCTTTGATATTATTTTTCATACACTATGGTTTATGATAAAAAGGGCCGAAAAAATGATGCCAGTAAAGACGCCTGGGGTGGCCCGCTGACCCTGGGTAAATAAAAAAGCACCCGGATTTCAACTCTCCAAGTGCTTGATTATCAGTGGACCCTGCTGGGCTTGAACCAGCGACCCTCTGATTATGAGTCAGATGCTCTAACCAGCTGAGCTAAGGGTCCTGCCTTTTTAAGGCCCTGCAAAAATATCCTTTCAGGGTCAAAATGTAAAATGTTCCCGGGAGCTGGTATTTAGGCAGCATTTATCCGTAAAGGGCGGTCATTATTAATATTCGGTTAATTCACTACCTTGTTCCGCCTGCTAAAGAATTTCCATGTCTACGATTGCTGCGTCAAGAGTTCAGTACCTGCAGAGCCGGATCAGCCGGTATGATGACCAGTCAGCCTATAAGGAAGTTTTCACGTCCTTATACCCCGCGCTGATACAGTTCACCACTTCCATCACAAGGTCAAGGCAGTCTGCCGAAGAGATCGTGTCCGACCTGTTTCTCAAACTCTGGGAAAAAAGAAAATCCCTGTGCGAAATTGAGAACCTTCGTGTGTATTGCTTCGTGGCCGCACGCAACCGGTCTGTCAACCTGCTTGAAACACAAAAAAAGCGGAGACATGAAAGTCTCGAAGGACACCGCTCTAGTCTTGTTTATGCTTCTCCCGATCCGGAACAAAGTATGATCAGTGCTGAAATGATGCGGCGTGTACAGGAAGCCGTCGATTCATTACCCGATCGCTGCCAGGAAGCCTTTAAACTCGTCAAGGAATACGGTTTCCGATACCAGGAAGCCGCAGAAATACTCCAGGTCTCCCCGAAGACAATTGAAAACCAGCTGGCCATCGCACTCAAAAAGATCAGCGCCAACATTGGCTTTGATCCCCAGCGCGCTATCAGGGTTACAGCCCATGTTGAAGGCTGACGGCTGACGGCTGACGGCTTACGGCTTACGGCTTACGGCTAACGGCTAACGGTTAACCGTTGAAAGACGCACTATTCATGTTTCCAAAGTCTTTTTAAAAAAACTTCACTCTTCTTTGGGGGTAACGCAGGTTTTTCCTGTCCTGACCTTGCCATATGGACAATCCAAAGCTCTGGACCCTTATTGTCAGGAAACTTTCCGGTGAAGCCTCCGCGGACGATCTGAAAGAACTGGAATCGATGCTGCGCTGCGATCCCGCACTGCATTATTCCCTGGAAGCACTTCAGGATGTATGGCAGAAAAAAGCAAACCCGGCGCTGGAAAACGCCGAAGCCGCCTACCAGCATCATTTTGAAAGAATGAAGGCGCTGGGCATCGATATGGGGAATCCCGACGCGACAGCTTTCCACGAAACATTTCCCGATCCGCCACGGCGGAAATGGGGCTGGAAATCCTGGACCGTACTCGCCTCAACCCTCCTGCTGGCTATTATTTCCTATACTTATTATACACATCCATCCACCACCATCTCACAGAAACCTCATTGGGAAGTGGTAACCCATAATGGTACCCGGACAAACCTGCTGCTCCCCGACGGAAGTTCGGTGTGGCTCAATGCGGGATCCAGCCTCAGCTATGATTCTCTTTATGGTACAAAACTGCGGGAAGTCTCCCTCAGCGGTGAAGCTTATTTCGATGTGGTAAGAAACCCGGAAAAACCTTTTATCATCCACACGGGAAAAATCAATATTAAAGTACTCGGCACGACATTTAACGTGAAATCCTATCCGGAAGAGAAAACGATTGAAACCAGCCTGATCAGAGGCAGTATCGAAGTGAGTTTCCCATCCCTTCCTTCCAAAAAAATCATCCTGCATCCAAATCAGAAACTGGTTGTGAATAAGACGGAATCCGCTCCCGCTAATGAGCCGGTACAAAATCAGCCTGCGGGCAAAGACGCTTTATTCAGCATTCAGCATCTTGTTAGAACCGGATCGGACAGCGCTATAGTGGAAACAGGATGGATGCAGAACCGGCTTTATTTTAATGATATGTCCTTCCACGATCTGTTGAAAAATATGGAAAGAAAATATGGTGTGACGTTCAAACTTAGTGATACATCCCTGGAAGCCGCCCATTTCACCGGGAGTTTTCAGGATGAGACCGTTTCGGAGGCCCTGGATGCACTGAGAATTACTGCTGACAAAGCAACCGCCGATTTCAGTTACGACGTAGAAGGTAATCAGATATTTATTTACAGCAATTCGGGAGAACACCCGACACAACCAAAATAAAATTTCATCTGCTATGAAATCATTTTTCCTGCTGGTCATTATCGCCCTGCTACGGTTTTCAGCCAATGCATCGGGACAGCCCCTGGTTTCTCTTCATTTGAAAAATGTAGAGATCAGCCAGGTTATTTCCACGCTGGAAAAAGAGAGCGGTTATCATTTTCTTTTCAATAGCAGGTCAGAAGATATTCATAAGCTGGTGGACATCGACGTAGAAAATGCGGATGTTACCCAGGTGTTGAACGATATATTTACAGGCACCCATCTTCAATATAAAATTCTCGACAGCAAACTGATCGTGATAAGTTCAGCCGAAAACGCCCCGCCCGCGACGATTACTGGTACGGTGACCAACGAAAACAACGAGCCACTTTCCGGCGTTTCCGTTACCATAAAGGGGAAGTCAACCGGAACCACGACAGATCAGAACGGAAATTTCAGTATCGTGGCCGACGAAAATGCCATCCTTGTCATTTCTTATGTAGGATATGCCCCGCAGGAAGTTTCGGCCACAGCTGATATGAAAATCCGGCTCGCTCCTTCTCAAAAAACCATGGATCAGGTTGTCGTCGTGGGTTACGGAACACAACGTAAACGCGACATTACCGGATCAGTAGCCACCGTGGCAGGAGCAGAAATGGTGAAGCAACCCGTACTTACTGCCACACAGGCCATACAGGGTAAGGTGGCGGGTGTGCAGATTATCAGCAGCGGTGCACCGGGAAGTCAGCCTCAGGTAAGAATCCGCGGTACAGGCACGGCTCTTGGCGGAACGGCCGTTCTCTATGTGGTAGACGGCGTCCTCACAGACGACATCACCAACATCAATACGGCCGATATCGTGGATATGAGTATTCTGAAAGACGCTTCGGCTGCAGCCATCTATGGTTCACGCGGCGCCAACGGAGTAATGATCATTACAACCAAACGCGGGGCCGTAGGGACAATGAAAATAAATTATAATGGAAATATAGGAGTCCGTAAGGCTGCAGACGTCGTGAAAATGGCCAATACCGCCGAATACGATAATTACTATCAGGCGGCCACGGGAAAAATTCCACCGGCTTCTGAATATTCCACTGACTGGTATGGTACCATTCTAAGAAATGCTTTCGAACAAAATCACAATATCTCCATCTCCGGCGGCACGGAAAAAGTGCTTTACTATTTCAGTGCCAGCTATTTCACCGATCAGGGTATTGTGGTGAACAACGACTACAAACGCTTCACCGTGAGGTCGAACGATGAATTCAGATTCTCTTCGGCCATTCAGCTTGGCATTCAGGCGTCCTTTTCCACCAGCAACACCCAGACAGGTTTCAATGATATTAATGTAGACTCCAACGGCAATGTGGGCTCGGCTTACAATAATGCGTATCGTGCGGCTCCCCTAATCCCGAGTAAGGTGAATGGTAAATACGGGAATACCTCTGCTTACCAGAATGTCGGTAACCCGCTCCTGGACCTTAGCAACAACAACACGCTTGTAACGCAGAACAGGACACAGGGAACGGTTTATCTCAATATTAAACCGGTGAGCTGGCTTACCTTCAGATCAGATCTGGGCGGAGATCTTGGATCAACACCTGCGAGAGCCTATAACTACCAGTTCAATGCCGACACGACCACTTTTACCGTGTTCGGAGGAAACCAGTATAATACCCACAGCAGTCTGCAGCAAAAAAATACGGATCGATTCCGATGGGTCTGGAATAATATTCTCACGTTCACAAAGACATTCGGCGAACACTATGTCAGTCTGATGGTCGGAACCACGGCCGAGAAATTCAAGGAGACCTGGTTCTCAGCCACACGAAAAGACATTCCCGCTGATCCCAACTTATGGTATATCGGTGTCGGCGATGCCAACACTTCACAAAACGACGGATCCGGCGATGAGTGGGCAAGAAATTCCTATCTCGCCCGGTTGAACTATGCCTTCATGGATAAATATCTGCTGACAGGAACGTTCCGCCGGGATGGAAGTTCCCGCTTTCCGGAGCAGAACCGATGGGGAAACTTTCCTTCCTTAGGCATAGGCTGGGTTATTACGAAAGAGGATTTTATGAACGATCAGAAAATCTTTAATAACCTTAAACTCCGGGGAAGCTGGGGGCAGGTCGGCAACGATCAGATTTCTACTGACGCTTACACTACTACGGTTGTACAAAATCTTCCTTATCCTTTCAACGGCAGCAGTGGATCCGCCACCAACGGAAGCCAGATCAACCAGATCAAGGATCCGAATATCACGTGGGAAACTACTGAAGAGTATGATGCCGCGCTGGAATTTTCTATCCTTGATTCGCGCCTGAGTGGTGAAGTCGATTACTATAACAAGAAAGTAAAGAACGCCCTGATCTATGTAAAAATTCCTTCTACAGTAGGAGACCAGGACGGCCAGGTACTCACCAATGCAGCGAACATCCAGAACACAGGATGGGAGTTCGCTTTGAACTGGAAGGATCAGGCGGGAAAGGACCTGAATTACCATGTGGGCGTAAACGCAACATTTAACACCAACACCGTAATTGGTTTGAATGGAGGTCAGCCCCTGCCGGACGCCGGCATTGGTGCATCCCAGGGATTTATCACACGCACCGACAACGGTCATCCCGTGGGCAGTTTCTATGTACTGCAAATGCTCGGCGTTTTTCAATCGCAGGCTGAAGTGGACACCTATATCAGTAAAAGCGGTACTATCATTCAGCCGACTGCACATGCAGGAGATTTAAAATACCAGGATACGAACGGGGATGGAAAGATTGATGATAATGACCGTGTTTTTGCCGGCGCCTACCAGCCCAAATGTTATTTCGGCGTGAATGCGGGCCTCAATTACAAACAATGGGATTTCACTTTTGATATTTATGGTAACCTGGGAAACCAGGTTTACAATGGCAAGCGAGCTATCCGGGTAGCCGGTACGGATAATATTGAATCGGAAATGGCCTATAACCGGTGGACCGCGCAGAATGGATCGCAAACCCAGCCCGCTGCGAATACAGGAAATATGCTGGCGTCCACTTATTTTATCGAATCGGGTTCTTTTATCCGTATCAATAACCTGACCGTTGGTTATACATTCAAATCACCCGGACTTGAAAAATATAAGATAGCCAGTCTCCGGGTTTTTGCAACGGCACAGAATTTATACACCTGGAAAGAATTCAGCGGCTTTACTGCCGAGCTTCCGGGAACACCGACGTATTCCGGAATTGAACTGAACGCTTATCCAACCACCCGGACCATTTCAGGCGGCATTTATTTAGCTTTTTAAATAAATTTTTATGAAAAGGCGATTTGTATATATAACTGTTATCCTGCTCTGCGGCACGGCCATTTCATGCAGCAAGAGTTTTCTGGATATCCCTGTGCAGGGTGGAGTGACCACTTCCTCTGACCCTACGCTGGCACAAAAACTGGTGACCGGCGTCTACCATAGCCTGATGCAGGGTGATTCATGGGGCAACGGGGATGTACATGGTTTTGCCTTTCTCAGTGTTACGAATATTATGTCCGACGACGCCGACAAAGGCAGTTACTCAGGAGATCAGGAATCTGTGGTTACACCGATTGATGATTTTACACTTACCTCCACCAATACATTTGCACTCTCCCTATGGAGCGGGCATTACAACAGTATTGGTGCCTGCAACCAGGCTTTACAGGCACTTGTAACGGCAGCCATCGATACTGGTACAAAAATTGAACTGAATGCGGAAGTCCGCTTTATACGGGGGTACCTCTATTTCAATCTGGTGAGGATGTTTGGCGGAGTGCCATTGATCCTGCGGGTACCCAAGGATGCAACCGATGCCAATACGGACCCCGTGTTTCAGACGCGGGCTACAGACAGTGCGGTGTACAATACGATTATCGAGGATCTGCAGTTTGCGGTCGATCATCTGCCGCTCCGGTCCGCAGCCCAACCAGGTCATGCAACCAAAGGTGCTGCGCAGGGCATACTGGCTAAAGTGTACATGTACCAGAAAAAATGGAAGCAGTGCTTTGACCTGACTAATGAAATCATCGGATCGGGACAATACCAGCTTCTCCCGGACTATTCCATGATCTGGAGACAGGCATCAGAAAATAGTTCTGAATCGCTCTTTGAAATAGAAACCGGGGCATTTAACAATGCCAATTTGAAGGTTGATAATTATACTGTTTGCCAGGGTCCGCGTGTAGGCGGCGCGGGCGGATGGGACGATTTAGGATGGGGATTTAATGATCCCTCCCTTTCTCTGATCAGCTCCTATGAATCGGGCGATGTTCGCAAGGATGCCACCATCATCTTTATCGACCATTCAGGAACCCATAAGGGAACCATTTTATGGGATGGTAACCGGATACCGAGTTCCGATTCCATTCAAAATCTCTATTACAATTACAAAGCGTATACGAGCAAAACAAAAGAAACGTATGAGGATCCGGGTGATAAAGACCGTCCCAAAAATATACGCATCCTCCGTTATGCAGATATCCTGTTGATGAATGCAGAAGCAGCCCTGCAACCTGAAGTAGGTCAGTCCGCCGCTGCTGTGGCTGATATCGCGCCGCTTCGAAGCCGTGCCCAGCTTCCGCCCAAGAATGCGCTGACCATTGATGACGTCTGGCAGGAACGTCACGTAGAACTGGCAATGGAACACGACAGGTTCTGGGATATTGTGAGACAGGGACGCGCGGCAGCCATTATGCATGCTGCAGGAAAATCGAATTTCGTAGCAGGAAAAAATGAACTGCTGCCAATTCCCAGCTCTCAGATTTTACTGAGCGGAAACAAGCTCACCCAGAATCCAGGTTATTAAAATTTAAATACACGACCGGTAATATTTTTAATTAAATCCAAAATTTAGAATCATGAAACGAGTAAAAAGTAGATTTTTAATTTGTTCCGTTGCAGCGGCAGGAATCCTTGCATTCGGTGCCTGCTCTAAGAGCAGTACGCCTTCATTGCCCCCTATCAATGGATATAATACTTCAGATGACGTAGCCGCTGCCAGTTTACTGGCGCACTGGACTTTTGACGGGACGAACAACGAAAAAATTTCGTCCACAGCACCATCCAATGCCACCGGGGCTTCCTTTACCACGGGAGTAAAGGACCAGGCGCTTTCTTTGAATAACGGATTCATTCTTTATCCGACCATTGCCAGTCTGAGCAGTGCAAACGCATTTCCAAGCGTATCCGTAAGTTGCTGGGTAAATACCGACAACCGTGACAGCCTTGCCAGCAGTGTATTTTCCATCACCAAGGCCACCAGTGCGCAGACAGACTGGAACGATGGCCCGGTCAACGTATACCTTGAAACAGGTAAAAATCATCTGACTTATGATGATACCCTGGTACTTCATTCGGCATTCGCTACATATCCCAGCGGTACACGTATGGGTGGTGACAACATCAACGACTATGGTGTTCGCGGAACTGACTTCCAGACCGTACTTGGTACCAAGAAATGGGTTCATTATGTAATGCGGTACGATGCAGCTACTTCCAATATCGACCTCTTTGCCAACGGTGTGCTGGTTTCCAACAATAATTTCAGACACCGTGAAACCGGAACTCCTCCGGTAGGTCTTGGTCCGATCGTTTCTCCCACACCCACACAGGTATTGATCGGGGCTTTCCCGAACGCCGCAGCAGGTTACACAAATTCTGCTACCCAGTCCTGGCAGGGTCTGTATGTGGGTGCGATCGATGAAATACGGGTTTACAAGTCCGCGCTGACCGACCTCGAAATCGGTTCACTGTATCAGCTGGAGTCAGCAGGCCGCTAATATATTAATCCACTTGAACAAAGGTCCGGGCACCCGGACCTTTGTTCTCTTATTACCTTTTAACTCCCGCCGGTGAAAAAGATTTTAATGTTTGTCTGGGTATTGGTGTACGTCTCCTGTTCAAAATCCAGTGGTCCTTCTCCCAATCCTTCCTCCCTGTCAGTCAGTTCTTTCACGGTAAACGGCAATAATCAGGGGAATATCTATCACGACCTGAATCAGCTGAACCTCCGATTTGTTTTTTCGTCCCCTCTCGACAAGAGCAGTGTTCCTGCTGCAGTTACATTGAAAACATTTTCCGGGGGTTCCGTAACTCAAACCCAGCAATTCGAGAATGACAGCACCCTTATTGTTCAGGCTACCACACTGACACCGCTCACAGGTTACCGTTTTGAGATCTCAACTGCCCTGAAAAATACTTCAGGCGGGAATCTTCAGAATGCTGTTGCCTTAAATCTTTATTCCGCCATCGACTCCACGGATAAGTTTCCGAGGATTTCCGACAGCGCACTTCTAACCCTCGTTGAACAACAGACCTTCAAATATTTTTATGACTTCGGTCACCCTGTTTCGGGACTTGCGCGGGAAAGGAATACATCAGCAGATGTCGTCACGACCGGTGGCAGCGGCTTCGGGGTAATGGCCCTGCTTGTCGGCGCCCAAAGAAATTTTATTTCCCGCACAGCAGCCTGGGAAAGGATCAACCAGATGGTGGACTTTCTCACCAACAAGGCCCAGCGATACCACGGCGCTTTCCCTCACTGGATGAACGGCGCGACGGGTGCTACCGTGCCTTTCAGCACGAACGATAACGGCGCAGACCTCGTCGAGACTTCCTACCTTATGCAGGGCCTCCTTACTGCACGACAGTACTTCAATACCAGCGACACGGGCGACGTCAGCCTGAGGGCCAAAATCAACAATCTCTGGAATGCCGTGGAATGGAACTGGTTTCGCCAGAACGGTCAGAATGTGTTGTACTGGCACTGGAGTCCCACGCTGGCATGGATCATGAATATGCCCATCAACGGATGGGATGAGGCCATGATCGTTTACGCGCTGGCGGCTTCTTCGCCCGTGGATTCAAACAGAATTCCCAAGGTAGTTTATGATAACGGCTGGGCGATGAACGGCGGAATAAAAAACGGAAAGTCATTCTATGGTATTTCACTGCCTCTGGGCCCCGATTATGGCGGTCCGCTGTTTTTTGCGCACTATTCTTTTCTGGGCATCAACCCGGGCGGACTTACAGACACTTATGCCGATTATTTTGTCCAGAACCAGCACCATACACAGATCAACTATAATTACTGCATAACAAATCCCCAGCATTTCAGCGGCTACAGCAATGCCTGCTGGGGGCTCACAGCCAGCGACGAACAGAACGGTTATTCCGCGCATTCCCCCACAAACGACAATGGCACGATTACGCCCACGGCTGCCATATCCTCTCTTCCCTATACGCCCGATGAATCCATGAACGCACTGCGATTTTTCTATTATACACTCGGAGACCGGATCTGGGGTGATTATGGTTTCAAAGATGCTTTCAACCTGAGCAGCGTATGGTTTGCGGATTCTTATCTCGCTATAGACCAGGGTCCGGAAATTATCATGATTGAAAACTATCGTACCGCATTACTGTGGAATTTGTTTATGAGCTGTCCCGAAATTAAAACCGGGATGAAAAATCTTGGATTTCAAAGCACGCAACTGAATTAAACACATGTTTTTCCTGTCTCTGAAAAAAGGAGCTTTCACGGTTGCCCTGGCGCTGGTTACCAGTTTTTCTTTTAGCCAGACTGTACAGGCGCCTGTTCAAAAAAAAACCGAAGCCGGCCAGCTTAGCGACAGCGCCCTGTTGGACCTGGTACAGAAACAGACCTTTCGCTATTTCTGGGACTTTGCCCATCCGGTCAGCGGCCTTGCCCGCGAGCGAAGCAATATCACACCGGCCTATGGACATGAAACCATAGCAGTCGGCGGCAGCGGATTCGGGATGATGGCGATTATTGTAGCCACCGAACGGGGGTGGATCAAGCGCGACACGGCCGTCAGGCATTTATTGAAATCGGTAAATTTTCTCCTCAAAGCAAACAGCTATCACGGCATTTTTCCGCACTGGCTCAACGGGGCGACAGGTGTCACCATACCGTTCTCACGCAGGGATGACGGTGCGGATATCGTGGAGACGGCTTATCTTTTTGAAGGGCTGCTCTGCGTGCGGCAGTATTTTAACCACGACGACCCACTTGAAAATGAACTCCGGCAACGGATCAACTGGCTTTGGAGCGAAGCGGAATGGAGCTGGCACCAGCAGGGTGAAATAAATTCTCTTTACTGGCACTGGAGCCCGAACAACGGCTGGAGTATGAATGTCCAGATTCGCGGCTGGAACGAATGCCTCATCGCCTACGTGCTCGGTGCTTCATCTCCCACCCATCCCATTTCTGAACTGGCATACCGGAACTGCTGGGCCCAGAGTAATTATTTTCTGAACGGACGAAGCTATTACGACATTGTACTGCCGCTGGGCTTCCCATACGGCGGACCCCTCTTTTTTTCACATTATAGTTTCATGGGTCTGAACCCGCATGGCCTGAAGGATGAATATGCCGACTACTGGGTGCAGAACCTTCATCAAACACAAATCAACTACAAACATTGCGTAATCAATCCTAATCACTACAAAGGATACGGCGAAAATTGCTGGGGCCTTACTGCCAGCGACAATTTCGACGGCTATGACGCCCAGTCTCCCGAAAACGACAACGGAACCATTTCGCCTACCGCGGCCCTTTCATCCTTTCCCTACACACCGGAGTATTCCATGAAAGCGCTAAAGCATTTCTATTATGATCTGGGGAATAAGATATGGGGGCCCTATGGTTTTACAGACGCCTTCAATGAAAGTAAGAACTGGTATGCGACCAGTTATCTGGCCATTGACGAGGGGCCGATCGTGGTGATGATTGAAAATTACCGTTCAGGGCTACTCTGGAAACTCTTTATGGGATGTGATGAAGTTCGCCAGGGTCTTACTAAATTGGGGTTCCGGGAAGGTGAGGGGTCAAAGTAGGTTTTCCCCGGACGTTTCGTTTGTGTATTGCCGTTATGAAAAAAATATGTTACCCGGTATGGCTGACCGGTTTATTCATCTTACTGTTAGCGGGGCAGGTGCCCGCACAGCATACATATTGCAATCCGCTTAATCTGGATTACGGCTATACGCCCATTCCGAATTTTTCTGAATCGGGCCGTCACCGCGCCACCGCCGACCCTGTCATTACGCTTTACAAAGGCGACTACTTTCTTTTTTCCACCAATCAGTGGGGCTACTGGTGGAGCAGTGATATGCTGAACTGGCATTTCATTCATCGTTCCTTTCTGAAACCCTGGCATCATGTATATGATGATCTTTGCGCTCCTGCGACACTGGTCCTGGGAGATACCCTCCTGCTGATCGGTTCCACCTATGCCCATAATTTTCCGCTCTGGATGAGTACGGACCCTAAACGGGATCAGTGGAAGGAAGCCGTGGATTCTTTCCAGGCAGGTGCCTGGGATCCCGCGCTCTTTCTTGATGACGACGGAAAAATCTTTTTGTATCACGGCTCCAGTAATCTCTATCCTCTCTACGGATGGCAGATCGACCGGAAAACACTTCAACCGGTTGGTGAACATCCGGAACTCATCAAACTGCACGACGACCTTCATGGGTGGGAACGTTTCGGAGAATATAACGACAACAATTTCCTGAATCCGTTTATTGAAGGAGCCTGGATGAACAAATACCACGGAAAATATTATCTGCAGTATGGTGCACCGGGCACAGAGATCAGGGGCTATGGTGACGGTGTGTATATTGCGGACAAACCCCTCGGCCCTTTCCGCTATCAGGCCAGCAATCCCTTCTCTTACAAACCGGGTGGCTTTGCCAGGGGTGCGGGACATGGAGCCACTTACCAGGATCCGTATGGCAACTGGTGGCATATATCCACCATGGTCGTCAACATGAAAAATAATTTTGAAAGAAGACTGGGCATCTGGCCCGCCGGATTCGATGCCGACGATTTCCTTTATTGCAACACTGCCTTTGGCGACTATCCCCAATGGCTGCCTTCCGCAAAAAAAAATCACCTGACATCCAATTTTACCGGTTGGATGCTGTTGAATTATAATAAACCCGTACGCGTTTCTTCCTCATTCGGGGGGTTCGCTGCCAACAATGCCGTGGATGAAGACATCCGGACCTACTGGTCCGCCGCCACGGGCACGGCACATGAATGGATAGAAACAGATCTTGGAAAAACGGCCAGGGTGATGGCCATCCAGATAAATTATGCCGACCAGGACGTCGACACCGCTTTCCTCGGCAAAATTCCGGGACTTTATCATCAGTATATACTCTGGCAGTCAGAAGACGGTGTGCACTGGAAAAAACTGGTCGATAAAAGCCGGAATAAAACAGACATACCACATGAATATGTGGAATTGAAAGAGCCCGTCAACACACGATATCTCAGACTTGAAAATATTCATATGCCAACGGGTAAATTTGCCATCAGCGGGCTTCGCGTGTTCGGCCATGGAAACGGCCAAAAACCTGATACCGTCAAACAATTCATTGTACTGAGAAGTGAAAATGATTCACGCAATGCCCTGTTGAAGTGGTTTACCGCAAACAACGCCACCGGCTATAATATCTATTGGGGTGTGCAGCCGGACAAGCTTTACAATAATGTGATGGTCTATAATGACAACCAGTATTATTTTAAAAGCATGGACCTCGGCAGGACTTATTATTTTTCGATAGAAGCGTTCAATGAAAACGGCGTCTCCGCGGGAACGAAACCACTGGAGGTAAAAGCAGCGGATAAAAACCCCTGATGCCTGTGAGAAATGGTATACAGATTTAAACCTGGTCAAATTTATACAATGAGAAAAATACTTTTAATTCTTCTGACGGCCTTTTTCTTCCGGCCTGTATGCAGCCTCGCGCAACCCTTCGCCGATGAAATACAGAAGTTCAGAAACGACGACAAGGTCAGTCCGCCCGTAGCAGGATCCATATTGTTCGTTGGGAGTTCTTCCTTCAGGAAGTGGACAGATGTGCAGCAGTATTTCCCGGGCTATCCGATCATTAACCGCGGATTCGGCGGTTCAACATTTCCTGACCTGATTTATTACGCCGGAGACATCATCATTCCATATCATCCGAAGCAGGTGGTCATTTATTGTGGCGACAATGACCTTGCTTCTTCCGATGCCATCACGGCCGACTCGGTTTTACAAAGGTTTACGGTGCTTTTCGGGATTATCCGCCGGGCATTGCCGGGCGAACCCATCCTTTTTGTTTCCATTAAACCCAGTCCCAGCCGTGCACAGCTTAAAGAAAAAATGGAACAGGCTAACCTGCTCATCAAAACTTATCTGTCCGTGCAGACAAATACCGCTTTCGCCGATGTGTATCATGCCATGCTGAATCCTGACGGGTCCATGATGAAAGAAATCTATGAAGAGGATCAGCTGCATATGAATGCAAAGGGCTACGCGATTTGGAAAAAAGTAATTACTCCCTATTTATTAAAATAAAAGACATGAAAAAAACGCTAACGGTCCTGATTGCCCTGATCCTGTTTTCCTGTTTGCACGCGCAGGACGGGAAAATGAATGATTACATCCGGAATCTCATGAGCCGTATGACAACGGATGAAAAAATCGGGCAGCTGAACCTGTTGATTCCGGGTGGCGCAGTAACGGGTTCCGTGGTGAGCAAGGGAGTCGATGATAAGATCCGTGCAGGACTGGTGGGAGGCATATTCGGAATTACCGGCCCTGATAAAGTAAGGCAGGCGCAGGAAATTGCGGTAAAGAATTCCAGGTTGCATATCCCACTGATCTTTGGCCTGGACGTGATCCACGGCCATCGCACGATGTTCCCGATTCCTTTCGGCCTCTCCTGTACATGGGATACGGTGCTCATTGAAAAGACAGCGCATGTGGCTGCCCGTGAGGCCAGCGCGGATGGTCTGGCCTGGGTATTTTCACCCATGGTGGATATCGCGCGCGATCCGCGCTGGGGAAGAGTATCGGAAGGGTCGGGCGAAGACCCCTATCTCGGATCAGCGATTGCAGCGGCCATGGTGAGGGGATACCAGGGCAGGGATCTGAAAAATCCGGAGAATGTCATGGCCTGCGTGAAACACTTTGCCCTCTACGGGGGTGCTGAGGCGGGAAGAGAATACAATACGGTCGACATGAGCCGGATCAAAATGTATCAATACTACCTCCCCCCATACAAGGCTGCTGTGGATGCAGGAGTGGGATCTGTAATGAGCTCATTCAATGAAATCGATGGCGTGCCTGCCACAGGAAACCGCTGGCTGCTCACCACGATCCTGCGGGATCAATGGAAATTCAACGGTATGGTCGTGTCCGACTACACTTCTCTGAGTGAAATGACTGCCCATGGCGTGGGTGACCTCGCTACCGTATCGGCTCTTGCTCTGCGTGCAGGGCTCGATATGGATATGGTTGCGGAAGGATTTCTTACCCAGCTAAAGCAGTGCCTTAAAAACGGTACGGTAAAACAACAGGACATTGACCTGGCCTGCCGGCGCATCCTGGAAGCGAAATATAAACTGGGTCTTTTCAGCGATCCTTATTCAAGGATGAATACAGAACGTGCCTTGAAAGAACTCCTCACACCGGACAACCGTCGCTTTGCGCGTGAGGTAGCCGCACGCAGTTTCGTATTGCTCAAAAACAACGATCAGCTCCTGCCCCTGAAAAAATCAGGAACGATCGCCCTGGTAGGCCCCCTGGCCGATAACCACCGGAATATGCTGGGCACCTGGAGCGTGTCCGGCGATCCTACGAAATCTGTTACGGTGATGGAGGGTATAAAAAATGTCGCCGGTTCTGCCGTTAACATTCTCTATGCCAAGGGCGCCAATATCGCAGACGATTCGATCCTGGTAAAGAG
>Ga0157374_10001094_pt1 | contig 23330 bp, 19 predicted proteins | sample M25metaG_FD_115308 | JGI IMG/M metagenome (GOLD analysis project Ga0157374, IMG submission 115308) | Miscanthus rhizosphere microbial communities from Kellogg Biological Station, Michigan, USA - M2-5 metaG | ecosystem: Host-associated > Plants > Roots > Rhizosphere > Soil | place: USA: Michigan... | reverse complement strand
TAGCTACAAGCTGCACGCCTTAAGCTAACTCCCGAATGGATTCGCCCCCTCGCGAGACCACTGGTACCGCACCTCCGACCTGGGTGAGCCGGAAGACGACCAACGTTCCGGCGACGTCGTATCCAACCAATCCCCGGGACACAGACCGGCTCCACCGGCAGCCGCAATCCGAAATGCCGCAGTGATCGCCTTCTTCTGTTCCGGCCCGGTAGCAGCTGCGTCAGGCGAAACGAACAGCGCCGCCCCGCTGCGCGCAATTACATCCATCCACTGCCGGTTCAGCTCCCATGGAATCGCCGCGGTAATTCCCACGCAATCCGGATCGAGCGCAAAGAAGGTGCGATCCTGTGGCAGGCGGAACGCCAGCGTGTTCACGCCCATCTTTCGCGTCCGCTCCCAATGCTGTCCGCTGGTATCGTCCCCTGTTCGCTGCGACTCAAAGATTCCCGCACCGAGATGACCCACGGTGTTGCACCCCAGCAGCAGCGTCTTTTCTCCAATGGCTTTCCGCAGCGCCACGTACAAATCGCGAATCACCTCGGCATTCGTTCGTGACCGGTCATGAAGACGCCATCCCGGTGTGGAAGGGTTTGCTCCCATCTCCGATCCCCACCGTCCTAGAAGATCGTAGGTCGAGTAATCGTGCTTCACCAGCTCAAACCCCAACTCAACCACTTCCCTCGCTTTTGCCGTAATCAACTCCAGCGCCTCCGGCACAGTCGGATCGTAGCCCGGATCTGAAGCTCTCTCTTTCCGCGACCCGAACCTCCCGCCTGGCAGCAATAGGTCAGCCCGCGTATCCGACGGCGCAATCAGCGGCCGAATCCAGATGCCCGGCCGAACTTTCCGTTCCCTGATCCCCGCCGCAACAGCGCGCATATCTGGAAACCGCGAAGTGTCCCGCCACCCATCGTCGACCACCGTGAACGGGCGCACCGCGAGCCCCGACGCAAGCTCGCCCATCAGTTCCGCATCCCGCAACGTCTGCTCGGCCGAGTTCTTCCCGTAGGCGTAGTACCAGTCATTCGACCCATACAGCGGACCCGCCGGCAGACGCGGCTTCTCGCACATCAAGCGGCAGAATGCGCGGGCCGACTCGATCGCCGACTCATCTCGCTTTCCCGCCCGGCTCACCACGGTCGCCGCATGCAGCCGCCGCGACCCCAATTGCACCCCGTCCCCACCGTTCGACACATCCAGCCACAGCGACACGCCTTCGGCATCCACCTGCCAGAAACACAGCGTCCCCGCGCCTGTCTTCACGCCATAGCCATGGCAAGCAGAGCCGTCCCACGTCAGGAAGTACCAGGGCATCACGCGATCGGGCACAATACCCTGCCACGCCAGGTCCCCGTAGCTCCGTTCCCAGTGGTCGCCCAGGCATCGAATCCCCGGTGCCACGTCCACATTCCATCGCAAATGCACGTGAGTCAGCTCATGCCCGGGGCTCGAAACGGACACACGCACTCCGCCCGCGCCCGGCTCGAATTCAACCGCAACACCTGCAGCCTGCCATGAGTGTTGAGACTGCGAAAGCGCGATCGAATTTCCCAGCCCCGCATATGCTGTCGCGCGGTCGGGAACGCGATCAATATCGAGCAGAGAAGCGTTGTGCGCGGCTGAAGCAGTTCGAGGCGCAGACTGCCCCAGCGCTGCACCAGTCGCGGTGGCAGCGCTTGTGGCTATTGCTTTACCAAGAAAGGATCGGCGTGTAAAACCAGCATCGTTAGGCACGAGTCAGTTCTAACACGTCACTCGCTGCAGGTTTACAGCCCTATTAGATCAGGCCTGATCCGGCGCAGGCTTCGCCAGCAGCACGCCCAGCGCGCAGCTCGCCATCCTGGCCAGTTCTCCGTCTGCCCGGCTGGTGAGCACCACCGGAACCTTCGCGCCCACCACCACACCGGCGGCCAGCGCGCCCGCCAGATATTGCAGCTCCTTGAAAAGGATATTTCCCGCCTCGAGATTCGGAACCATCAGCAGATCCGCATCTCCAGCCACCTCTGATTTGATGTTCTTGATGCGCGCTGCGTCGCTCGAGATCGCATTATCAAATGCGAGCGGGCCATCCACAATGGCGCCTGTAATCTGGCCGCGATCGACCATCTTGCATAGCGCCGCCGCATCGAGCGTCGACGGAATCGCGGGGTTCACTGACTCGACCGCCGAGAGGATTGCAACCTTGGGATTCGGAATGTCGATCGCGTGCAGCATGTCGATGGCATTCTGCAAAATGTCGATCTTGGTTTCAAAGTCCGGCTGAATGTTCACCGCCGCATCCGTAACGAACAGGGTCTTGTGGTACGAAGGAACGTCGAGCGCAAACACGTGGCTGATGCGCCGGCCAATCCGCATCCCTCCGTCGCGCGACACCACCGCACCCATCAATTCGTCGGTATGCAGCGAGCCTTTCATCAACATCTGCACTTCGTTCTTGCGTGCCAGTTCCACCCCGCGTATCGCCGCCACACGGCTCTGCTCCACGTTCTCAACACAGATAGTGCCAAGGTCCAGTTCCATCTTCTCTGCTTGCTCGCGGATCACGCGTTCAGGACCAATCAGAACCGGAGCAATCAGATTGTCCTTGAACGCCTGGTACGCGCCGCCAAGCGACACCTCATCGCAGGGCCACACAATTGCAGTTCTAACCGGCGGCTTGGTATTCGCGCGCGCAATCAGGCCGAGATAATGCCTGTACTGGTTGTTCACGATCAGTTGTGGAACAGGAAGCGTCGACCAACGTACTTTTTCAGTCGGCGCCAGCAGGTCCGCAGTGCCCGAAAAAATCGGCGTTCCCGTCCCGTTTTTGGCGTCGCAATCGAAGATGATTTTTCTGGTCGCCTGGTCCTTCGCCACCACCTTCACATTCACGAGGATGCGATCACCAACGCGAATCCGATTCTTGAATGACAACGATACGTTAGTCAGCGTGCAGCCCGGCCCCGGGGTGTTCATGCTGAACAAGCCGGAGATCAGCGACGCGCACCACATGTTCGGTCCTGTGGGAGGGATGCCGCCGCCGCGCTCAGTCTGCTCGTCCGAATTCAGCACCGCATGAAAACCGGAGATGGAAGCAAAAGCCATCGCGTCGTCCGTCGTTAACACATGTTCCGTCGCCGCCGTATCGCCGATCGCGATTTCGTCATATGTCTTGCTCTCGATGAACCCCAGATTCATGCCATTCCTCCGTACCTGCGCATTGACAGATGTATCTGTGCCAATGGTATGGGCTACGGACGAGGCGCAAAGTGACTTGAATCACTAATGTGGAAGTTCAGTAGATAGCTCGATCCCAGACACCCCTTAGGAGACGTTCTCGGGTAACTGATCCGATTCCTTCTCCGAAGGTGCCGTTTCCCGGTTGTCGCTCTCAAGCATCTGCGCGTCTGCGAAACGGTAACCGACGTAGACATCGGCGAGCAGATAGACGGGCTTCGATGGATCGTCTTCGATCTTCTTCCGCAGCTGGCGTACAAACGTCCGCAGGTACTCGACCTCTTCCCGGCAATCTGCTCCCCAGACCGCGGTAAGCAGCCTGGAATAGGAGATAACGCGTCCGGCGCGGCTCATCAGGCAGTAGAGAATGTCGAACTCCTTGCGTGTGAGGTGCACCGCCTGTCCGCGCTTAGCCACACTGCGCTTTGACGGGATAAGCCGGATCTCGCCGATCTCAATGGGAGCGTCCTCCGCGCGCGCCGGAGCATGAACGCGGCGGACAGCAGTGCGGATGCGGGCGATCAATTCGCGCGTGCTAAAGGGCTTGGTGACGTAGTCGTCGGCTCCAAGTTCGAGAGCTTCCACCTTCTCTTCTTCGCCGTCTCGCACGGTCAGCATGAGCACAGGCAGGCGCGGAGCAAAGGCGCGGATGCGACGCAGTGTTTCGATGCCGCCGATGCCAGGCATGTTGATGTCGAGCAGCACCACGTCAAATGCGGCCGAGTGCAGCAGTTGCAAAGCCTCTTCTCCTCGCGAGGCCTCGCTGAACTGAAAACCAAGTTCCAGAAGCGGCGCGCGCAAAGCACGGCGAATGGCGGGCTCATCATCGACTGCAAGAATCCGAATGGCAGGCTGGCTCATCACGACTCCCTCTTTTGCGTTTGGGCAGGTATAGCTGCGTAGAATGTATTGCCTTCATCCTGATCGCTGGCGACCCAGACATACCCGTTGTGAATTGTCGCAGCGCGCTTTGCAACCGAGAGGCCGATACCCGTACCGGAAGCGCGATTCGACGAATTAGATGACCGGTAGTAGCGGTCAAAAATGCGCTCACGGTCCGCCATCGGAATCACCGGACCAAAACTGTGAACGGAGAAAATTACTTCCTTCTTCGCTTGTACGGCGCGAATGGTTATCGTGGTTCCGAAGATGGCGTACTTGCACGCGTTGTCGATGTACTGGGCAAGCAGCATGGTCATCAACCTGCGATCGCAGCACAGAATCAGTCCGTCGTCGGGCACGTCGATTGCTACTTTCATCGACGCGAGCCGTTCACTCATGCTGGCCACAACCTCATCAATCAGCGACGCCGCACCGATCGGCACGGCGTGAACAATCACCTCATCGGCGTCCAACCGGGCGGTGGTGAGCAGCTTGGTGGTCAGATCGCTCAGCAGGTCTGTCTGCTCGCTGATCAGCGAGACGAGATCGGCCTGCCCGGCAGAGAGCTTCCCCATTTCAGACAGCCCCGTCGACGCCGCGCGAATTGCCGTGAGTGGGGTCTTGTACTCGTGCGCCAGTGAATCCAGCACCGTGGCTCGGAGCTGCTCTGTCTGCCGTTCTGTCTCGATACGGCTCTCATTGGCGAATGCGCGATAGCGGTCGAAGGTAATGGCAATCAGCGATGCCATTGCATTATTGGTCAGCGGGCTCGTATCGCCTCGTATAACGATCGAGCCGATGGGCACGTTGCCAAGCCGAAGCACCCGCCGCGACACGCCCGTTTCCGGATCATCATCAGAACTTTCGAAATGGTAGACGTTTTGTGCGAGTTCCTGCGGATCGACGTTCCAATATCCGGCCTCGTAGGTTTCATGCAGGTCGGCATCGAAAATGACAACCGCTTCCAGCGCAAAAATCTCGTGGACAAGCTCTACCAGTTGCAGCCCCGGTTCAACGTGCAGATTCATTTGCAGGGTGCGGCGCGTGAACTCATAGAGATCCTGCATCTGTCCGCCCCACGAGTCCGACGATCGCGCATGTTCCGTCACGCGAGCCGACAATCTGCTGATCACCAAGGCCGTCAGGATGAAGGCAAAGAGCTCAATTGGGTTGGCAGGATCGACCGCCGGATTAGTCCTGGCCATTCGAGCCGTGAAGTAACTCTGCACTCCCACCGCCGACAAGGAAACAACGGCAGCCTGCCAGAATCCGCACCAGAGCGCAACGGGAACGATGATGAGCAGATAGAGAAGAACAGCCACGGGAAGAAGCCACTGAAGCCAGTGAGCAAGAAATCCGGCGAGAACAACGGAAACAATGCCGAGAGCGCACTCCGTTGAAAAAAGCAGGGCCTGCCTGCCCGAGGCGCGCAGACGACCCTCAGCGAATGGAGACCGAAGCGGCATGGGAGCAGTTCCGGACAACGCTTGATTTTCCTTTCCGGCGTTTGCGATCGGTTTGCTCATTTCGGAGATTCGATACACTTCCACGGAATCCACTGGTTGATGAATTTGATTTGGAGCTGAGCGGCTTGCTCGAAGTGCCTTCTCATCGCTCGAGAGCCATCGGCAACCGAGCCTGACGAGCACCCGCGTGCACCTTGCTTTTGGGTTTCGTGCGCGGGAGATGTTCTCTGATTCTACCAGTTCCTTATTTTGTCTTTATATTCTGAGCTCTCACGTTGTCTCCGCCACAACTCCAAAACATCGCGATCAGCTTGAAAAGACAGCCCTCTCCGAACCTTAGGAATTCTTTTTTCAATCCTCATCTGTTCCTTATGCATCGTTTGCGTTACTGACAATAGCCGCAGCCGAGAATGAACAGATCAGAGAGAAGCAGCGCTGGGCGCATGACTTCCTGTATCCAGTTTCGCCCTCGCAATTGTCCGCGTCCTGCCGCCCAGAGAGCGACAGCTGCAAAGGGTTCGCAATCGGCGTCACTTCACCAAAAACATCATCTGGGTCATCTTTCAATTCTTGTTCAGGAGGTAATCGTGTCACTAACTTCGAGGTCGAGTTACATGAAGCTCCAATGGTTCGCTGGCGCACTACTGGCTGCGAATATCGCCGCGGGCGCACAAGCACAGGATTCAGCCGCACCGGCGGCAGCAGCACCGGCGACAGCAGCACCAGTCCCCGCAGCTCAGGCTCCCGCCGCCGCACCGGCACCGGCCCCAGACCCGAAGCCATGGCGCGTCGGGCCGATGGATGTCAGCGGTTTCCTCGATGGGTACTATGGCTACAACTCCAACGACCCGAGTGAAGCGAACAATGGCAAGATCAACGATCTTTACAACTTCAACGACAAAACAAATCAATGGGCTCTAAATGGAGCCAAATTGACGCTCAGTCACGATCCTGCGCCCATCGGCGCTCGAGTGGATCTCGTTTATGGCCGCATCAACAAGTTAGTCAACGCACCCAACCAACTTGAATTTGTTGAGCAGGCTTACGCAAGCATCAAGCCTCCCAAGGCTAAGGGCTTCGAACTTGATCTTGGAAAATGGGTCACCTCAGCTGGTGCGGAAGTCATCGAGTCAAAGGACAACTGGAACTACTCACGCTCCATTCTTTTCGCCTGGGCAATTCCCTACTATCACTTTGGCGTCCGCACCTCGATGCCGGTTTCGAAGACCGAAACGATCGGCGTTCAGGTGGTGAACGGCTGGAACAACATCATCAATAACGTCGGCGGTCCCACAGTGGGTGTGACCAGCTCATATGTAAAACCCAAGTACACGTGGAATGCCGATTTCTACACCGGTCCAGCGAACTACTCGGCGCAGCACGGATATCGCAATCTCTTCGATAGCACAGTGCTCCTGACTCCCAACTCCAAGTTCAACGCCTACATCAACTACGACATCGGTGCAAACAGCGATTCCATCCACAACGGGATCGGCGATAACAAGACGAATCTCTGGCAAGGCGTTGCCTTTGCTGCACATGAGCAAATCAGCTCCAGGTTCGCCGGTGCCGCCCGTATTGAAGTTTTCGATGATCGCGATGGCTACTCCACCGGAGTCGCTCAGACCGTGAAGGAATTCACGGCAACCGGCGAGTATCACTGGCCTCTCGGGCTTCTGGCTCGTGCCGAGTATCGCCACGACTGGTCCGATCAGTCCTACTTCCACAAGGGCGCCGACAGCATGGTCGATTCGCAAAACACCTTCACCATCGGCCTCATCGCAATCTTCGCGCCCAAGCGGTAACACTGAGGCTTCCGGCTGGTTGCGACACAGCCGGCCGGAAGCCGAAAATCTCGTTCTCTTCATTTCATCTTCATCGCTCTGTTCATAGCATTTCCCTAAGCCCAGAACACACCTCAGCCCAGACACTCATTGGGCGAGCCACAAACTCCTCAGCGTGTCGATCGCGGAAGTGCAGTTGGATCCCTCGATCAGTTCGATATCGGAAAGTTTTCAAACCAATTGAAGGAGCGTCACGATGAAATCCATTGTGCGGAGAGGAAGTACCCTATCTTTCTCGCAAAAGCTGACGAGATTGGCGGAGCGTCTTCGTCAACCAATGTGGCAGAAGTACGGAGCCACCCTGTTCGTAGGCAAGCTCGCCGGTGTCGGGCTCACGCTGCTGCTCATGGCAGGCGTCACGGCCGTTTTCTTCGCCAAGGTTTATGCGGCTGACACGCCGTTGAAAGCTGCGGATATTGTTAACCCCGTCAACACTGCGTGGACGCTCATCGCCGCCTTCCTCGTCTTCGGCATGCAGGTCGGCTTCACGATGCTTGAAGCAGGCTTCTGTCGCTCGCGCGAAACCGTCAACGTCCTGATGGAATGCATCGTAGACACCTGTCTTTGCGGCATTCTCTTTTACGCCATCGGCTTTGCATTCATGTTCAGCCACGGCAATGGGTTTATCGGCTATCACTGGTTCTTCCTCCAGGACGCGCCTGAAACTTATGAGTCCACCGGCGTTGCCTTCCTTGCGGTCTGGATATTCCAGTTCGCCTTCGCCGATACCTGCTCCACCATCACCTCCGGCGCCATGATCGGCCGCACCGGCTTCGTCGGCGATCTGCTGTACTCTCTCGGCGTCTCCGGATTCATCTATCCCATCATCGGCCACTGGGCGTGGGGACCGGACGGCTTCCTCGCAACCATGGGATCTGCCGGCAACTTCCTTCCCAATCTCGGCACCGGCTTCCACGACTTCGCCGGCTCCACGGTCGTCCACACCATCGGCGGATTCATCGCGCTTGCCGGTTCCATCGTTCTCGGCCCGCGTCTGGGTCGCAAGTTCAAGCGCGACGGCGGGGCTCCGATGCTGCCGCACGATCTCACGATCGCTGCGACAGGCGGCCTGATCCTCTGGTTCGGCTGGTACGGCTTCAACCCCGGCTCCACCCTCTCCGCGATGGACATCGCCGGCATCGGCCGCGTCTCCGCAAACACCACCCTGGCTGCCTGCGCTGCCGGACTCACCGCGATGATGTACGCCTACATGCTCAGCAAGAAGTGGGACGTGGGCTTCACCGTCAATGGATTCCTCGCCGGTCTTGTGGCCATCACCTGCCCCTGCTACTGGGTCAGCCCCACCGGCTCCATCATTCTCGGCGGTATCGCCGGCGTGGTTGTGTGCCTGGGCGTTGAACTCCTCGAATGGCTTCGCATCGACGATCCAATCGGCGCCGTTCCGGTCCACGGACTGTGCGGCATCTGGGGAACGCTCTCGCTCGGCTTCTTCGCCTGCGGCAAGTTCGGCGCTAGCGGACCAACCGGTCCCGACAATTCCGCTCCCCTGGCAGGCCTCTTCTACCATGGTGGATTCACCTTGCTGAAAGCCCAGTTCATCGGTAGCGCCATCGTCACCACCGCAACCTTTGGCGTCGCCATGGTGCTGATGTATCTGGTCAACCTCACCGGCACGCTTCGCGTTTCGGCGGAAGGCGAGCTCTACGGTCTCGATCTCCACGAGCACGGCATCTCAGCCTATCCCGAGTACGTCATCTCTTCGCTGGCAGCGCCTGCAGGCATGCCCAAGGACGTCACCGGCTCGTCCCTGGCTCACGAAATGAAACCCCTGCGTAGCGCAACCACCACTGGCGATTGAACACAGCCGATTGATGGAAAGCAGGCCCGGAGTTCTTCTTCAACTCCGGGCCTGCCATAACCAGAGAGCGAGGAAGCTATGACCAAGATTGAAGCCATCGTTCGTCCCAACAAGTTCGAAGCTGTAAAGACAGCGCTGATGGAGTTGGGAGTGGAAGGCATGACCGTCTCCGAAGTTCGCGGACACGGCCGCCAGAAGGGTCACACCGAGGTATTTCGCGGACGCGAATACGACGTCGATCTGCTTCCGAAGATCAAGGTCGAGCTCGTCCTCTCCGACGAAACAGTTGAAAAAGCGATCGACGCCATCTCCACCGCCGCCTACACCGGCAAAATCGGCGATGGCAAAATCTTTCTCTACCAGGTTGGTGGCGCCATCCGTATTCGCAGCAAGGAGCGCGATCTCGCCGCAATCTAAGAAGCAGGCCCACATGAACGGGAACCGCTCAACATTCCGTTACCCAAAATTCTTCCGCGGACCATCCCTCACGGAAGATGCGAGGGCACAGTTGCCATGTTGGACGTTGTCTTTGGTCAGGCTAGCGATCCCGGGAGGGTGCGAACGAACAATGAAGATTCTGTCGGTTCATTCGTCCCCACTTCGCAACACCAGGCGCGTTCCCATGGGTACCTCTTCACCGTTGCAGATGGCGTAGGCGGACTCGATCTCGGAGAGGTCGCCTCGTCCACAGCGGTTTCGGTTTTGACCAGGGAATTCGAAAACTCACCAGCCGACGCAATGCTCATCAGTTTGCTGCCTATGCTGGTCCAGCGCGCAAACTCAGCTGTCCACGACCGCACCTTCGCACCCGAATACCATGGAAAAAAGATGGCCACCACCGTGGTCACCTGCGCGCTTCGTTACGATCAGGCGGTCATATCCCATGTCGGCGACTCGCGTTGTTATCTCGTACGCAACGGCCTGGCCAAGCAGGTCACGCACGACCACAGCTGGGTGAACGAACAGCGCGGCCTGGGTCTGATTACCGAGGCCGAAATTTCCCGCTCCCGCTCGCGCCACGTGCTGGTACGCACCCTGGGTGCGGAGACGATCGTCACGCCCGAAACCATCGCGTTGACGATCCAGCCTGGAGACGTGCTCGTCCTCTGTTCCGATGGTGTGCATGATGAAATCCGCGACTCCACCATTGCCTCGATCGTGTCGCAGTCCAAACCGATCGACGAGATCGCTCGGGAACTTGTTGACATTGCCGTCAGCGAGAACGGAAACGACAACACAACAGCCGTGGTCATCAAGATCCGCTCGGTGGAACAGGCGAACACGTATCGCGGACGCACTCACCATCTCTCTTGCTGATCGGATCTCCATTTTGCACAAGACCTGCAGCATCTTGACCGCAGGCCTGTGGAAGACCGGGTCGAAACCCCAGGACTCAAACAGCGAGAATCCCGCATTCCCTTTCAGGTCGCTTATTATGCGGCACTTGCGCTGATTGCCGTTGTTATCCTGTTGCTGATGGTCGCATTCGTATACCGTCGTTGACCGACCCCCTCGCCGGCCAAATCTTCACGGGTTCTTTATGCCGAGAACCCTAGACTTGATTTTGAATGCCTCACAACCAATTTCCTGCCCGGAAGGAGAACCATGTCGACTGAGTACCGCAATTTTCTCGCGCTCCCATATGACGAGCTTGAGGAACTGAATCTGAAAGCCAAGGCTGACCGGCTCGGCCGCGTCGCTATCGATGAAATCCGCGAGAAGCGGTTGAAGTATTTGAAGGACGAGAAAAGGATCAAAGCTCTTACGGTGCTCTTCACGGATCTTGAAGGCCGTCTCCACTTGCTGGACTACGACAAGAAGTTTCTTCTTGACTCCTATGAAAACCTCACATTCGACGGATCCTCCATCCGCGGCTTTACCGCACAGAAGGAGAGCGACCTGCGCCTGGGCATCGACTGGAGCGCCTTCTACTGGGTTCCTTCCGACGTCTTCGGCAACGGCAAGTGCCTCGTCTTCGGCACCGTCATCGACAAGGACGGCACTCCCTACTCCGGCGATCTCCGGGGCGTCCTCAAGACCTACGCCGATAAGCTCTACAAGGAGAAGGGCTACACCCTCAACGCCGCGAATGAAATCGAAGGGTTCCTTTTTGCCGGCAAGGATGCCGAGCGCAAATACCACGAAACCACCAAGTTCGAGTTCATCAACACCGGCGGCTACTACCACTCGCTGCCTCTCGATCCGCTACGCCAGTTCATCGACACCGCTGCCGAAGTGCAGCGCGCAATGGGCTTCCAGAACGAGAAGGATCACCCCGAAGTTGCCCCTAGCCAATTCGAAATCAACTATGGCTACGGCGAAGTAGTCGCGGCGGCCGACCAGATCCAGCTCTACAAACTCCTCGCCCGCCAGGTCGCCAACAACATGGGCTACACCGCCAGCTTCCTGCCGAAGCCCGTCGTCGGCGTCAATGGCAGCGGCATGCATACAAATGTTTCCATCTCGAAGGACAAGACAAACCTCTTTTGGGACGAAAAAGGACAGGAAAAACTCTCCGGCTTCGGATGGGAGTTCATCGATCGTATCCTCACCCATGTCCTCGACATTTGCCTCATCCTCAACTCGAGCGTGAACGCATATCGTCGCCTCGATCCTCACTTCGAAGCGCCGAACCAGATCAAGGCATCGGCAACTGATCGCGGTTCCATGGTTCGTGTTCCGATCGGCAACTCGCGCTCGATGCGCGTCGAAGTCCGCTCCGTCGGTCCCGACGCGAACCCGTACCTCGCGCTTTACTCGATCTTCAAAACAGGGGTCGATGGCACGACTGCAAAGATCGACAACCTTCGCCAGGCCGAGCGCTACCTGCCTGACCACATCCAGGCCGCCATTGACGACTTCAAGTCCTCGAAGTGGATCGCAGATATCCTCGGCTCCGATGTGCAAGGCCGCTTCGCCGACCTGAAGCAGGCAGCCGCAAACCGCTGCGCCCACGACCTTGACACCTTCGTCAAGGCTCCCGAGGTGCAGTTTCACCATGAGGTTTACAACCAGTCGCTTTGGAACCTCTTTTAAACAGCTCCTGCAAAACCAGCCAGATCAAAAACGGCGCGATCCTTTTCGGATCGCGCCGTTTTTGCTTTCGGATCGAATCTTGAAAGTTGAACGAGCTTTTTCAAAAGCGAACATCAGGGCCCGTCTTCAATCGAGCCGAACAGCCCCGACAATTGACGATGGGCTTCAGCCCCAGAACGTCCTGACCAATCCATCGCGTCTTCACAAGCCGCTCGGCGATCCCGGTCCCTTCAGCACTAGTTCTTCCTGATCGGCCGCGACCACCTTCTGATAGAACTCTCGCACCTGCTGGTAGTCCTTCGCCTCCAACAGCGTGAAACCGCGTGCAAGAACACGTGCGTCCGTAATCGAGTCGCCCGTCACCTTCGTCCGAAGCTGGTACGCAGCGTTCTCTTCCCAGCGAAGATTCGCATCCTGCGGATTCTCCTTCAACGTGAATCCAGCGGGAAGCACGTAGGTGATCTGCTCCTGCTCCTGCGCCGGATAGCGCATATCGATGGGCAGTTCGCGCACTTTGTCTGCTGGAAATGGATTCTTTTCCTGCGCTTCGAAAAGGAGTCGCGGAACCACAAGGTGTCCCTCGGAATTCTTTGCCAGCGAGCCCGAAACATTGATGATGGCGAGCAGTTGCTTGCCTGAATCGTCAAGATAGGCCACATGATCAACCAGCGTCTTGACCCCTTGCGGAACCTGCGCCGCAATCATCCTGTTCAGTTCTTGCTTCACGGCTTCCGCGCCCGAAGCGATTCCAAGCTGCCGCAGTGCAATCGCCTTCTGGCCTATGAAAGCCATCTTCAGCGTCCCTGAGACACTTCCCTGCGGTGTCAAATTCAACGAGCCTACGTGAAGCGTGCTGTTATCGGTGATCTTCTGCAGAGGAGTGATGAAGGTCACCACCTTGTTGCTTGAGTCCAGCCTGACACCGCCGGCTCCCGCATGGGCCCAGTGCAGCGTCTCGAAAGGCGCCATCTTCGTACCCGGATCGACGAAGATTTCCTTTCCGTCGATGTTCAACACAATCAATGTCGTATCGAGTTGAACATTGTCCATGTACTGCGCAGAGAAAGCTCGAACGCTGCGGCTCGCGATGCGAACGGCATGTGCCTGAATCCCGGCCGCACGAATCAGCGCGAGATAAAGGTATGCGATCTGGTTGCTTGAACCCTTCTTGCTGGTGAGAACCTTTTCCACATTGCCGTGCGGAATGAATTCGCTGCCGGTCAGTGGCGTTCCTTCCGGGCTCCCATCCAGGTTGTCGATGGTCTGCACCAGCGCATAAAGCTTCTTCGCCTTCTCCACCGCCGGATCCGAAGGGCTGACGCTTTCTTTCACAGCGTTCTGCAAAGTTGCTGTCTTTTCGATGTAGTTGTTCAGAGCCTTGTTCCAGAACGACATCTGCATCTGCCAGTAATCCTTCACGTCGGGCGTGTAGGTGTAGAAGAAATCCACGCCATAGCTTGAAGTGTTCAGCGGCGGGGCCCATGCCTCTGAGGGAATAGGGAGCACGTCCGTGAGATCGAGAATGTAATTTCCGAGCGCATCGCGGGTAATGGCTTTGCCGGCGGGAAGATTGGGCTGGAGGCGAAGATCGGTAAGGATGTTATCGTGCGAATCTTTCAGAGCGTTGGAAGTGACACCGGTACCGGTCTGCGTGGTTGGCACGAATTGCAAGGAAGGCTTGAAGACGAAGTGTTCCTTGTGAATGAACCATGGCGCCTGGAGTTGCCAGTTCGGAGCGGTGAGGTAGCGGTCGTAGCGAATCTGGTAGCGGTACTCAATGACGCTGCCGACTTCGACTCCGGGCAACGTGAAATAGCTTTCGGTTCCGTGGGGACCTTTCCTGGTTTTGAGATTCTCACTTGGCTTCCCTGTGAGAGGGACGATGGTGCCGTCGGAATGGATCACTCGGCCATCGAGAGCCCCGATCTCCACCTTGCCAACATAAGATTCTGTGTCCCAGGGGGCGTCTTCGCCGGCATGGTTGAGACTGGGCGCTCCCCAGTGCGCAGAATTCTGGGCGCCAAAAGAACCCTGAGTCGAATTGCCGCCGAAGCCACCCGCCATTCTGCTGGAGTTGTTGCCGAGGGCGTTAAACACAAATGTCTTGGGAAAATCGACGTATACCACCGCAGCAGATTTCCCTTCCTCCGTCAGGACCTTGATGCGCGCATAAACGGTCCGAAAAGCGTGCGGATCGTCGGTCGTCTCTTCGCGGTAGAGATATACGGCGGAAGCGCCGGGCGCAGCCGGATCAGTTGTCATGCTCAATTCTTCTTTGACGATTGGCTGGAATTGAGCTCGCGATACGAGCGGCGCAGCGGCAACAAGACACAAAATCCCGGCACTTAAGAGGCTATGAGAACGCATCACAAATCTCCCCGCTGATCTGCTCTAAAAGACGGGCCCGCACGCCATAAAGATCTTCCGGCCGTCCAAAATTGCAGAATTTTACCTGCGCAGAATTCTAGCTCTTCCATTCGATCCGGTGAACGGAGCAACATCACACGTATGAGATACCCTGAAGCCAGCCCTGACGATAGGAGACTCTCTTAAGAAATGTCGGCCGAAATTTCCCCCGCCCACTGTCGGCTTGTTCAGGCCGGAAAAGACTTCGTAGGCAAGCAAGGCCTCACCTACACACCGGCCATCTCCGCGGAATCCGTCGGAGCACTCGGTCTGCACATGCAGCTCGTCACGATCCCGCCGGGCGGCAAAGCCAAAGCGCACAAGCATGCATCCCACGAAACCGCAATTTACGCGTTGAGCGGAGTTTCATGCATGTGGTACGGAAAAAATCTTGAGCATCACTTGCGGATCAATCCGGGCGACTTCCTCTACATCCCAGCCGACATGCCGCACCTGCCCTACAATCCCAGCGCCACCGAGACCTGCGTTGCCATCATCTCGCGCACCGATCCCAACGAGCAGGAAAGCGTCGTGCTCCTGCCGCATCTCGATCAGACAGTGCTCATTTCGCAACGCACATAAGCGCACATTGAGGAGTTTGAACGTGTATTTCGCCAGCAGGCGTCGGATTCTGATCGCATTGACCGTCCTTGTTTTCGAATTCTCAGTGTGGTGCCAGACTCCGCAGCTTACTCGGCAACATTCCAATCCCACCAAATCCGATTACATCCAGGGCCCGCATGGCTACGAAGGCTGGACTCTCAACTCGCCTGTTCCCGGCTCAGGATACGGAGACGAGAAACTTCCACTCACGTTAGTAGTGGCGCGCAACGGGCACATCCTGCGCCGAATCTCCGGAGACGGATTCGTATGGAATTGGATTTTCTGGGCAGATGGGCGCCAGGTAGCCTACGAGTCGGGCCCTCTTCATTTCGGACTCGCATGCGTCCTCTATGACTTGAAGAAGGGCCGGGAGCTCTCCCGTGTCGACTGTTATCACGATCTTCCGCAGAATGCACCCGACTGGGTGCGCGCTCTAGAGTCAGCAAGCCACAAGCAGCCTCAGTAATCGCTACCGGGTCGCGACCTTCGGCGGATCCATTAAATACTCATCGCCAGTGCGCGCCAGAATCTGCGAGCGGCGATCCGTCAGAAGCTTCCATGCCTTGTTCAGCTCTATGAATTGCAGCTTCTGCTCCGGCGTCATCTGCTCGCCATTATTTGTATCCTTGTTCAGTTCGTCGAGCTTCGCCCGCACCTTCGGAATCTCGCGGTCGATCAGCACCGGATGAATGCTCGCCGTCCTGGCTTTCCCCGCTGCGATCGCATTGCGATTGTTCTCGCCCCACGCAGGTAGCATCCCCACGTGTCCCAGCTCAACTTTCACACCCGCCGGTCCCCAGTCATTCCGAACTACCGAAAACAACCCGATCATCGAGTCGCGAGGATCGCCATCCTTATCCGGCATAAGCCCGTCCACGTAGTTGCGCGATTGGTTCGAAAGGAAATTTCCGAGCGAGTAAAAGATCACACCCATCCGGCCATCCGAGGTGGTGTAGGTCTCAATGGGCTGAAGCACGTGCGGATGGTGTCCTACGATCACCGAGGCGCCGGCATCGAGCATCTTGTGCGCCATGTCCACGTCTTCCGGCCGAGGCGCGGTCGCGTATTCGGTTCCCCAATGGATTGAAATCACAAGAAGGTCGCACTGCGCTTTGGCCGCCTTGACCGCGTCGATGACCTTTGCCTCGTCTGCTCCCGGGGCTCCTCCGCCTTCGTTCGGATAAGGAAAGAAGTTCACATGCGGCTGGTCGTCCTTGTCCGGATTCCGATTGCCGTTCAGCCAGCGGGTCATCCCCAGCCAGCCCACTTTGATCCCGTTCGCCTCAACCACCAGCGGCTGCCAGGTCTGCCCCTCCGTGTCGCCCGAGCCGACAAATTGCAGTCCGATCTCCTTGAGATGCTCGCGAGTCTCCGCGAAACCAGCCCACCCCTGGTCCATCACGTGGTTATTCGCAAACGAGACAATCTTGATTCCGTTGTCCTTCAGCGCCTCAGGCAGGGCTGGCGGCGCGTCGAACATGAAGGGCTTCGATCCCTTCGAATGCGCCGGAGCAACCGGTGTCTCCAGGTTCACGAACCCGAAATCGGCGCCCTTGAAAACGTCACTGACTTCCGAAAACAGCGCTCCCCAGCCTTCAACCCCGCCGCCGGCGGCTTCCGCCGACGCCCGAACCGGCTCGTGGGGAATGACGTCCCCGGCCACTGCAAAACGAGCCCGCGCAACCTCATGGGGATAAGGCACCGGCGCGGCTGCCCGACGGAAGTGCTCTGTTACCCGGCTGACATAAGCCCCGGTAACTACCAGCCCCAGCAGGATGATGACAGCCAGCGCCGCGGCCTGGGGACTGAGTCCCAGCCACGCCGTAGCTTTACTTTCCGTGACGGGAGGGGGACCCTCGCGGCCGGACTTCATCCATTTCGCACTGCGTTCCATGGGGGGAGGTTACAAACTCAGGCCACCGGCCATCTTTAGGATACCCCCAGCAAAACAGGCGATTTAAACCGAAAAATAACTTAAGTACCCTTCAAGCCAAGCCAACCATGAAAACCGGCTCTCGAACCTTGAACGCTTCTGGGGGAATCTGCGTCTATGATATGAGCGAAACTGTTAACCTTGAACAGGAAAGCGAGCAGGAAGGCCGGGGTTCAGACCGGCAACCGGTCCCATGGCAGAGTTTGTTATCAAGTTAGCCGATGAACGCGGTCGCGTTCAGGAACAGGTGCAGACTGCCTCCACCGCCGAGGAGTTGCGTGCGCGCTTTGCGCATGCCGGCTACCACGTCTTCTCCGTGAAGGCGCGCTCGGGTCTGGGCGGCATGGGCCGCCGCAAGGTCAAGCTTGAGCCTTTTCTGATTTTCAATCAGCAATTTCTAACACTTATCCGCGCCGGCCTGCCCATCCTGGGCTCGCTCCAAATGCTCTCGAAGATCCAGAAGAGCGCCCACTTCCGCACTCAGCTTGAGGACGTATCGAACAGGGTAAAGACCGGCGAGCCGCTCTCCGGTGCTTTCGAGGCCCAGACCGGGGTTCCGGTCATGTACACCACTACCCTGCTCGCCGGCGAGCGGTCCGGCAATCTACAAGAAGTTCTCGAACGCTATGTCAGCTTCCAGCGTGTCTCGCTCACCTTCCGGAAGAAGATGACAGCTTCGCTCATTTACCCGGGATTGTTGCTGACCATCGTCAGCGGCCTTCTCGTCTTCATGTTCACGGTGGTGATTCCGCAGTTCGCCCAGCTCTACGATCAGATGGGCTCCAAGCTGCCTGAACTCACGGTTGGGCTTCTAACGTTTGGAAAGTGGACGCAGCACAACTTCCTGTGGATTGCACTTACCTTCATTACCGTGATCTTCGGGCTCTGGCGATTCTCCGTTACCGACAAGGGCCGCGATACGGTCGACTCGATCCGTGTGGGCATGCCCATCTTCGGCAAGATCTGGCTCAAGTACCAGGTCGCCCTCTTTTCCCGAACGCTCTCCACGCTGCTTTCCGGCGGCTTGCCCCTTGTTCCTTCTCTCGAAACGGCAGCCCGCTCCATCTCTTCCCGGAAAGTCTCCAAAGCCGTGGGCAGCGCAATTGTCACGGTTCGAGAGGGCAAAAACCTCGCCGATTCGCTCACCAACACAGGCGTTTTTCCGGACCTCTCCACGGAGATGATCTCCGTTGGCGAACAGACCGGCGCACTGCCGCAAATGCTGAACTCCGTCGCGGAATTTTTCGAAGAAGACGTGGCGACGGCGCTGACAGCTGCGCTTTCACTGATCGAACCGGCGATCCTGATCGTGATGGGCGTCGTCGTTGTCTTTATTCTTATCTCGCTTTACCTGCCGATCTTCTCGCTCGGATCGGCCGCAAGTGGAGGACAGGGTTAATCCTTATATATGGCTGACACAACCATTTCGGTGCCGACCGGGCCCTCAGTCAATGGGCTCGACGAACGTGCGCAGGCTGAATCGCTTGCCGCGCGCTACCGCGCCGAATTTGTCGATCTAAAAAACTTCAAGATCCAGCACGACCTGCTGCGCACGGTCCCAGTGGAACTGATGTTCCGCTACAACTTCGTGCCCATCGAGCAGCTGGCCGACAAGATGGTGATCGCGGTGAGCGATCCTTCGCGGCTGATGGTGCTCGACGAGATTGCCGGTCTTCTCGGCCATGGCATCATCGCCCGGGTCGCTACTCTCTCGCAGATTACCGACCTGCTGAAGAAGACCGAGCAGTCGCAGCGCGTCCTCGACGAAGCCAGCGAGGGCCTCACCTTCGATGTCGTCGGCGCCGAAGACGCGGCCGAAGACGAGAGCATTTCCATTGAGAAGCTCACCAGCGATGAAGACATCAGCCCCATCATCCGCCTGGTCGACACCACCATCTTCACCGCCCTCGAGCGGCGCGCTTCCGATATTCACATCGAGACCTACGATGACTCGCTCCACGTGAAGTACCGCATCGACGGTGTCCTGCAGGAAGCCATGGCGCCCATTGCGCGCGAGCACCACACCACCATCCTCAGCCGTATCAAAATCATGAGCGAGCTCGACATCGCTGAGCGCCGCGTCCCCCAGGACGGCCGTTTCCGGGTTCGCTACAAGAGCCGCCTCATCGACTTCCGCGTTTCCATCATGCCTACCGTGCATGGCGAAAACGCCGTCCTCCGCGTTCTCGACAAAGAGTCGATGAGCGAGAAGTTCCGCCACCTCACGCTCGATGTGGTCGGCTTCGCCGAAGAAGACCTCCGCCGCTTCCGCCGCTATATCCGCGAGCCCTACGGCATGGTGCTCGTCACCGGCCCTACCGGTTCCGGTAAAACCACCACCCTCTACGCCGCCTTGAACGAAATTAAGAGCGACGAAGACAAGATCATTACCATTGAAGACCCGGTCGAATACCAGATCCGCGGCATCACCCAGATTCCGGTCAACGAGAAAAAGGGCCTGACCTTCGCCCGCGGCCTGCGCTCCATCCTCCGCCACGACCCGGACAAGATCCTCGTCGGCGAAATTCGCGACCAGGAAACAGCCCAGATCGCCATCAACTCCGCGCTGACCGGCCACCTTGTATTCACCACCGTCCACGCCAACAACGTGGTCGACGTGCTCGGGCGCTTTCTCAACATGGGCGTCGAAGCCTACAACTTCGTCTCCGCTTTGAACTGCATCCTCGCCCAGCGGCTTGTTCGTACCGTCTGCGAGCACTGCGTGCGCAATGTCAGCTACCCGGATGAAGTTCTCATCGCCAGCGGCATGGATCCGGCCGAGTGGCGGGGGTTTGCCTTCCGGGAAGGCATCGGCTGCATCGAGTGCGGCGGCACCGGGTATCGCGGACGTACCGCAATTCATGAGCTTTTAGACTTGACCGACCCTATCCGTGAGTTGATTCTTGAAAAGAAGCCAACCTCTGAGATTCGCAAGCTGGCTCAGCGCGAAGGTATGTCGTTTCTGCGTGAGTCCGCCCTTGATCGTGTTCGCCGCGGTCTCACCACGCTAAAGGAAATCAACAAAGTCACATTCATCGAGGCGTCGCGATAGTGAGTTCCATCCTGAGCAGTCCGGCAGCATCTTACGGCAAACGGCCTCCTGCAGCGATCGAGTTAACCTCGGATGGCGTGATCGCCGCTTCCGTTGCCGGCAAGCACGAGGACCCCGTCTTCGCATTCGAGCCGCTCCGCCCCGGAATCCTGATTCCCGGCATCAGCGAGCTGAACATGTCCTCTCCTGAAGCCGTCTCGCTCGCGATTCGAAACGCACTTGGCGCGGTCTCCCCGAACACGCGCTACGTAACCGTGGTCGTGCCTGATACGGCGGTCCGCGTCTTCGTCCTAGATTTCGATACGCTTCCCAGCCGGGCTGCCGAGGCGATTCCCGTCCTCCGTTTTCGTTTGAGGAAGATGGTTCCGTTCGATGTGGAGCATGCCGGCCTGAGCTACCAGATCCTCACGCAGACCAAGACAGAAGCCAGGGTCCTCGTCGCTGTTCTGCCAAGCAATATCCTCGACGAGTACGAAACGGTCGTCCGTGCTGCGGGATACGAGCCTGGCGCCGTGATCCCTTCCGCGCTTGCAGCTTTAGCCACCCTTGAATCGGATGAGCCCCTGCTTGCGGCTTGCCTCAGCAAGGTGGCCATCACCACCTCCATCACCCGCGGCGACGACCTGCTTCTCTATCGAACCCTGGACTTGCCCGAAGACCCCGAACAGCGGCTTCTCGAAGTACAGCGCAGTGTGGCTGTTGCCGCAGCATATTATGAGGACAAGGTTTCTGTGCTGCCCCGCGAGCTCTACTTCGCCGGCAACGGAACAGCCACCGAGTTCGAACGCTGGTTTGGCACCTCCGACCTCAGGATCATCGATTTGGCGCCCCGCCCCTCAACCGGCGTGGCCACGAGCTTGTCGAACATGAGCATCGCCGGTTTGACCGGCGCATTGGCAGGAGCGGTATAGCTTGCGCGTAACCATCAATCTTGCCTCTCGGCAATTCGCCGACATCGCACCGGTCGTCAAGAACCTCCGGACCGCGATGGCTGCGCTGGCCGGTGTAGCCGTTCTCCTTCTGATCGGGCTCTACTTCGTCCACGGCAAGGCAGAAGCCGCACGCGCCCGTGAGCACTCGCTCGATGGCAACGTGTCGCAACTACGGCAGGAACAGCAGCGCTATCAGGCCACTATGCGTCAGCCTGAAAACGCCCGCACTCTTCAGCAGTCAGAAAGCCTCAACCAGCTCTTCGATGAAAAAGGCTTCTCCTGGACGCTGGCAATGGAAGATCTCGAAACTGTGTTGCCGGCCGGTGTGCAGGTTACGACCCTCGAGCCGACCATCAAGAACGGTCTGATCACGGTCCACCTTCGCGTGATCGGCCCTCGCGATCGCGATGTGCAGCTGGTCCAGAATCTTGAGCATTCTCGCCACTTCGTTGTGCCTCGCATCGTCGGCGAAACCGCCGAATCCGCCAGCGGCCCAAATCAGCAGGCTCAACCCGTGAGCGCATCCAACCGGTTCGACTACGACGTGCTGGCTGACTACACACCCGGTCCTCCTGATCAGCGGAGACACGCAAAAGACAAGGCGTCCTCAACCACACCCGAGGGAAATGATGGAGCCGGAGGCAGTGTCCCTCACAGCGGAATGGCTAGACCGCATGCCCCCGTCCAGCCGCATAGAGGAGCCGCGAGATGACGCCGCAAAAGCCCGCGACAACCCGCGAACAGCTCTCCTCGCCGCTGACTCTGCACTATGTCGGCGTTGGTGTGCTCGCGCTCATCGTTCTCGTCCTTGGCATTCGCCTGGCGCTTGACTGGTCTGCGACCGCCTCCGGTTCAAACGACGCTCTCATCAACCGCCAGATCGAGCTGAAGACGCTTGAATTTCAGACTGCGCCTCTGCGCGGCATTGACCAGCGTGTTGTAGATTCGCGTAAGCAGATTCAGGAGTTCTACGCCGAGCGCGTCCCGGCAAATTACTCCTCGATTGCGGTTCAGATCGGCGATCTTGCGGTGAAATCGGGCGTGCACATCTCCGGCCTCCAGTACACCCAGGGAGCGACAACGAGCGATCTCACAGAGATTTCGCTTGATGCGCGAATTGGCGGCGAGTACCAGCAGATCATGCGTTTCGTGAATGGCCTGGAACGCAGCCACACCTTCTTTGTGATCCGTGCAATGGCTTTCACCGGCCAGCAGGGGGGACTCGTGAATCTTCGCCTACGCCTCTCCACCTGGCTTCGGCCAGCGGACGTTCCGAGCGGCCTTCCGCCAACGCCAGCCCAACCGCCCGCCAACTCTCTTTCCGCATCTCAGGAGGGCGAATAGCATGGCAATCCCTCTTGGACTTGAGAACAAGCGCCAGGTCTACATCGTGATCGCTTTGGCTGCCGTCATCGTCGGCGTTGGGGGATACGAACTGTACAACAGCTTTGGCTCCTCGCCGGCTCCTGCAACTCCCCCGCCCGCCGCTGCTAACTCGCAGGCACGCCGTGCAGCAGGAACGACCGCAAATTCAGCCGCGGGTCCGCAGGCTCAGCGCATTACCACCACCAACATTGACCCCGCACTCCACCTCGACAAACTGGCGCAGAGCGAAGATGTGGTTTATGCAGGAACCGGCCGCAACATCTTCTCCGCAGAATCAGTTCCGGTTGTAATCCCCAAAGCCGCTGCACCGCCACGCCCGATGCCCACTCCATCGTCCGTGGCACAGAATCAACCGCCCCGCCCTCCCGCAATCGACCTCAAGTACTTTGGGTATTCGCAGAGCGGCGACAAGTCCCTGAGAGCATTCCTCGTTCGCGGCGAAGACATCTTCATGGCCCGGCCCGGCGAAATTGTCGACCATCGTTACAAGGTGGATTCGATCATGCCGGGAGCGGTTCAGATTACCGATCGTGGCTACAACAACACCCAGACCGTGCCCCTGACTGCGAATTGAACAGGACATCGACAAGCGTCAAGACACGAATAAAGCGGGAATCAAGAAGCGTAATGGCACGACTTCAGGGGTGCCGAAAGTCAAAGTTTCTTGACAGGCCTTTAGCACCTGCAACAACTCAACAGCACCGCATGGCTCAACCCTCTCCAATCCGCCACAGAAAGCCATCCGAAGACGGCTA